>SMTZ1_10010284_pt1 | contig 25725 bp, 25 predicted proteins | sample DeeMarSWOR136_30_FD_25667 | JGI IMG/M metagenome (IMG submission 25667)
AAATAGAGGAACTGAAGCCGCTAAGTTGGTTCATCGGAAAAGAGGGGCACATAGTATCCACAAATGCATTGAGATGAATTTTGTCCCAAAGCCGGCTGTGCAGAAAAGTTTATATATTTTCGACCATTGTTACTATGATAATGAAGCAAAATTCTACCCCTTCAAAATCAGATACAACATTCCGAAGCCTCAGAAGATTCAATGCTTTCATGGGCGTTCTGCATTTGATTCAGGCTGGATTAATGGTTGCACTCAGCAATGACTTTTCATTACCTGTGATGACAACACATCTTGAACTTAATTTGGACACATTTACCCTCACACCAGTGACAGGAGAAATCGCTGCAGTGAGAATTGGTCCTGCAGTTGCACTGTTTTTGTTCATCTCTGCAGTGGCACACTTTACCGTAGCATCCCCGTGGGGGTACCCGAAGTACGTGAAGCATCTGAAAACCCACATAAACTATTTCCGATGGGTTGAATACTCTTTCAGTGCCTCGTTAATGATAGTCTTGATAGCAATGCTGGTGGGCATCTATGATATTGGGACATTATTGGCTTTGTTTACCTTAACAGCTGTGATGAATTTGATGGGATTGATGATGGAACTCCATAACCAAACCACGGAAAAGACTAACTGGACCTCGTACAGTATTGGATGCATTGCAGGAATTGTGCCATGGATTGTCATATTTGTGTCGCTCTTAGGTGCTTCCTCCACTGAGGGTACTTCAGTCCCCACCTTTGTGATAGCCATATTTATATCCATAGCCATATTCTTCAATTTATTTGCTTTGAACATGGTTCTCCAGTACAAGAAAGTGTGGAAGTGGAAAGACTACCTCTATGGAGAAAGGATGTACATTATACTGAGTCTTCTAGCGAAGTCAGCTCTGGCATGGCAAGTATTTGCAGGAACACTTCGTCCCGTATAACTTTTTTATTTTTTATTTTTTATTCTTTTTTATCAGTCCACAAAACCTCATAAAGTGCTTCTTTTGTTTCTAGGGACATGAATAATTCTTTCCACACAGTGTATGCTAACTTTTCTGTTCCATCTCTTTTGATCAATCCTATAGAAACGTCATCACTTAGATCGCGCAGCCACGGCCAGCCCACAAAATACAGGTCTACTCCCTGTTGTATGGTGAGCCTTCCGCATATGTCACGGAGGAAATCAGCTTGTCCTTGTTCTCCTCCAAAAGCATCTAAAGAGGACCAGGCAACTTCTGTGAACCCCAAAGGGTTGTCCATGTATTTGAGTGCTCTGGAGTAGTAGTCATCAGGAATGTCAGAAGGGCGAGATATCCCCTGGACAGCATGAGGATAGCTTGTGAATGCCAAAATGTCCATTTTTTGTGGATTGAATAGATTCAAAACCTCAAGGTCAGCTTCACGATTTTCAGAGACTATTTCTCTGGCAAAAGTGCAAAAAACTGTGGTTTCTGGTGAAATTTCTTTTACTGCATCATATATTTCTTCGTACAGTGTAACGTAATGCTGAAATCCGTTAGGACCATCAATACCATACTTCTCATACCAGCGATTGACTTCATTTCCCACTGACAAATATACTGGGTTAGAACCTGTTACCACATCCAAAACTGCTTTCTTGTACAGATTTCTCCATTCCGGGTCTGAAAGTGTAGCTTCCATTCCTGGGGGAGTCTTGAGTGTTACACCTGCATCAATAAACGATAAATGAATCAAAGGGACCATGCCATTCCCCCGGATGTAGTTGTCTACAAAGGTTTTTCCCCATGACCCAGACAACTCATCTGCCAATTCGTAAAAGGGCGTAGGTTTCCCCCACACAGGCGCAAATTCACAGTACAGAGCAGCTTCACGGTATGCATCTTCAAAGGACTGTCCTTCTTTTGGTATGGGTAACCCTCCCATCAAGAATCCTCTTTCAGGTATCTCGAGAGAGTCTGTCGGTGGCTGCTGTTCTGGCGATTGTGATACACAACCTATGAAAAGGGAGCTCACGATAATGAATACGTACACTGCGACTGTTCTTTTTTTGTACATGTTCTCATCTCACTCTTTTTTGTGGTGATACTGGTAAAAGGGCAATATAAAGTTATGGAGAGGTAATACATTGTGCCAATTACTCCTTTGGTTCATTGATCAGCTTCTATGAAATCAGATAATGTTAGTTGCTCACATAGCTTATGATTATGATTCTTACCATTTTCCTGACTACTAATCTCCTGATTACCACTCTTCTTACTTTCGTGATAAATCTTCTTTTTATTTTCTTGGATTGTCTTTTCTTGAATAGTTCTTACGAGATTTTTAATTTTTGTAGAAAATTCTTCTCTCATCACTAAATAGAACTGATATTTATTCTCGATTACGTACCGCGTGGTAAACTCTTCATTTCCGTACTTTAGTTTGAACATGTCACGAATCTTCTTGGATTTCTGGTAGGTAGTACTTAGGTTCGTTTGAAAATAACTACAAATATCATCAGGAGCAATGTAAGGCTCAAACCTTTTGTCAAAGAGAAAATTGAGAGTGCCCAGAGCGTAAACAACTGCAGCTGCCCAGATTTCTATTCTACCATAAAGGAAGGGTACATCCCGTTTCCGTGCCATTTTTCGTATTAATTTTTCAGATAATTGTCTGTACTCATCATCGAGGGGTACTTCCTTTTTGAACTATATTGCACAGTACATATAAGGTTTATGAAGCCAATTCTAAAAGACTAAGGGACCATACTTCTCGCTTTACTTTCCTGTAGAACTGTTCTTTCGCTCACGTTTTGATTGAAGCTCAATTGCCTTGATTAGAATTGCTCTTTCACTGGCAATATATCATTGCTCCAACACAAGAACACGACCTCATTATATCGAAGAATGAAGACTAAATTTATCATAGTATCTCAACTCTTATGGAATCAATAATTTGAGTTTTTAAAATGAAAATATTCATTTGGAAGATTAAACAGAAAAGTTTTTAAAGAATAAGTTCTCATAGCTTACAAGAATCACAAGAGGTGAAAAAAATGAGAAAGGCATTTATAGCTGAAATAATACTGTTGGCAACCATACTGGTTGTGGGAATAGGAATTGCAGGAGCAGGAAAACCTAATTCGCACTTCAAGGCATTGTTTGAACCATTGGATGCTGAAGCACGTGCCTACTTGGCAGCTGAACCTTATCTTTCTGCAGAGGATTACGATGCACTTGCTGTGTACTTGGTGAAAACATACAATAGAAATTTGACGTTGATCGTACAAGAGCTGGAGCATACAACGGGGCAATCCTTATCGAAAGAAGCTAGGGAAAGTCTAAAATACCTGATAGTTAGAGAGCATATTCACAGAATTCTCCAGGAGAACATTCCAGAAGTGGAGAATGCCACTATCTTGGAAATAGAACCTCTTCTCACAGAAGTCTGCAGTGATGGTTCAAATACGTACAACATCTTTTACACACCAATGACGGAGGCAGTGGTTATGATGATGCTGGTAAGTACTACAACGTCAACGGCGACAATGACCTGTACAAGGTAAGAGCAGAGTACACCTCCACCTGGGTCAAATATACACTGTACTTCTATGATGAAGACCATCCAGATCCCACAACAGATGCACTGTACGATGCGTGGAGACTACTCTGGTACGGGAGAATTGAAGACATAGAAAGCTTCACTGTGGAAAACAACACTATAAACTTCAATGGCATCTGGGACAATAATATGACCTACGCAGAATGGTGGGGACAGCACGGCAATAAGACACGCAGTTACACCACCACCGTCTATGTGAGCAATGTGTGGAACCACGCTATGGACAGGTATGACAAGAACCCAAGTATGGGAAAAGTCTGGTGGTACACTGCCTGGTAGTTCCTACTTTTTTATTTTTTCATATTTTCAGTAGCTCCGTTTCGAGTATTTCAGGGTTCGTAGATTTTCCTTATTCCTTTGATATTAAAACTAGTAAAAATTTTAGTTATGGGCTGTCCACTGATGGTGCCCACTTTTGTTACACGTGTAACAATGTGAGCAAATTTGCCTTTTTCACCTGTAAACTATTGATAGGGGAGTATTTGTGATGACCGCTCTTCAAGTGGTTTGGTACGGGGGTTACTGGATACTACAGTGAAAGAAGCAAAAAATTATAAACACTGTTGAGTATAAGTAAGGGAGAAAAATGAAGGAAAGGATAATGGTATCAATAGCTGTTCTGGTGGTACTGGCATCAGGGGTTTCTGGTGCTTCAATTTTGGTAGAGTTTCCCATAACAACTGAGCTGCATGAACAATGGTGTCCTGCAATTTACGGGAACATTATAGTCTGGGAAGATTGGAGGAATGGAGGGTGGCCAAATCTCGATATCTATGGATATGACCTTATAACATCAACAGAGTTTCAGATAACAACAATTCCGGCCACTGAATACTGGCAACAACGCTCTCCTGCAATTTATGGCAATACGGTAGTATGGCAAGATGACAGAAATGGTAATTACGATATTTACGGGTACAACATGTTGACAAACCAAGAGGTTCGTATCACCACAGATCCAAACAATCAATACACTCCAGCAATCTATGGCAATATTGTGGTCTGGAATGACTATAGAAATGGCAATGGAGATGTCTACGGGTACCATCTTATAACTAAAAAGGAATTTCCCATAACAAAAGATCCAAGTGAACAATGGTATCCTGAAATCTATAAAAATACTGTAATCTGGCAAGATTGGAGGAATGATGTCTGTTGTCTTGACAATGCTGATGCTTACGGGTATGACCTCGCAACATCAACAGAATTCCAGATAACGTCATATCCAGGAAGAGAAGATGTGCCTGCAATTTATGGAAATATTGTGGCATGGCATTCAGGAAGCTCCAGCTATTTCTATGATCATGTAACATCAACAAGGGTTCAAATAACAATCACAAGCAGTGTATTTCACAGTCCCGCTGTCTACTGCAATATAGTAGTCTGGATGGATTATAGAAATGGAAACAGTGATATCTATGCTGCACTGCTCGATACAAATTTCTGTACAAGACCCACTTCTTCTGTATACCACTCTGTAAAATCCATGGAACCCCTGGCAAAAACAAATATGTTGAAAGCTAAAGAGTTACAGAGTGAGGCTTTAGATGTGCTTTCTCAAGCTCAAGAAAAGGGGATAGATACTTCTTGTTGTGAAGGATTACTTGAGGAAGCTGAGGAACTTTTGTTAACAGCTCAAGAGTATTTTAAAGGGGGGAATTACATAGCTGCAAATAATTATGCAATAGAATCAATACGTGCGTACGAAGAATTTTTAGAGTGTTTGAGGGGTTTGGATTGTTGATTAACTATACAGGGCAAGGTAAAACCCAGAAAGTTACTATCTGCGCTACAGGCAGAGATTTCAACTGGTTTGTGATTCCTCAATTTCTCCTCTTCGGAATTTGATATAGTCTTCTAGTCCTCTATCCTTGATTTGTTCGATTAATTTTCTTTGATATTGAGCTTCTTCTCCTGATACTGTTTCACATGGATGCTCACTGCAGTCGAAGCAGCCTCCGACTTTTTGAGCTCGGGCACACTTCCGTATGGGGCATTCAGACCATCCTGCTCCAGCAAGACATCCAGGACACCCGGGAGAGGATGCTAACCATTTGAGTCCCGCAATGAAGTTGTCTATGTCAAAGGGAGCATTCAGACTTTCCCAGACCATTTTGATCCATTGACTCTTTTCCACATCAGTTAGAAGGTCTTTAGCTCTCATCCCAAAGATATTTTTGCAGTAGACACATTCACGGCAGTATTGGCCGCAGAAACTGACAAGATTCTTTTCATATTCGTAAAAGACTTCACTCATAATTCTCAATAATGTGTGAGCATAAAAATCTTAGTTACGGGGCTGTCCACCTGGTGTTCACTGATGTTACACGTGTAACATGGAGTTCTCTTTCATTTTTTGATAGTCGAAGGAATATTTGACATGTGTGGGCTTTCAACGTGGTCATCATCAAAACCTATTTGAAGGCCAGCACTATTTCATGTACATGTCTTTGCAGAATCCCTGGGTTGAAAAGGTTCTTTGGCAGGGGAGCCCAGCCTTTCGCGCAGAAGTGGTGGGCACTATAGGCATTTGCTGGACATACGGTGTGTTATTTACAGTAATAAACTTTGTGTACGATTGGTTCTATCATCCAGACAGAATCATTTATGTGTTGAAGGCGTTTCTGACACTTCTTCCTCTTTTCGCAGTCATAGCAGTTGTATCGTCTTACTGGCGTCATCGCCATCAGTATGTAATAACGGTAACCCACATCTACATAAAAAAATGGAAAACTTGGCAAAGCTACCCCTTGGAGAACGTTCTCTCTATTGATGTGAGGAAGTACTTCTTTGTACAGCTGTTTGGAGCTTTCCTGGATATTCATGTTGGCTCTTCTGATCCAGAAAAGCCAGCTCGTTCGAGACATGTTCGGCTTCACAATGTTGAATCTCCTCATACTGTCAAGGAAATCATTGACCAGGCAGTGAAAGCAGTGAAAAGTGCACATTCAAACCCAGACCAACCTGAAATCTCTCTTGAAGACTGATGGCACAGGTTGAAATAAGAAATTCCAGACTATCGGATGGGAACCTCTCCCGCTTATTTAGTGGCAAATATTTGATCTGGAATTGATCATGCAGATTTTTGCTTATGTGCTGATAAAATTTGGTAAAAATCCTTCTAACAAATGAAGAGATATGTGACAGAAATATATAACAAAGGAATGGGCTATTAGTGTTTTTCTCAAATTGTTACACGTGTAACATTCGGTTTAGTTATTTTGGAATTTGATATTGAAGATTTTATTTCTAACAGTTTTTGACGGTCCGTATTCTTTGGATAAAGGGGTATACAAATCAAAACGATTTTTTCGCTTTTAATATGAAATATTGACGGGTAATTTTTATCCCTTTGGATGTCCTGTATTTTTGTGCAATTTCTTTGATGTATGGCTGATCTTTTTTGCTCTCGAATTCCTTGACGACAGGGATCATCTCTAGATATTTTGTTAGCCCCTCTGGAGTGTAATACACAAAACGGGTGAAATCTGATATGGCGGCATGAAACCCTGCTTTTACAGCATCTTTCAGAATGGTTTCTTTCCAGGTGGATTCATCCAGAGATTCATAGGGGTTAAAGGTGTACCTCTCGCTGAAGACTGCTTCTATTTCAGGGTTGTAATGGTATCCTGCACCTATGTGGATGAACCATCCTTCTGGTTTGAGTACTCGGTATACTTCAGTTATTACATCTGGACCCATGCGGCATGTTACTATATTGAATGCAGAGCTGGAAAAGGGTAAGTGAGTTATATTTCCTTGCACTATTATAGTGTTGATAAGTGAATAAGTATTTTTTCTGGCTCTTTGCACCATGGCAGAGGATATGTCGATTCCTGCTGTAACACCATGTGGTATGGTACCAGAGAGTGATTGGAGGAAGTTTCCTGCTCCGCAGCATAAATCAAGTAATCGGGTGGTGGGGGTTATGTGAGATAAAACTTCTCTCATGTAAATTTCTTTTACGGCTGGCCCTTCGTAAACAATTGGGGTTATTGTCTCTTTTTTGTGTGCTTTATCCAGTAATTCGGCTTCTTTTTCAGTATATTTTGTGGTTTTATTCATTGGTTTCCTCCTTCTGTAAGGTTATATTGATTCTTTAAGTACTAAAAAAGCTGGTGTTCTTTTGAATCCTTGCTTTTCCCAGAATCCAACACTTTGTTCAGTGACGGTGGCGCTGACAGATGGTGCGCCTTGGTGGGAAAACTCTTTGCATACTGCGTTGACGAGGGCTGTACCAATGCCACGATGTTGGTAGTTGGGATGTACTGAGAGAAGGTGGATAAGGGCGCGGGAGCCATCGTAAACTGCTCTGATGAATCCACAAGGTTTTTCCGTTTCGGCAACCAAGAAGACTGCAGCTTGGCAGGTATATACTCTTTCCATTGCGTCAGGCCCGTCAATGGCGGGATAACCATATTGGTTGTTTAGGGTAAGGATTTCAACCAGTGATTCTATATCAGATTTGTTGAATCTCCGTATTCGTAATTCCATAAGATTTTTCTCTCTCATTGTTATGTAAAGGTTTCGTTTTTTGTGTTGAAAAGGGTTAGCATCACCAGAACCCTTATCTATCTCAAAGCAAAGGATTTCATAAGAAGGTGAACGTGACGAAATGAGACGAAATGTATATAAACATAAAATGAGGTATACGAGTAGGTGGCCAATTTGAACAGAAAGCATGATTATCTCATAACTTCAGTAGATTTAGAGAAACTTGATAGAATTCTCAAAAGAATTCATGATGAATACAAAAAAGGGAATATTACAATTGAAATAGACATTCCCGGAACAAGCATTGCCTTCAAGAATTTTATCATGGACAGATTCCTTGATGAACTCCAGTTGAGTGATGATGATTTCATAGAGTCTTTTGGAGATGTTCCCTATTCTAAAGAGGAATACATCTCAGAAATGAAAACCACCCTCTTAGAGATAGTCAAAAGAATAAGAATGAACTTCAACGATTTTCGTGATAGACAGCTTGGTTTATTTCAGCTCAAAGAGACTTTTGAATCAGTCAGAAAAGATTTTCGAGGAGATCAGTGTCTCTTGGAGGTAATAATCTGTCTTTTTGATGCAGTTAAGAACATATATGCTGAAAACCTCAGTATCGAACAGGTCGATGTGCTCGGAACTGTCATAAGCGAGATTGATAGTGAATTGACAGAATCAAATGTTGATAACATCACAGAGAAACTAATATCTGCAGGATTCAACCCTTTACCAAAACTTGATGGAATTGCCGAAATTTACGAAAGGCAAGGTGAAATCTAGTTGGAACCCTACAATATCTTCTGCGATACACGTGTATTCACCGTTATCTTGGCGTAGTTGCCGCCAAAAGATGCAAAAGATCGAATAACCAAAAAGGTACTATAATCGTACCAAGAACACACGCAGTTTCTCAATGGTCTTAACAGATTCTTGAGGTTATGACCTACTACCACATCCAGGGCAGAACTTCATATTTGAATCTACTGGACGGCCACATTTCCGGCAGCGTGGCTGCATAACCCCACTCAGTAAGTCACCCAAAAGACCGCCACATCTTTGTGAATCAGAACCTGATAATCCCTGCAAAAGGAATCCAGCCACATCATCCAATATGCTGTCATCTCCATCCTGATCAATCAGAGCAGCAATCCCTCGTGAGCCCACTCCACCTCTGTCTCGCTTATTCGTCAATGCTCCCAAAATAATCGGCGCTAGCATCACTATAATCCTCATAGCAGTCCCTTTGTCCAAATTAAATTGTTTTGACATCATATCTGCAGCCTGAACCCCTGATTCTCCCAGTAACCCACCTAAACGAGGATCAGAGCTCCTCTCTTGAGCTCGAGAATGGAATTCACCATCAATATGATCTAAAACACTCGCACTCCCGTATTTATTCAAGATGTGGTTCACCCGATCTGCACGCGCTTTTTTATCTCTTCCACCATGCTGTTCCATCTGGCGCTTTAACCCGCCAAGTATCATGGGGGCAACTGCGGGTATCATCTGCAGTGCAGTGTCCTGATCAATGCCCAGGGTCGAGGAAAGCTGTTCACTGACCTCTGGCCCATAGTTTTTCAAAAATTCTTCAATAAAATCTGTCATAATACATTTCCTCCCCTTCTTTATAAATACTTTGATGCCTGCCAGATTGTCCACCTATGACGTGTTACATTTGTTACACGTGTAACAAGATGGCACCAACCTATGGAAGCCCCAGCATGGAAACCTTTATTAACCGTATGTAAGCATCTATTCAGGAGTTGAGTACATGCCCCTTTTTGGAACAGAAGAATGGGTTAAAGCCTACATGGAGAAGCTGAACAGCAACGAAGCATATGCTGAAGCTGCGAAAGGATGGGAAGGGGACTTCGTATTTGTTGTCCGAAAGGACGGCCCCCTCGATCACGATGTGTACATGTGGATAGACCTCTGGCACGGGAAAGCGCGCGATGGGAGAGCCCTTGCATCCCCTGATGAGGCCAAGGCGGCATACACCTTCGAGGGCCCCTATTCCAACTATGTCAAGCTTGTGGAAGGTACGCTGGACCCCATCAAAGGATTGATGACAGGCAAGTTCAAGCTGAAGGGCAACATGGCTAAAGTCATGCGCTACGTGAAAGCGGCCCAGGAGCTCGTCCGCACTATTACCCTGACTGAGACAGAATTCTATTAACTTTTCTCTTTTTTTATATTTGAAATGAGTGAATAATGGCTAGAATTATGAATATTGGCTAAGATAAAAGGATTTATGGCACTAAATAATAATTGCTTCTTGATTCACGTTTGAAGTAGCACAAAATAAAAAAGATAGTCAAAAAAGACAAAAAAAGACAAAAAATTAATGGCGAAAACAAAAAATTAGAGCGAGTGCAACCCCAGTTCTTCCAGTTTTTCTTTTGTAGGGGTGCCTGTTTTAAGATCCCACTTTCGGAATGCATAGAACTGTTTGAGCATCTTCTTCCAGTCAGGACTCTTACCAGCAGCCCCCCCTTCTGGGAGTGGATTGGTTACAATGGCTGGCAGCCTGTCCCAGTCAGAGGTACGACCCATCTTTACATTAAAGAGACGCTTCATATTCAAAACGCGTTCTCCAATTTTCTTGATTTCCGGAATGCCGATTTCTAGCCCCGTGGCATACGTGAGTAACCGGCCTATAGACGAGGGGGAAGGGTTGCAGAATAAACACATGATCACAGTGCTGTAGAAGGTACGGTAATTCTGTAGCCGTGCACACGCATCAGTCATTTCTGTACTCTCATCGAAGTGATCGGGGGACACAATGTCAACCTCAGGAAAAGGCTGGCCCAAACTGGTCTGGTACATGTCGCACGAGTTATGATCAGCTCCCCGAGGACTCGCAGCGTACGCTATAGCCATCCCGAAAGTGGACCGCAGATCGTGATAGGGAATTTCTATCTTTGCCACTGTAGCAATCTCGTCAGGGTCTACGTGAAATGTGTGACCTACAGCATCAGCACCTTCAGCTAATACGTCCCCGATTCCTTCTCGGAGGGCGATCTTACGAATGAGCTCAAGGGCAGCATCAGGGTCTCCCCACTGAGGAGTTATCCCATCCAGCTCTTTGGCAGTTATCACTCCCTTGTCGAAGAGGTAGTAAACAAATGCAATAACAGTACTGGAGGAAATCGTATCCAGACCCCAGTCGTTGCACAGGTAGTTCGCCTTGGCGATGGCTTCTATGTTGTCGTTTAAGATTTGAGACCCGTATCCAGCAACAGTCTCATACTCGGGTCCCTTTATGTTCCCTGGCGTTTTGTATTTCCCTTCTTTTATGTTGACCACGCGTCCGCATCCGATGGGACAAGCAAAGCAGTGGCTGTTTTTGACCAGAATGGTTTCCTTCATGGAAGCACCAGATATGCTGTAAGCCCCGTCAAATTCGCCTTGGGTCCAGTACTTGATGGGGAGCTCACCGCGATAGTTGTACATGTCTACAGCTCCTGATGTGCCCAGATCTTGAAACATTTGGTTGGTAAAAATCTCCATTACTTCTTTGTGCAGCTCTCGAGCAAGCTGGTTGAATTGTTCAGGGTTGACCAGGTCTACCTGTTTCTTGCCCCGCACTACCATGGCTTTTACTTTTTTGCTGCCCATGATAGCGCCCATTCCGGTCCTGCCCGCTGCCCGTTCATCAGTGCAGATATGAGCGTACTTGACGAGATTCTCTCCTGCAGGACCAATACACGCCACCCGCGCCAAGTTGTCTTTGACAGCCTCCTTCAATCGTTTGTGTGTTTCGTATGTACCCAGCCCCCACAGATTAGTGGCATCTCGGAGTTCCTGGACTTTTTCAGTGATGTACAGGTATACAGGCTGTTCTGAAGCACCTAAGAGTAAAATACCATCAAACCCTGAAAACTTGATTTCTGCTCCGAAAAAGCCTCCGCAGTTAGATTCGCCCCAGATATTTGTCAGCGGGGATTTCGCGCACACGACCCACCGTCCAGCAGTGGGGGCAATCGTTCCTGTAAGAGGTCCTGTCATGAAAAAGAGGGGATTATCTGGCCCCAAAGGATCAGTATCCTTATCAATAAGACCATACAGATACCGGACAGCATAACCTGCCCCGCCCAAAAAATCTTTGGCAATCTCTTCCTTGAGCGGTTCTATAGTGATATTCTGTGTGGATAAATCCACCACCAGAATCTTTCCTCGAAATCCTTTCATTCTACCACCATCTAAAAATCGATACGTTCACCTGAATACATGTAATCCAGGATCTTTTTGAACGCATCTATACCGATGCTCCTGGGGGTCATGACTGTGCTGGCAGATTCCATGCACAAATCTATGATTGCATCCATATTCGCATCAAGGTCTGCCTGTGAAATGCCCAGGTCCTCCAGAGAGCTTGGCAGACCTGTCTCTTTTTGGAGCCGCCTCACCTTGTCCGCCAGATGGCCTGCTGCAGTACGCTCTTTGTCTGCCCAGTCAGCCACGCCCACTGATTTTGCTGTCAAAGCAAGCTTCTGTACAGATGTATCGCTATCAGGATCGTTAATGCAGTACTCCACAGTGTACGGCAAGCACAAGCCTACTGCGTTCCCGTGGGGCAGGTGGAAGACTGCACCCAATGCGTGAGCCATGCCGTGTCCCATGATAACCTGGGAGTTCCCAAAGGCGAGACCTGCCATAGCAGCTGCATTGTGCATCTTTTCGCGCGCTTTTCTATCATCTGCATTCTGCACTGCACGGGGCAAGTATGCAAAGACGAGCCTGACCGCATGAATAGCGTACGCATCTGAGAAGGGGTTTTGCCAGGTGGAAATCAATCCCTCTATGCTGTGGCCCAGCGCGTCAAATCCTGTGGCAGCTGTCAGCTCGGGCGGCATTCTCCTGGGAAATACAGGGTCGATAATCGCAAAGGTGGGGATTGCTCCCTTGTTTCCCAGTTCCAGTTTTGCGTGCTGTCCATCCGTTTCCCGGGTGATTATGACAGCCCACGTGGTCTCTGCTCCTGTCCCTGACGTGGTAGGAATCGCCGCCAGCTTGGCTTTACAGCCCGTATGCAATTCATGGAAGGGGTGAATCTCGTCAACAGTTTCGAATTCCGGGTGCTCGTAGAGAACCCAGACCCCTTTGGCCGCATCAATGGAGGAACCACCTCCAATTCCAATGATGAGATCAGGCTCATACGCTTTGCACTGTTCAGCAGCCTTATACACGGTCTCTTCTGTGGGATCAGGCTCTACATCTGTGAATGCTTGCCACTCCTTACCTAGGCTTTCCAGTTTTTTTGTGAGAATATCCAGCATTCCCAGTTCTTTGATGCCAGGATCGGTCACAATGAAACATTTTTTTTCCTCAATGTTTTCGAGGTGATCAAGAGCTTCTTCCCCGAAAACCAAAATTGGTGAGTAGAAATACCACATGGTAATCCTCCTTTACATTCAGATTGATACGTTCTGCGCGAACGTTAATGGATAGAATCATCAAAAAGTAGGGCAAAACTCTGAATTTCTTTAAATATCAAATATAAAAAGGATAAATAGAAAAAATGTTACATGTGTAACAAAAGTAGGCACTCACAAATAATTTGAATCTGTGGATCAAGAGGTATCTCTCCAGAGTCATGAATCCTGCTCTCTGTGTTGAAGCTGCTATTGACTAGAATAGAAAAGAGTTTAAATGTGAAAGTAGTGCGTACTGTGATGAACCTTTCTCCAGAACTCCTGGCAGATGAACCTGACACGGTTTCTGAACTTACCCGCACAGGTATTACCGAACTAATATCCAGAGTGAGGCCTCTTTTAGAAAAAGAGAAAAACCTCGTAGAAGACTTAAAAGGGGATGTACTCGTTGTTGGGGACATTCACGGGGACTTCAAAGCTGTTAAATACATAGTGAACTTGTGGAGGAACCAGGGGTATAGAAACTTGGTATTTCTGGGTGATTACGTGGATAGGGGGGAACAACAACTGGAGACAATCAATTTTTTATTAGCTTTGAAACTTTTGTATCCTCATAGAGTGATCCTTCTCCGGGGAAATCACGAAACACCCTCTGTTAACTCTTTTTACGGGTTCTCATCTGTGTGCATCAAAACATTTGGAAAAGAAGCCAAAAGAGTGTACAATGAGTATAATATTCTGTTTTCATATTTATCGCCAGCTGCCATTTTCAAAAAGGTTCTCATGGTACACGGAGGGATACCTATGGGATTGAGCACAATGGAAGACATCAATGCGATATTAAAAGGAGATATAGACGCAGAAAACGATATACTCGGTCAGATTTTATGGAACGACCCTTCTGAATACTATCATGGATTTGAACCAAACTGGGAGAGGGGTATACACTGCACCTTTGGGAGGAAGGTTTTCCTGGAATTTTTAGAAACCCATGACATCACCATGGTTATAAGAGGCCATGAGGTGTTCCTCGAAGGGTACAAATACTTCTTTGACCAGAAACTATTGAGCATCTTTTCAAGTCCCAATTACCGAATGCAGAACAAAGCAAAAATAGCTGAAATTTCAGAAGAAGGGATACACCTCGTCGAAGTCAAAGATGCTCTATAACTAATAGTTGTATCTCAATCTCAAAATTGAAGAAAATGCACCAGATGTCTTTTTTCATATGAATTTCACGAATGTGTACTCAATTAAACAACGCTCAAGTGAAAATGATGTTCTCTAGTAAATATAGTACACCATGTAAAAGATGCATAGGATTCAGCAATCCCATAAAACGTAAACTATGGATATAAAGAGAATCCCTCCTAGATAATAAATAAAGTATTTGTTTACTGAGATATTCGCTAAAATCTTAATCAAAACCGAAACATATATAAGCTCGTGTTTGGAAAAGTAACAGGTGGTGAAAGAGAATGTACAAGAAAAGAATAGTTGGACCGTCTATAATTGCGATTCTCTTAATTTGTAGCTTTGCAGGAATTGGAAACAGTGCAGTAGAAGCACAAGACCTTACTGTTTTCAAAATCTCCACCCATGCAGACAATGTAACGAGGCACGATCATAGCCCGCAAATTGCTGTGGATAATACAGGGAATTCCTACGTTGTGTGGTATGGTCATGATGGGAATGATTACGAAATCTACTGGGTGAAGGTAGATGCAGCAGGTACGCCAGGGACTGTTCAGATGATTTCCACCCATGCAGATAATGTGAATAGTGTCGATCAGAATCCGCAGGTTGGCGTGGATAGTGCAGGGAATTCCTACGTTGTGTGGGAGGGTTATGATGGGTACGACAATGAGATTTACTGGGTGAAGGTAGATGCAGCAGGTACGCCAGGGACTGTTCAGATGATTTCCACCCATGCAGATAATGTGAATAGAGGTGACTACGATCCTCAGATTGGTGTGGACAGTTCAGGGAACTCTTATGTGACATGGTATGGTCATGATGGACTCGATTACGAGATTTACTGGGTGAAGGTAGATGCAGCAGGTACGCCAGGGACTGTTCAGAAAATTTCCACCCATGCAGACAATGTGTACAAGCATGACTACGATCCTCAGATTGGTGTGGACAGTTCAGGGAACTCTTATGTGACATGGTATGGTCAATATGGAACAAGAAGCTATGACATCTACTGGGTAGCCATAGATGCAGCAGGTACACCAGGGACTGTCCAGAAAATTTCCACCCATGCAGATAATGTATCAGGGAGCGACTACAGTCCTCAGATTGCTACAGACAGTGCAGGGAATTCCTACGTGGTGTGGTATGGTTCTGATGGGTATGACAACGAAATCTACTGGGTACATGTAGATGCAGCAGGTACACCAGGGACTGTCCAGAAAATTTCCACCCATGCAGATAATATTTCTGCCAGTGACTACAACCCCCAGATAGCTGTGGATTCTTCGCAGAACTCCTATGCTGCCTGGCACTGTTCTGATGGGTACGACAACGAAATCTACTGGGTACATGTAGATGCAGCAGGTACACCGGGAACTGTCCAGAAAATTTCCACCCATGCAGACAATGAAAACGAAGATGATTTCAGCCCCCAGATAGCTGTGGATTCTTCGCAGAACTCTTACGTTGTGTGGCACGGTTATGATGGTAGTGATGACGAAATCTACTGGGCACACATAGATGCAGCAGGTACACCAGGAACTGTCCAGAAAATTTCCACCCATGCAGACAATGAAAACGAAGATGATTGGTTTCCCCGCATTGGTGTGGATAGTTCGGGAAACTCTCTCATTACATGGCAAGGTGATGATGGCAATGACTGGGAGATCTACTTTGTTTCAGTAGAGAGTCCAGATCAGGGAGATTCAGACGGCGACGGAATCCCAGATGAAGAGGATGCATGTCCTTCAGAGAACCCAGAAGGGCTGGATGCAAACCTGGATGGATGTACAGACAGAATATGCGATCTTGCCGGTGTTGTTCAATCTCTTGGGTTACACCACGGAATCGAAAACAGTCTCGTACAGAAAGCAACCAACGCATGCAAAAAATTCAACGACGGAAATCTTATTGCAGCCACAAATATGGTGAATGCATTCATCAACGCGGTTGAAGCCCAGAGAGGAAAGAAAATCTCTGAAGAAGATGCAGACATGCTGATTCAATTTGCACGGAATGCGCAGGCAAGTGCTCTTGGAGATTCTGGTTTCCCTCCCGAAACTCCTGAAGTGACAAACCCAGGACAGATGAATAAGCAAATGATGCCGTTAGCTCAGCATAATATATCTGGTGCAGAAGAGCTTTCTGAACAGGCTCAGGATTTGCTTTCAGAGGCCCAGGCGCAGGGACTTGATACATCTGAATGCGAAGAAGCTCTTGAAGCGGCTGCAGAACTTCTGGCCTTGGCTCAAGAATACTTTTCACAGGGAAACTACATAGCTGCAAATACGAATGCGCTCGAAGCAATTGAAGTGCTCAATGAAGTTATAGCGTTCCTTACTAATTTACTTAGTTAATTTTTTCTTTTTTTATTTTCAATTTGATCTTCTTTGGAGTAGGTATTTCCCTATCTTTATTCTTCTCACCTACACTTTGTATCAATGCTGCCTTTATGTCTAGGCTCCACTGCCGTTATACCTGGGCGGACACTTCAAGGTTCAACGGTGCGTACACAAAGGTGAGGGTATCTCCCTTCCAGAGAGCGCAGTCAAAGTTCACCAAGATGTAGAGCGTTTCTCCATCATGCAGCGAGATAACGCGGCTTCCCCTTTCTTTCGCTAGTTGACCGTGCCACGTACACCGACGTCCATTGATCAAAAACTCAATATCGCTCTCATTGAGTTTGTCAATAGTGGGCCCAGTGTAGGCGACCTGTATGGAAACAGTTCCATTAGGCAGAATGGAATGCCCTGCCCATTGAAACGCAGCCTCCTTCTCGTAGTGTTCCTTTTCTATTTCCTGGATACTCTTTCCTTTGGCGAATATGGATCCCTCATTATTTTGTTGCATTTCAGAAGAATGGTACACCATACTCATCCCTATAGCAATGACGAACACCAGCATACAGACAGCTATTATCAGCCCAAATGACCTGCTCAACCCTTCCATAGGTTCACCTCCTCATATTTCATACTAACACCTCCACTGCAATTTCCCCCTCCTGAACCAGAAGATCGCTGTTTGAATCAATCCATCGAAGCATCACCACATGGTTCTGAGACCAGTTGGCAACATCTCCAATGTAGATAGAACCCGCATAGGTACCGTACCAGCCGTAGCCCCAGACCAGCATCACTGCCCGTGGTCCGTGCTGTCCAATGTAGATGATACAAATATCTTCTCCAGGGTAATTATTTAAGTCCAGAAAGATGGAATAACCTTCACAAAAAATGGTGAAGCTCACGTCCGCCTGGTAATCATAGGTTATACCAAAGGCAGAACCGAACTCATCAGCCACCGGATTGATGGCAGGTCCGCCCACTGGTATCAAGTTTCCTGTGTCATGTTCTGTTGTGGTTAAAATTTCATCAGTTCTCCCTTCAGGATTTTCTGAAATACCGCCCTGTTCCAGTCCAAAGGCGATCTTAGCTGATCCTAGAACGTCGGTACAGTACGCATTGTCACCTGCCACAAAGAAGGTGTTGGTATTAAACGTTTCATCTATTTTATCAAAAGTTAACTCTCCATTTTTGAAGAGGTAGTTCTCCCCATCGTTTACGCCTACTGCCAAATCTGAATCTAAGTCATTGTCGTAGTCTCCCCACGCCATAGAGTAGATAAGGCCATCTCCAAATCCCATTGACCCAAAGGTGCCGTCCTGGTTGTTCAGATAGATGTAACTTTCTCCATGGTTTCCCACTGCTAAATCTGGATAGTTGTCATTGTTCCAGTCGCCCCAGCGCACGCACCAAGTGTCCCCGATTCCAAAGGTTAACTGTTCAGTAAAGGTACCGTCTCCGTTGTTTGTGTAGAGAGCATTTTCCACTGTGTTCCCTACTGCCAGATCTAAGTCTGAATCATTATCGTAGTCTCGCCACGCTGCAGACCTGGTGTACCTGGTACCAAACTGCTGTTGTTCAGTAAAGGTACCATCCCCATTGTTTATGTACAACTGGTTTGAGACGTAGTAATTCCCCGCTACCAGATCTAAGTCTGAATCATTATCGTAGTCTCCCCAGGCCAATTCGCAGGTTTCTCCGCTGCCAAACTGCTGTTGTTCAGTAAAGGTACCGTCTCCATTGTTGGTGTATAAATAGTTGGCTCCCCACATGCCCACTGCTAAATCTATGTTTAAATCATTGTCGTAGTCTCCCCAGGACATAGACCAGGTATCTCCGCTGCCAAACTGCTGCTGTTCAGTAAAGGTACCATCCCCATTATTGATGTACAAGTAATTCACTCCAAAGTGGTTTCCTACTGCCAAATCCAAGTCTAAATCATTATCGTAGTCTCCCCACGCCACCACATTGGTATCTCCGCTGCCAAACTGCTGCTGTTCAGTAAAGGTACCATCCCCGTTGTTGATGTACAAGTAGTTGTCTCCCCAGTTTCCTACTGCCAAATCCAAGTCTAAATCATTATCGTAGTCTGCCCATGCCACACAATACGTGGTTCCAGCTCCAATATCTTGGAGGATACTTCGGACCTGGATGTGACACAAGAGGTGGAGTGAAACCAGAATGACGATGATGGCTTTCAACTTCTGCATGTGACCGACCTTTTCCTTCTCAAGGATATCCATAGCAACCCTAAAGGCAGCACCATGATGTACAGTGCTGACGGCTCAAGAACAGGAGCAGGTTCCCTCACAATGAAGGTAGACCCTCCAGACGGACAGGAATTGATGCAAAACGTCCAGGGCCTGGACCACCCACTCCAGGTGGCTCCTGAGTCTCTGCTTCCATTTACTCTCCAGTAATACCGCTCATGGGTGCTCAGGTTGATGTCATATTTGACAATGGCCACCTCGCTGTAGTCAAAGATATCTCCTCCTATAACATCGATTCTGTCTGCTTCTGGAAACTCTGGATTAGTAGAGATCTGCAGCCAGTAGTGGTAGTTGTCTCTGTGCACACATCCGCCAAAGATCAGCCATCCCTGGTAGTCGAACAACTCTCTCCATCTGAAAATAGTGTGAGCCCCATTTTCTATACTCCCGTCCCGCGGACCTACCTGCAAATCAAGAGGCACATGTACTGTGACCGTGTACACCTCATCTGGGTCGTACAGCTTTAACGTTAAGTCATCTCCACACCTGTTTCCTGCACAAAACCGCAGCTGAATCACAATGATTTCATCAGGTTCAAAATTCAGGTATTCAGGCGCATTGGGATCATCTGGATCCACAAAGGAAGCCAGTTCACCGCTCAAGTTGAACCCAATATAATCGGGAGAACTTCCCTCGCAGTCTAAACAGTCGCAGTCCTGCGTTTCGTAGAATCCCCAGAAGCACTCTCTCCACAAATCCTCCGGATCCATGAACCGGTACTTCCCCAAAACAGAAATTCCTCCAGGGAAATTCTCTTCTTCAGGGGTAGAAGGATCTGGATCAAAGTCGGGGTTCCAGTCTGTGGGCTCTGTAGACTTGACGAGTATCCAATCTCCATTCCACACGCCGCCTGGTTTGTACTGCTTATACATACGAATGGAAGCCAGCCGTGCAGGGCATAAATCGCTCACACATGGATCAGTTTGACCCATCTCATGCCAGAATATTTTGAGATCAGTTAAGGTAATATTGCTGCTGGAAATATTTTTCAAGGGGATACTCACCTGGTCACATCCTTTCCTGAATCTGAATATCCACCAGCTTCCGTAAGTTGATCCTGTATTCCCCACATTCTCCAATGCAATAATGGGTGTCACCTGGGATACAACACCTTCCATATGAAAATTAAGGGACGTCGTCCCTGTGATCCCTGTGGTGTCTGTTACAGTCAACGTTACGACAATCCACCCGTTAGGCAAACTCATTGAGACATTCTGTCCATAACCAGGTGTGCCATTGAAATCCCATGCCCAGTCTACGATAGTACCGCCCTCTACAGCCGCATCCCCATAAAAGGTGTAATCCGCACCTGTGGGTTCATATTTTTGAATGACAGCCTTTGGCTTGTTGTACACCCATTGATTTCCCAGTGCAGTGCCTACCACTAACATTTCCCAGTCATCAGAATCATCCACGTGGACATATGCGTGACCTTTTGGAGGAATCACAGTGGATCTGGGATTTCCCAGTTCATCGTATAACTGAGTAACACTGGTGTATTGATCATCTGTTTTCACATACATGACTTCTGACGTGACAGCACCATTGTTCTGACAGAGAAGTACTCGAAAAACAGCAATGATTCACCCTTTCGCCCTGCTTCCTGCTGCATTCTCTCTTTTTGTCTCTGAAGTTCCATTTGTTCCATGTTGGCCTGCCATACCAAAAACAAGGCAAATGTGGACAGCAGTATGGAGAAAACGAAGACAGCTCCAATTACTGGTGAAACACCTCTCTTTTTTCTTATTCTTTTCATTCTTTCCACTATTCTCACTATTTTCGCCGACATATTCTCACCCCTCTCATGGGACGCATTACGAACAAAGAGTATCCTATGGAGGAACCTGGATAGTAATGGTTGCACTGCTGGTCAACCCTGTATCATCAGTAACTCTCAACGTAACAGTGTGAGAACCAGATGAAAACGTCACTGAAATGCGCTGTCCCTTCCCATCTTCAGCATCATCAAAATCACCATCCCCGTTTAAATCCCACTCCCACAAAACAATGTAGCCATCTGAATCAGTGGATGCGGTCCCATCCAAGACTACTAGCTTATTCCCGTAACTGAAAAAGGTGCTTTCCACCTGGATCACTGCAGAAGGAGCAGTGAACAAAAAGGTGTTTCCCAGTTCAGTACCGATCTCCACTACACCCACATTGGCTAAAACAGCAGGATCAGTCAACGTAACAGTGGTGAATGCTCCAACATCCACTTCTGCAGCTTGTGGGTCTTGGAACTCTGTATTTCTGATGTAGGTCTCATTGATGAGTACATAGCTTATCACAGAATAACTTGTTCCATTGTTCAGTATGGTCAGCGTACCCAGTACATCATCTACAGCAATTAACTCCAGAAGTTCATTCTCTCGGTTTGCAATCCTCTCTCGTCTTTCTCCCTCAGCATTCATAGCTTCCTGCGATCGAGAGTTTACCCAGATAGCCACTGTTCCCATCAGTGCCACCACCATGCTCACCAGCAAAATCGTGGCAATAATGGGGGATACTCCTCGATTATTCATACTTTTTCTTCTCACTCCTCATTTAAAAAGTTTTTCTTTAATAGCAATTGAACTTTTATTTTGCGACTTTAACGATTTAAAATAATAAGATAAATTCCACAAATCTTGAATATTTCACGAAAATAATAATTTCACTTTTTTTCATAAGACGTAGGAAACCAGGAGAGTATAACAACATTTTTGCACAGCTTATCATCTGTCAATCTGTGGAAAAAGTCATTACACTCATGGAAAAAAACCTGTTTACTTTGTACAATTTCCATGTAAAATGAAAAATTTACAAATAGGAAGAAAGTATTTTCTCTTGTATCGTGCGTCTGTAGGGAGTGACTGAAGTTGTTGAAAAACTCCTCTTCTTGAACCTTTCCTATCCTATTTTTGTGCCCTACAAATGACGACATGTAGCACCTAACCGCACCTAACCAACACATTCATCAAGCATTCTCAAAAAGTGATCTTCAGGTATAGTCTTATCATAAATCGAGGGACCAACCAGGAGTCTACATTGTTTTGGGCCATCTTTAGTATTTTAATGTAGATAAAAATATGTAAGGTTAACCCTAACATTTTCGTATACTGATTTCTTCAACAGCCTCTGATTATACCAGTTCTTCGAAAGAGATGCGGTACTTTGCAGCTCCCAAGAACACCAGTAAATCCCCAATAATCCAGGTGAAGTCCACAGGATGCCACGCCACTTCAGGGTAGATTTCCAGCCATTCCAAATAGGCGAACCATAAATCTCCCACTGCATAGAAGACAATTCCCAGAGCAATTAACAGCCATGAATACCCCAGTTTTCCCGCCCAGTATAACCCAGTAATTAGTAGTGCAATGTACAGCAAGAAAAGATCTGCAGTAGGGTAAAACATGCTGATAACCTTCTCCAGTACAGTGAATTCCTCGTAGATAGCAATAGGATACCCCAAAAGAAATGCTATGATAACACCTAGAATGACCATGAACACTGCTATTCCCACTGTATAGATGCGCTCCAATTTCACATTAACGGTCTTGTACTGGAGGACTAAAGCTGCTATCATAAATGCATATCCCAGCATCCATGGTGCATCGGCTAGAGAAGGAAAAGGATCTATTTCCATCAGTCCCTCGTAGTAAAGCCATACGATTTCACCTACTAACCACAACACCAGACCCACCACAAGGAGAAGCCACACCATTTTTTCAGGGTTCTCCCTTTCAAAGTAGGAAAAGATGTACAAACTGGTTATCACAGGAAGCACAGCCACAACAACTGCAATCAAATCGCTGTACAAAGTAACACGGGGACTCTCTGAAAGCAGAATGTGGATAGCTGCACTTACCACAAAAAATAAAACTGCAAACACGTACAGTACATTCATTTTTTTTATAGTATCACCTCCCGAAAGATTTCTCGCACATCCTTCTGAACAGATTTTAACAAATAGTTATATACACGATATGTTGTTCTCCTGCCCACACTTACCTTGAAGAGCTCTATTTGATGGTGGAGTATCTCTTTGAAGATTGTTTCCTGTTCTCTGAAATCATCAGGTGCCCTCAAAATGTGGTAACATCCGTCGGTAACGGTAATGCCATCGAACTGCTCCAAAAAGGTGTTTATTTCGCCTCCCATGTGGTCTGCCAGCCGTTTTCCATTGAGCTCAGCATACTTGTCTAAGAGACCATTTCCTAACATTTCAAAGATTTTCACAAATGGTACGTCTCTGGACATGTAAAAGTTGATTAAGGCTCCCTTTCGTTCCACCATGGTAATCAACTCTTCTGGCGGCTCTGTTCTCAGTGCTGTACCATACTGAAGAACAGAAAACTGAGGAATACCAAACTTAAAAACCAGGAAATGGACTCGATCTCCTATTTGCAGCTCCATGGTACCGGTACATCTCCTTTTCTCCAGTGTATCCAGCAATTTCTGGAAGTTCACGAAATCAGTGAGCAGGTTCTCGTAAAGACAGTCACACAGGAGGATTCGTACCATCTGATCCACTGAAAACCAGGGAAGCTCCACCACCAGTACATACCCGGGCGCATTCTCTAACTGCAGGCGAACTGCTTCCATGTGGATACACAGCTCTTGTTCCCCAGAAAGGTCCACCACCCGGATGGGACTTCCTTTTTCGAGGAGAACCACATACTGGGCGGAGGGAAAATCCAGTGACACATAACCTGAAAATCCTTCCAGCTTAAACTCCCCTAACATCTCCTGGAAGTCCCTCAGTTCATAAACTGATTTTTCATATCGCACTGGTTCCTTAGGCAGAAGCATTCGGGCCACCCTTATCAGACTTGCAGATTGCAAAACTGGGTCATTGTTCGAGATTCCATCCCTTCAGTTGTGAAATCTGCAGTTTTTGCATTTTGAGATGATTATACAGATATACTGTTATATATAAAATTTTTGGAACGAGGCAGGTTTTCCACGCGATTGATTTATACTGCATTTTTTCTGTTTTTCGAAGATTTTTTTTCTTTTTTGAGACTATTTTAACATTTAAAGGGTTTAAAATCTATTTAATTGTAATTGAGATAAATATTTAAAATTATATCTAAAAAGATACTATTTTATCCTTGAGAGTTTCTGGTTTTACCATCCCTTGATGACACGTGAAAGCTGGAATCCATTGATTGAGAGGATTACATGTTTAGAAAGTTATTCTATCTGTGGGTTTTATCACAACATTTTCTACAAGTTATCAAAACGTGATATTAGATATTTTAAATTTCTTTAAATATCAATAATATTTAACCTATTTATAAAAATACTGAATTGTTACACGTGTAACAAATACGAGATAACACCCAATGATTAGACAACATCTATATGTGAAAAGGTTTAATAACTGATGAAAAGAGGACATACGATGAAAGTTGTAGTCTTTGACATGGACGGCACGTTGATTACAGAATCCTCGTGGGAGCTTTTGCACTGCCATTTTGATGCAGACACAGAAAAGGTCAGGTTAAATCGGGAAGCATACTTTTCAGGGTTGATAGACTATGAAACTTGGATGGAAAAAGACATTTTATTGTGGAATTCTCCCACTCTAAAAAGTGTCCGAGAAGGACTCTCTTTTTACACGTTAGAACCATTTGCAGAGATGGTGGTCAATGATTTGAAAGCCAGAGGAGTAACCCCTTGTATTGTGTCTTCAGGAATTGATATTTTGGCAGAAATGGTGGGAACCACGTTAAGAATTGAACCGCACTTGATTTTTGCAAATGAACTGGCCATCCTGAATGGAAGGTTAAAAGGAGTCTGTAGGGTGGAACCCTCACAAAAAGATGTGGTTTTAAGACAGCTTTCTCAAAGATTGGCTGTCCCCTTGAGTGAGTTTGCTGCAGTAGGAGATGCAGCCCCCGACATATCCATGTTCAAAGAAGTTGCTCTAAAATGTGCTTACCGTCCTAAAGATCTCTCTATTGTAGAAGCTGCAGATCATATCTTAGAGGATTTGCGCGAACTTTTAACTATTTTGGAGTGATTACTCCGCTTTGCACTGAATTGTGCAGACCCAAATCTTATATAGATTGTCTTCTATTCTCGCATAATGGGGACAATAGGATGGGCCTGTGGATGTGGGCTCATCTTCACCTTTTTTTAAACGTGGGAAAACCCATCCTTGAGTATAATGGGCCTCATAGAGGTTCAAAGATTTCTGTTCTAGAGCGAGTCTTCTACTGTGATTTCACCCATCTGGACTAATCCATCCGCATTTGAATCTGTCCAGCGTATCAGCAGCATGTGAAACCCTTGGTATGCTGTCCAGTTGTTGGGGTCTCCAACAAAAGCAGAACCCGCGTATGTACCTTGCCAGCCGTAGCCCCAGACCAGCATGACGTTCCGTGAGTTGTGAGGAGACAGGTACACAATACAAATATCCTCGTTGGGGTACTGCGTCAGATCCAGGACGATAGAATGGCCGTGTGCAAAGATGGTGAAGCTCACGCC
>SMTZ1_10001184_pt1 | contig 25723 bp, 28 predicted proteins | sample DeeMarSWOR136_30_FD_25667 | JGI IMG/M metagenome (IMG submission 25667)
AGAAGACACTGTCCAGATTAAAAGAGGCGCCTCGGATGAAGAGGTAACTCAGGTACTGGAGGCCGACGGTAAACTGGAAGACATGGCTTCAATCGCGAAACGGATGTAAACTCTTAAATTGCTGTTTAATGTGTTCACGACTGGTTTTATCATAAAACAAAAAAGAAGAAAAACAGAAAGATTAAAATATTATTAATATTGAGGCACAAGATGTCCTTTTAGCGGACAAAAGAAATACGTGTTGTCTGCATCTATACCTTCATCTGTCCTGGGTTCGTCTATCCACAATCTTCCCCCATTCTTCATATTGAGAGAGAGCTGACCAAATTCTAAACACACTATTCCAAGTAGCTGGTCTGTATGAAAAAGTGAAATAATAGCCTAAAAAAAAGGAACTAAAAAAGAAGAGATATTGCATTCCTGCTTACGATGTTCAAGTATCCTCTAGGTAAATGCGCATCTGTAGTAGTCTGAAGTCTATTTTATCGTACATTTCCCACAAGATGTTTTCGTAGCCATCCATTAGCAATTGCCCAGTTTTGAGTGAGAACTTCGAGTCCCTGTTAATAGTGAAATCAGCCCACTTAATGTATTCTACTCCGTCAAAATAGTAGCTTTTCCACTTCACTTGGCTTGTTTTTGGTCCAAGCAGACGCACATATATTTGGACTCTCCACTCACCGTTCGAATATGGAAAAAGTATACCTGGTACTCCCGGATTTCCCGGAGTGCCACATACACCGTCTGTGGCATCATGGTCAACAATCTCGTAATTGTTACTTGCTCCAACATAGAATTTCGTTGTTCCAGTTCTCAAGACAAAAATTCTGCTGCCTTGTCCACCATTGAAGTTAGTATTCTTTCGGTTGGGAACCCCAATGATGTTTAGGTTGTAGTGTTGCCCACTGAGAGAGCCATTCCCAGTTTCGTGAACTGCAAAAACAGGCATCACCGCGATGCATACTAGAGCAAAAGCTGCAGCCATCACTAAGAATTTATTCATTCCCCCTCTTCACCTCCTCTTTTGTCAATTTCTTAAATCCCTGATCGTTTTTTTACTCTGACTGTATTAATAAAATTTTATAGAACTTTGTTATAGCAAAATTTTATAGAACTTTGTTATAACAAAAAGACAAAAATTCCAATTGGAGAGACGTTACGCGCGCACTCACTGGAAGTTGAAAAAGATAAAAGCAGGGGAACAGTTTTTGTTTATGGAACAAACTGAAAGGAGAGTGTTTGAGGTTCTTGAGAGCGTGTTTACACAACTTTTTTTGTCTGTGTATCTCTTATACCCCAAACTCTGTTTTTGTTAACTTCAAGGAGAATGAAACTTGACTAGAATATCCCCTCCATGGGGAACCAATCGCGAAATCCTTATTAAAGCAGAGGACACAACAGACGCCGCGCACGGACATAAACCCCACGAAAGACCCGCAACCGACTACATACGTTACGGCGTCATAAACCTAGACAAGCCTGCAGGACCAACAAGTCACGAAGTCGCTGCGTGGACAAAAAAAATCCTGCACCTCCAGCGGATAGGTCACGGCGGGACGCTAGATCCAAAAGTCACAGGCGTCCTGCCTGTCACCTTAGAGGACTCCACGAAAATCGTTCAAGCGCTTCTTCACAGCGGAAAAGAATACATTTGCGTCATGAAACTCCACGGCGATGCCAAAGAAGCACGCCTTAAAAAAGTTCTAGCAGAGTTCCAAGATCAAATTTATCAGCGACCCCCCCTGAGGGCTTCAGTCAAACGGCAACTGCGAACCAGACGCATCTACTACATAGACTATCTCGAGACAGACGGCAGAAACGTTCTTTTCAAGGTCGGGTGCGAAGGCGGAACTTACATACGCAAACTTTGCTATGATATCGGCGAAATCCTCTCCGTCGGCGCCCACATGCAAGAACTCCGCAGAACACGAGCGGGACCCTTCACCGAAAACAAGAACTCAGTGCGCTTGCATGATGTGGCTTACTGGTTCGGAGAATGGCAGCAACAGAAAGACCCTGGAATCCTGCGCAAATTCATCTCACCCATGGAAACCGCGCTGACACTAATCCCCAAAATTACGGTCAGAGACTCAGCCGTAGACGCTCTATGCCACGGCGCCAACCTCACGGCCCCGGGCATTCTATCAGCAGAAACAGGCATCACAAAGGGCACGATGACCGCGGTTTTGACGATGAAAGGAGAAGCCATCGCTCTAGCTAACGCGCTTCTATCCACCGAGGAAATCATAGACTTGCGCCACGGCACCGTAGCCACACTCCAGCGAGTTGTGATGCCTAGAGGCACCTACCCCAAAGTCTGGAAGAGCGGTAACCGAAATGATCGAAAAACGAAAAAACCAACCTGAGCACTACTTTGCAGTTGCTCCCAAGTCACCCGCCAAACTCGGATTACTCCGCACAACCCTAAGAGGCAAATCATTCGAGTTCCTAACAGCCTCAAGCGTCTTCTCCAAGAAACAAGTTGACTTAGGAACCAGACTACTCATCGAAACCATGCTTCTGCCTGAAACAGGAGCAGTTCTGGATGTGGGCTGCGGATACGGAGCCGTAGGCATAGCAGCTGCCGCCTCCAACCAAAGACTGCACGTGGTCATGACGGACGTAAACGAACGGGCTATCAGCCTCGCCCGACAAAACACCCAAAAAAACAAGGTGTACAACACCGAAGTGCGACGCGGTTACCTGTACGAACCGGTCAGAGATTCAAAGTTCAACTGTGTACTCTCAAACCCGCCAGTAAGCGCAGGCATGACAACCGTGAAAGCCTTAATCACCCAAGCCCCAACAGTAATCGCAGAAAACGCGCTATTTCAAATGGTTATACGCTCCAAAATCGGCGCAAAAACCCTGCCCCACATTTTCACCGAAACATTCGGAAACTGCCAAGTGCTCGCAAGAAAAAGCGGCTACCGCGTACTAATAGCAAAAAAACAGTAGCAACACTGCGCAAAGGCTCAATTCAACTTGAAAAACTTTTAAAACGCGCAACATGAGTATGCAAAGTTGTGCCAGGTTCTCCTAACCATGCATAGCTTGTTTTTTCCTTCTTTGGGCATTGAAGGTTAAAATTTATTTTTTCGAGGTTAAAATTATACTCGAGAAGTTATGGTGATTTTATGATTGAAATCTCACTTCCAAAATCTATTAAACTCATTTCTCCCCGATTAACCATACTGGTAAATACTGTGGATGACGAGGGTGACTTGAATTCTTCACCATATTCTTGGATCTTTCCTCTTAGCTTTGATCCCCCACTAATCGGAGTCGGTATCGGAGGCAAACACAAACTGAGCTATATCAACTCCAGAAGGACTGGTGAATTTGTAGTCTGTGCTGTTTCGGAGGATTTCGGTCAGCAAGCGGTTAGCTGCGAAAAAAGCCACAAGCCCGGAGATAAGCTTTGGGAAAAATATGGTTTACATACACAGAAATCACAAAAAGTCAAGGTTCCAAGGATAAAAGAAGCTAAAGCAGTTTTAGAATGCAAGGTAACTAGGTTTCTGGAATATGATGGAGACCACATAATCCTTGTTGGAAAAGTTGTTTATGCCGAGGCAGAAGACGGCGGCTTAGATAAGATAAAACCGCTACTTCATGATTCAGGAGAAAAGTTCAGAAACGTCGGTAAAGAGATAATTTTGAAAAGAGGAGAATAGAAGTTATGCTTCTTTCTATCTTTGTTTAAATTAGAAAGTTACTGTAATCCTTAAGCATCTAACATTGAAAGTGCCAATAATGCTCCAGGACGCGAATGCATCGGCAGCTAACATAAACTTCGTTTGGTAAGGTGATAATTGAGTTCATTCTTTTTGTAAATTCTCTGTTTTCCATTTCTCGATTTGCCTTTCCACTTCATGGGGTTCTCTGACGCAATAATTCCAATCTATTGCTTCTTTCACGTCAGCATTCACGCTCTGCAACACCGAAACCAACTTCCCGTTTTTAAAACCAAAATACGTGTAAATCTTTCTCATTCCTACTTTCCTCCCCATACCCTTGGCGCGAATGGCATATCAAAGCCACTTCGGCGCCTCAATATGCACACTCATTAACAATAGCTATAACCAATATTTCCAGAACCAACATATGTCAAGAAAATACAGAAGAGTGGCTCAAGAAATGAAATATTTTTCACTAAAATTTTTATGCAAAAAACCATACTTTAGATTTTTGTTAATTGTTTGCCACGCTACCAAATCCTAAATTTTATTTGTCGGCGCAGTTATTTCCAAGTGGGCATTCTGAGCTTCGATGTTTCTTGCAGTACTCCAAATTTAATCGCACGAGCTGAGACTCGTAACGTTCAACGTCTTCCAGATCAAGGCCTATTCTTTGTGCGGTTAAGACAGCCAGGGGAAAAGGATTTGGCTTTGCCTTTTCCCAGATTCCCCTAAGCTCTCTCAGGAATATATTCACGCCTACCTGCCCAATGCCTTTGAACTCCTTGAGACGGTTTTCCAAGTCATCTGGGCTACTGGATTCTGAATGCAATCTTTCAAGGCTACCATATTTTTCTTTTAGTGTTTTTGCCATTCCCAGAAGTTTTGTGGCTGTGGAGAAATCGTATCTGGTGTAACCGCCAGAGTCTAACACTTTAACGAGTCGATCCCAGCCAGCATGCAATATGGCATCTGGGCTCGTCAGATCTTCCTGTTCAAAATACAGATAAGTCTTTTTGGCAGTTTCAGCTGAGATTCTTTTAGCAAAGAGTACCGAGGCCAAGAACCATTTGAACCGATCCTCCGGTTTGGTTAGGTCAAGACCGAGTTCGTCCGAAAAGCTTTGAAGTTTCGAGAGGGCACGCTTTACACTCATCCAGAGTCACCCGTTGATAGCCTGGTCTCCCTGTTTAGAGTTTAATAGGAACTTTCTAAGTAAGTACTCTTCGAGCAATTCAATCACATAGTATAAAAGAATAGGACAAGCGCCTCCAACCACATAGTCTCGATTGCACAAAGGCGACAACTATTTTCGCCAGAATCTTGAAAGGACTGAAAAAACAAGCAGTAATTAAAAAGCAGCCCGAATATCCTCCGCAGACAACTCTTCAACAACCAATTTCATGGGCAAAGATTTTGTGCTAAAATAATCGTCTGCGTTACCAAACCCAGTTACTGCCAAAAATACTGAGCCACTATCCTGCAAAGAAACCTGAAAGCCAACACTAATTTCCTTTCCAGGCACCAGGGCGTGAACAAAACGCTCACGTTTCTCAACTAAGATGTTGCTCTTGTCTATTGGACTTAGAAGCAATATTATATTTCGTAAAATTTCTTCCCCATTATTACGAATAATTACGTCCAACCTATTCTTTCCTTTTCTTAAATTGGCATGCGGAATGACAAATTCAAGCAGAGAGTAGTCTCTCACTTCAAGTTCTCTCCCTCAAAATAGAGAATTGAGTCTGAGTAATAATAGGATTTTATTCCTTATATGTTTGTCTAATTGTATTCCAACTATCGTGTACTACTTACGAATTAAGTAATAATATGGCTATCCGCAGTCTACTTATGGGGTAGCAGTTCGGCAATTTCATAAGTTGCCAGACACAAAACGCTGTCACAAGCCCCATAATACACTAGTACTTCATCGTCAACAACGACGTTGCCACAGCTAAATACCACGTTTGGCACTTTCCCGAAGCGTTCGTAGTTTTCCACTGGGAATAGTATAGGTATTTCAGAGCGATGTAAAACAATTTCGGGTTCGTTCTTGTCGAGCAACGCTACGCCGAGAGAATAAACTTTTTCGAAGCTCACGCCATGATAAATCATCAGCCACCCTTCATCAATTTCGATTGGCGGTCCAGCTGCACCTACTTTCCAGTTGTCCCAACTTTTAATTCTCGGTCCGAACACAGATCTAATGTCATACCACCGTTCAAGGTCGTCGGAATAAGCCACGCAGATATCAGGTTCAATACGATGAAACATAACGTATTTGCCACTAATTTTTCTCGGAAATAGCATGGCGTCCTTGTTTCTTATGCCCCTAAAAGGTAGCAAGCGCTGATTCCAATTCCAAGATTTGCTTAGGAATTCTTTTGCTGTGATTGAAGTTAAAGAGATTTGTGGGAGCTGGCCATGATCGTGTTCTGATAAGGCGGTGTAAGCCATGACTATCTTTTCTCCGAAAATAGAAAGCCTTGGGTCTTCGCACCCACGGTGCTCTACTTCGCCGTTGGGTTCAAAAATCGGTGTTGACAAACGATCTATGATCGTGTACCCATCTGTTGTGGCTGCATATCCTATTCGGGAAATGCCGTCGTTTCCAATTGCTCTATAGAGTATATGAATCCTCTTTTTAAGGAAAATGGCTGCTGCGTTAAAAACAAGTTTTGATTCCCAAGGGTTTTCAACTCTCGGCTGAAGTATGGGATTCCCTTTATAGCGTTTCATTAACAGCGTTTTCCTAGCAGTATTTCGAAGACTGTAGTCCAAAGAATTCATCGAGCAATTTTCTTACCGAAAGTAAACCAACCAATTCTCCTTGACCGTTAACAACGGGCAAGTGTCTAACCGCGTGTGTTATTATCAGCCGTTTAGCTTCTTCGAGCGAAGCTTCTTCTCCGAGAGTAATAACGTTGCTGGTCATTACTTTCTCGATTGGATCATCCAAATTAACGCCTTGGGCTACTACTCTAATCACATCTCTCTCAGTAAATATGCCAATGCATTTGTTATGGCTATCCGTTATTAGCAAAGAGCCTATGTGTTTCTCGTTCAAAATTTCTATGGCTGCTCTTAGAGAAGTCTTGGGGTCAGTTGTTACAAAGTTTCTGAGCATTACATGTCTTACCATAAGCATGTTTTTTTCCCCTGCTCGAACCTCGTGTTTTCATCCATTACTCTGTGTCTTTGTCTATTTGACAACGTATATAGGCTTTGTGACTTAGTCTTCAACAGACAGCTTGCAAATCCAAAACAAGCTCGTTAACTATACCTTTTTACGAGTTGACTGTGGGAAGACGTTTAAACTTGTCAAGCTATTACAATTTTGTGGCGACGCTGTACTGATTGGATTTCTAACGCAGATGACACATAACAGATTGTAGCCTCAGCACCCATATTGAGGTTTAAGCCATTTGGAGTCAATCCGTCGTAACAGCCGCCATTCTCTGAATTATGGACCGCCAATTTCAGAGTGTTTTTTCCAAGAAACCAATCAAAAATTGCTAAAGCTGTCGATCTGTAGTTGGTGTCACCTGTTTCACGAAAAGCTGATGTAGCCGCTTCTGTCATGACAGCCGCTTCCACCGATTGTTGATCATACTTCGCTCTCTTCTCTCCCTTTTTGTACCATCCACGATTGCCAATGGGAACAAATATGCCATTAACCATTTGCACTTCCAATAGGAAATCTATTGATTCTTTGGCTATCTGTAATAAATGATCGTATTCTATTTCTCGATTAGCTTCAAACAGGGCTTGAGGTAGCCTGCCGTTCGCGTAGGTGAGATAAGATTCAAACCAATGCCATTCTTTGGAATGTTCCTCTTCGTAATGTTCTAGAATTTTCTCCGCAAATTGCCTAGTGCTTTTCTTCAAATTTTGGTCTTCTGGATAAGCCTTTTGGTAGTATTTCAATCCCATTAATGTGAAGGCCTTTGACCTTGGCGACTTAAAGTAGAAAGCCCAGGGAAATAATTTGTCGAAAATCTCTTTTCCAATTAGCCGTTTCTCGGAGGACAGATTGCTGGCCATTATAAAACCGCAGGACCAGAGGGTCCTTCCCATGCAGTCTTCTGAGCCTTCATAATCCATGTACCTTCTATCATAGCTTAGGAAGTTGTGCATTTTGCCATCTTTTCTTTGCATATGCAAAACAAAACTCAGATAGGTATCTATCAATTTATCAACTATTTCAGAACTACCATTTGATTGGAAATATTTTGTCAAAGCTATGAGTGCTCGCGCGTTGTCGTCTGTTGTGTAACCATCCTCTCTTCGTGGGGTCCCGAATTTTGCATGCTGAAGCAGACCAGTATCATCCGTAAGAGAAACGATAAAGTCAAGCTTCACGAGCGGCAACTTCAACTGGATATTCCTCTATCTCGTGCTCTGGAAATAGATTAAATAAATCTACGTATTTTTTGGCAACGCTAGACCAAATAAAACTTCGACTATATTCATAGGCTTTTAACTCAATCTCCCTTTTCAAGTTTTCATCGGATAAGATGTTTTCCACCGCGGCGGCAATCGAAGCTGAACTCTTGAAATTGCATAAAACTCCTCGCCCATTTTGCAATACCTCCTTTGCATGAAGATATGGAGTAGATACAACAGCTCTTCCGGCTGCGAGAGCATTCATCAATGTTCCGCTGCTTATCTGATTTGCGCCAAGGTAGGGCGTAATATAAACGTCAGTTGCTTGAAGATAGCTGTTTAGTTCAATCCTGCTTAGAAAGCGATTCTGAAAATCAACGTGATTTTCAAGCCCCAGTTCTTCAACCTGCTCAAAAAGTATGTTACGATATCTTTCGCCTTCAGTCCTCTTGACCACAGGATGAGTTTCCCCAATAATCAAGTAAATGACTTCTGGATGTCTGGCTACAATCTGGGGAAGGGCTTGAATTGCGTATTCGATGCCTTTACCTCTGCTTATTAGCCCAAAAGTGCACAATACTATTCGGTTCTCTAAACCTATTGAGGGTTTAACGCAGTTGCTCGAAACGAAAGGTATGTTTGGGCAACCATGCGGTATAACATTAATTTTTCTAGAAAGAACTTTCAGTTCAGCTAAAATTCCTGTTGCCACATTTGACATGACTACAATCGCGTTGCTTCGCGATATAATTTCCTTCAGAACTCTTTGCCCCTCTGGCTCAAAGTGCGGCTCTAATGTATGTAGCGTTGTTACTACTGGTTTCCTCAAGCATTCGAGAAAAGTTAGAATATGGCTGCCCCAGTCTCCGCCAAAAATACCGAACTCGTGTTGAATATTAACTACGTCAATATCTGAAGAATTTACTTCTTTGGCTACCCTGATGTAATCCTCTTCATTGTCTTGCCCTATCTGCCATTTAACTCGTTCATCATAGTGGTAAGAAGTGCTGTTATCATTTATAGCAATCACGGTGGTTGAAATAGAATCGCTGCAAAGATCCATAGCATCGACCAAATCTTTGGTGAAAACGGCAATTCCACACTTCCTCGGAGGGTAGGTGCTAAGTATACATACTTTTTTTAATGTTGGTAAATCCCATGTCATTGCCTATCTTTCCATCGAGTTTCATTTTCTATCTATTGCAACGAAAACCAGAACGGTTTCTTCCAAATAAAATTCCAGCTGAATGGACTTGTTTTGATAAATAGAACATGATGCTATAGCTATGGCGACTATTAAACCTTCCAATTGGCACGCCTTAGCCAGAAAAGGAACCTTTTTAGGCAATTAATCAAAATGTTCTTTAGCTACTGTTCTCCAAAAAACTTTAAATTCAATGTACATTAATGAATTGCGTGCCAACCAACTGATGTATGTCAGAAAATACTAAAAAACGAAGTATAGTTCCCCGTGCCGGGGTCTCCTAGCCAGGTAGGGAGCAAGCCTGGAGATGCTTGCGTGAACAGCAATCACCAAGCAGCTTGTGGCCTCTTGGGGCCGCGTGGGTTCGAATCCCACTCCCGGCGCCACATAAAATCGTCATTTGGATTAACCGCTTCTAGAGATCTATGGACACCTTTGGTGTTTTCTGGCAGTTCACACATTCCTTGGTTTGGATGCTGGACACTTTAGTCGCTGACAGAGGCTGCTTCTTCAGTTTTTCGTTTGAACAGCAGATTCTTCTTGATAAGATCTTTAATTTGGTCTCTGAATTCCTCATCGTTTTCCAGATTTATGAACGGTTTTCGTTGATCTTCGAAGCCTTCTGGCAACTCGATTTTCAAAGTTATGAATGGTTTTCCGATGGCCATTTCGAACTCTCTTTTTTCCAAGTCATATTCTTTCTTTGAGGCGGACTTCTTTTCAAACCACTTTCTAATTTTCCACATTTCACTTCACTTATCCCATTAATCCAAATCTTAGCACAAGATAAATGCTGGAAAAACCCAGCTGAATGAGCGATGTGATTATGCCTATCTTAGCAAACTCGCCGAATTTCACCGCAATTTTTTCTCGCTTGAGCGTGCCAATCGCCATCATCATCACAGCACCACTAAAGGGGGTGGTAGCGCCACCAAGATTTGTCCCTAAGATCAAGCCAGACCATACCGCGTTCAAGTTTAAGCCTGAAAGAGCCTGAGCGCCAATAATTGGGGTGAAGGTCAACGCAACTGCTATGTTACTGACGAATATGCTTGCTAGCCCGCTAAACCATAAGGTCATTTGGGTTGCTACTAGGGAGTTTCCACTCGCAAACTGAAATAGCTGCAATGATACATCACTCAGAAATTGCGTGCTTTCTAACCCGCCTATGATGAACATGAACCCAGCGATGAAAAAAACCGTCTCCCAGTCGATCTCCCTGAAGATTTCGGCTGGATCCACCCCGCTGATTAACAAGGCGAGAATACCGCAACCCAACGCTACGGCTTCGGGTCCAACGCCAATGGTGTCTAGGGTCAAGAAAAGTATGATTAAGAGAATAAGAACGAAGGTAGACCTGTAAAAGATTTTTTTGTCTTTTATGCCTTCCCGCGGGTTATATTCAGGCAGCTCTTTTTTCTCACCTAGTTTCGATCTGAAAACGAAGTAGAGCGCTGTGATAGTCAACGCCCACAAGATTATTTCGCATACGCCTAGAAAAAGTAGAAAGTCCATGAAGGTAAGTCCTGCTTGAATTCCAATGATCATGTTGCTTACTGAACCGATTAGTGTGCTCGTGCCACCGAGGTTTATCATTATGGCTGCAGACAAAAAGTACGGCGTTGGATTAAAGTTCAGAAGTTTAGTTATGGTCACGGTGGCTGCGGCAACAAGTAGCATCGCTGTCGGATCGCTTAGAAACATTGAAACGAGAGCGGCAACAACGCAGATGGCAACAAAAAGCCTACCGGGATGGCCTCCGGATACTTTTATAGCGTACAACGCAAAAACGTTGAACAACCCCCCTCTTTTGGCTATTTCTACCACAATCATGGTTCCAATTAAAAGCCCGAGAAGTCTAAAATCTATAAAGCCTAAAGCGTCCTGATAAGTGAACGCGCCATACTGTATTCCAAACCACGCTACAAGCAAAGCACCAATTAGCGCGGCAACCGACAGAGACGTGAGTTCTAGGATTGAAATTAGAATTATTAGAACGTAAATGAGGAGTAAAATTAGGACGATTGTGTCCATTTTTCACCCACTGCTTTTGTCCTTCTGCTTCGTCGGTGCAAAGTGGTCAGCAAGCGAATCGGCTTTTTCTTCTATAATCTTGTAAAGTATTCTGCCGATGTCGTAGATGAAAATAATTATCAAACCAAGCCCGATGTAAACAGTGGCAGTTGACAGGTAATATCCAACATCTTGGATTGTAGCTAGAAGCGGGGATACAGCTGTGACGACTAGAACTGTAATTATTATGTAGGCAAATTCTCTTGCAGCCCTCTTGGGAGACCTTTCTTCCTTGACGCCTAGCCTTTTCACTAGGACATCTGTTAATACGTCTCCTAACACTAAAGCGTCGGATAGCGCACGTATCAGAAATATGGCTACAATAATTATTGTGAAAATCCACGCAAGGAAGGAGGCTTCAACATTGATCCCCGGAACAAGTTGGTTTGGGATAGTCGGTGGAATAAACACGCTTATTAGCCAAAAAATGATCGCCATTATCAAGTTTGTTACTAGCCTAGGAAGCCTGTGCCGTATTTCTTCGCCTCTACTTCTCATATTACAACTCCATGACCGCGGAATGTAAAAGTTACATTCATTAATTTTATTAGACTATATAAAAGAGTTGTCACATAATTTTGCGGATTTACGAGTTGTCAGGTTAGCTTATGCCTAATAAGGTCGCGTATGAACGGTAACATTGTGGCTTGTTGGCCATTTTGGGAATTATTTTTTTTGGAGATTTAACTTTGCCGTAATTTTTTAAAAGGTCGCAAACAATACATTCAGGGGTATAATTGAAGAAAATCATCAAAGTAATCCCCATTTTACTCCTCTTAGGACTGTTGTCCTTATCGTTAAACGTGAAGTCACCGTCAGGCTGGAGCAACGGTGGCTATTCTGACGACCCTTCCAATCCCGACTATGGAACGCACGATTGGATTGCTCAACATGCCTTAGACTGGTTACCCACTGATGAAAAACAGTATATTGTAGATAATTTCGCAACTTATCTTTATGGAACCGAACTCCCAGACAACGGCGGGGCGGCTGATGGCATAGGAGACACAACAAACCATCATGTCTACTTTTACGCCGATGGCTCTTTGCAGGAAGACAATTCGGCTGTACGAGCATCTGAGGAATATCAAAAAGCGTTGAATTTCCTGATAAACAGTGACTACGCAAACGCGGCAAAGTTTGCTGGAATAATGAGCCACTATATTGTGGATTTATCGGTTTTTGCGCATGTGATGGGCGAGAAAACAGAATGGGGTGCTGAAGTACACCACAGTGACTACGAAGACTACGTTAACGCAAGAACAACAGCATACAGTTCAAGTTTCGATTCTTATCTTATTTTTGACGGCGCACTAACAGAACTCTCTGCGTACGATGCAACAATCAATCTTGGTTATGACACCACTTTTGATGGTGACGGAGATTTGACTTGTGTATGGATGGACGCGAACTATGATTGGTCGAACCCAACTTTTTCTAATCGCTGTGGAGAATCTCTTAACTTGGCTGTTAATTATCTTGCAGATGTTCTTCACACGCTTTACCAAGCGGACCCACCATTGGCAACAGACCATATAGTAATCAATGAAATTGAACAAAACCCTGATGGAACTGATGCTGGAAACGAATGGGTTGAGCTTTACAACCCTACTGCGAGTAGTGTAGATTTAAGCAGTTGGACTGTATCAACGACCGCTGGAGATACAGTAACCCTCACCATTTCAGCGGGAGCAACGATTCAAGCCAATGGATATTATTTGGTAACATATGGTTCACAATGGTTAGACAACGAAGATGAATCTGTCATTTTACGTGATGCCAGCAGTGGTGTAGTGGACAGTACTCCTTCTCTAAGCGATACATTTAATGATGGCAATAGTTGGCAGAGATATCCAAATGGTCAAGATACTGATTCAGTAGCCGATTGGGAGTTTCGGTTGTCTACAAAAGGAGCGTCTAAAGGCGGGGAACCAACTCCAAGTCCGTCCCCAAGTCCGTCTCCTTCGCCGTCCCCAAGTCTGTCTCCTTCGCCGCCTCCTGAAGAGCCACCAACAATGATGTTCATCGCAATCGGAATAGGAGCAGGTGCTGCTATTATAATCGCAATCGTGATTATTTTTCTAAAAATGCGTAAATAGCAACCCTCCCTTGTCAGTGAAGTAATCGTGGCTCGTTTTGTTGTCAACCAGGAACTTTATTCCTTTTTTCCCTTTTATTCTCTTGTTCATACAAAATGAGATTTTAGTCCCCCTTATCATTATAGCATGCTAATCCGACAATCTCTTTTTTTAGGTAGATATCTAAGGTTGCGTGCGCCCTTAAGGGTTGGGAATGTTTTTCCAAACTGTTTAATTGCAATTAGTTTTATTTCTCTGTGTTTATCTTATAGCTCTGAGCGGAGAGGTAATGTGGGGTGCCGGAAACAGGTTTGGATGAAGATTATTTGATTCGAGTTATGCGAAAAGATCTTGATATGATACTTGCTGAAGAACCAGGTGATGCGGGTTCAAAATTTGGGGAAGCACGAGAAGCGATGATGACGGTTCTTGTGGATTCAGTGCAGACCCAAAGACTGTATTTTGTGGTGCGGTCAGTGCTTATGTCTCTGATAAGCGCCATGATCTATTTTATCGTGGTCTTGTATTTTGGTACAATCGACGCGGTTCAGGCGGCTTTCTTAGGGGTCTTCGTCTTTATCGTTGCACTTATTATGTCTAGGCTTTTTGACAAGCAAATTGTCAAAGCGTCCAAAAAGATTATCCAGTATCTGAACAAGTATGAGCGGGTAAGAGCATTTGTTCTGAAAAGGCTTTAGACTCATTTTCTTTTTGTTTAAAAATCCGTGGTGCCATACTGCTGATGCTGCGGGAAGGCAGAAATGTTTGATAAGGTTTGCTGGGAGAAAAAGTGTCAAGAGTGGTAAAAATAACATGGAAAAAGTGGTTTTTCAATAGTCATACTAATATAGTGTGCTATTCACACTATATATAAAGGTCGGAATCCTCAGGGGAAGAGTCATTAGGCTACGCGTTGCGGGCTTTTGCTTTTTCTCCGATTGTTCTGATTAGTAAGTTATGGCGCGATCATATTGCGACCGATTGAGGTGTTACCAAAAAAATGGGCAAAAGAAAAGTTAAAAACGAATCGAACCTTGAAAACATGGTACTGCCGAGTGAAAACGATGTGCTGGGCACGGCTGTCAAGATGCTGGGTTCTGAAAGAATTCTGGTGAAGTGCCAAGATGGCAAAGAGCGACTGTGCAGAGTTCGTGGAAAGCTGAAAAGGCGAGTGTGGATTAGAGAGGGTGATATCGTTCTGGTTTCTCCGTGGGATTTCCAATCCGGCAAACGGGGTGACATTTTCTGGCGTTACAGAAAGAATCAGGCGGAATGGCTGAGAGGTCACGGTTACCTTAAAATGTAGGAGTGGAAAGGTGAAACAAAACTTGAAGCGTAAAAAATCAGCAGGCGAATATCTTGCTTTTCTTTCTGCAAAATATGATATTGATCCGGACGCACTTTTTTGTGCCTTGCTTTCAGCGGGGGAAAATCAAAAAGCCAGATGTGGGAGCCTTTCAATAGAATGTCGCGGCAAAATAAAAGGTAAGATAATCTTTTTGATTACAGAAGACTCGGAGGTTGTCGCGCAGTTATCTGTCCCTGAAAGATTTCTGTCGCAAGAAGGCAATCCGATTAGAAACTTTATGGAAACGGACATGGTTCGTAAACATGTAACCAAGAAAACTAACTCTCCTGATTCCTATTCGATTGGAGATTTGAGAGTTGGAATGAATCATGTTAATTTGAAGGCGAAAGTTGTAGAAGTTACGAAGGCAAAGCAGGTTTTTACAAGATATGGAAATTACGCCAGTTTGGCTAAAGCGTTAGTGGCGGATGCAACTGGAGAGATAAAGCTTTGTTTATGGAATGATCAGATCGACGCCGTCTCGGCTGGAGACACCGTTCAAATTGAGAACGCTCGAATATCGACGTTTAAAGGCGAAAGACAACTGAGTCTTGGAAAGAAAGGAACCCTCAACAATATTGAACCACTGAAATCTGAAATAATACAGGCGGATTAGCAGTAGCAAAGCTCCAACAACCACTGGTTTCTTTCACGGTTCCCAACGTTTTATTATCAAATTTTGTTATGTCTCTTTTTGTTTGGAAAGTTGCCAGTTTAACGTATTGCTGTGCCTCGGCTTTGTCTAGCCATAAATATCTTTTGATCATGTGAGTAACGTCAGTAGTCTAAAAGCAATTCCGCCCACAAGTATTGCAAACGCTATTTCGAAACCGGTTATGAATAATGATTTCTTCCAGCCGAAATCTTTGACTAAAGCCGCAATGGTTGCTATGCATGGTATGTACAGCATCGCAACCAAAGTGAACACAACCATCTGAACTGGTGACAACACAAGGGCAAAATTGGTTGTTCCTAGAAGGGCGCCAAGCATAACCAGCGATAGCTCTTTTCTCAGCACGCCGAATATCAGCGTTACTCCTGTAATAGCAGGCAATCCCAGCCACACAACAGTTATGGGACTGAGCACTGCTGCCACGTTTTCCAGCGCACCCGAAACGTCAGCAAGCTTCAGCGCAAAGCTTCCAACAATTATCAAGGGAAATGCGATTTTTATGAACTCAGCTACCCTGAACCACGTTTGTTGCAAAATAGTTTTAGCGTGAGGCCACCTGTAAGTGTGCATCTCCATGATTAGCGCAGTTGATTCGCCAGGTACGACTTTGAAGGCAAGTCTTCCGAGAGCGAAAATTATGACTAAATCGAAAAGGTAAATTGCTAACGCCCATTGGAGACCCAAGAACCGTCCCACCAGGCCTAGGATGATGACTGTGCATGCTGCGCAAGGAACCAGTGTAGTGACGAATGCAGCGAGTAGTTTTTCCCTCTTGGTCTCCATTATTCTGCATCCTAAGCAGGCGGGAACGTTGCAGCCGAAACCAAGCATCATCGGAATGAACGCTTTTCCATGCAAGCCCATTTTGTGCATGACGTTGTCCATTAAGAAAGCAATCCGGCTTAAGTATCCTGAGTTTTCTAAGAAGAAAAGTATTATGTAAAAGGGAACTATGTAGGGCAGAACTATTGTGATGCCAGCTATTAATCCTTCCATGATGCCTCCCCACACCAGAGCGCCAATAATTCCTGTTCCGAACGCTCCGGTGAAGAACGGCTCCAAACCATAAAGCAAATCGCTTAGCAGTCCTGAAGTGAAGTCGCCAAAGGTGAAAATGGAGTAGAAAATTGCAAGAAGCGAAAAAATCAGTATAGCGTATCCCGTGACCTTGTGAGTGGTAAGGTCGTGCAGCCGCTCTTCTGAGGTGGGCTTTATCGGAGGCACAAGTTTCTGAGTTGCTCGAGCAATGCAGCCAGCAGCTTCATACCGCTCCGAAGTCATTACGGTCGAGCAGCCGTGTCCATGAAGCCGCTCAATTTCACCTGCAAGTTTCTTCGCAACTGAGACTACGTCAGGGGCAATCCTTCCGAATTCTTGGTCAATCTCTTTATCGCCTTCCAGTAGCTTGATCGCCACGTACCTTGGTGGATACACGAACTGGATGCCTTTCATTTTTTTAACGAGAACGCCAAGCCTTTTTTCAACTTCTTCGCCATACATAACTTGTGGGGGCTTTTCATTTGATCCTTTTTCCACTGCTTCGATGGCTTTCTCCAAAAGCTTGTCAATGCCAACACCCTTTACGGCAACAGTTGGTATAACAGGTACTTCCAGCATCGTTTCTAGGGCTGCTGAGTCTATTTGGATGCCTTTTCCTTTTGCGATGTCCATTTGGTTCAGCGCGATCACCATCGGTGTTTCAAGTTCCATCAACTGCAGAGTGAAGAACAAGTTTCTTTCGAGAACCGAAGCATCAACAACGTTTATCACAATGTCTGGCCTCTCAACTGCGATGTACTTTCTAGAGACCAACTCTTCCAGTGAATAAGTAGACAGCGAGTATATTCCTGGCAAATCAACGATGTCTATAGTGTATCCTCTAAACCGAAGCGTTCCTTCTGCTCTTTCAACCGTTTTTCCGGGCCAGTTGCCTATGTGCTGGTGTAACCCAGTTAAATAGTTGAAAATAACCGATTTACCGACATTAGCGTTTCCAGCTAGGGCAATGAGTAGCTTCTTTTCGTTCATTTTTTTTCTTTCTCCACGAAAATCCTGCCAGCCATTCCTCTGCCGACGGCAAGTCTTGAACCTCGAACATTGATCTCTATAGGTCCATGGAAAGGAGCAGATTTCACAACAGTTACTTTTGTGCCGGGAGTAAGACCCATATCCAACAATCTCTTTTTGAACACTCTGCCTATTCCCTGTCCGGCTCTCACAGAACTAACCGTTCCGGCTTCTCCCTTTCTAAGCGCAGTAAGCGCTACTTCATTTTTTTTCGAGTTTTCCCTTTTCATAAGAACTTCCACTTCCCAGCTAAGGCTATTGTAGAATCGTTGATGTTTTTGTTGCTAACTTTTTTTGAGCTTCTAAAGACACGGACAAAAAATACATCATGAAACTCACTTAGCTTATTATCTCATTTTCCAATTCAACGAAAACCTTCGCGGCAACTCCTTTTCCAATAGCCAGTTTTGAGCCTCTGACAGACACTTCAACAGGACCTCCAAGAGGAGCGACCTTTACAGCGCATATTTTAGTGCCGGGAGTAAGTCCCATGTCTAGAAGACGCTGAAGCAAATTGTGACCGCCTCGGATGAAAGAGATTTTGCCGCACTGCCCCCTTTTCAAGTTGCCTATCGAAACCAAATTTTGGTTGTGTTTTCCAACCTCCTCTAAGCCTTTGCTGTGCAGTTGGATGCATTCCGCGCAGCTGCCTATCTTGAGGTTGCATGGGGGGATTATTTTTCCGTCGTCGGGGCAGCGGTCGGGGTGTCTTAGAAATCTGCACAGGGACTCTTCAGCGTCGTCTGAAAGGGCATGCTCCATTTCACATGCTTCCTTGTGGACTTTCGTGTCGTTAATTTTTAGAACGTCATGTAGGAATCTTTCCAGCAACCGATGTTTGCGAACCGTTTTTTCTGCGATCCGTCTGCCCTCGCTTGCAAGCGTGGTTCCGTGGTAGGGCGAGTGCGAGATGTAGCCTTTTTTAGCAAGCTTTTTCAGCATTTCGGTTACGCTTGCTGGAGCGACCTTTAGTGTTCGTGAGATTTCTGTGGTGCTTACTGCGTTTCCGTTTTTGGATAAATCGTATATTGCTTTGAGGTAGTCTTCAATGCTTCTTCGTGCCATGTCAACTCGCCATAATTTTAGGTATGCCTAAACTATGTGAGATGCAAACCGCGGCTAATAAACTTTTAGGCATGCCTAGAAGATATCATCCCTCAAACCTACAAAATCACCGAACACAACGGCTAAAACCGCCTCAATCCATCCGACTTATGGAACAGCCACAGTTCCCAGTAACGGCTAAATACAGCCAAAACTATTTTCGGTGATATTAAGAGGCGGACATACAATGGAAGAGTTCTCAGACTTATTCACCAAGTTAATAGATGCTAGTCACAACCATGAAAAATACCGAGACTCAGAATGCATAAACCTGATCGCAAGCGAAGGATTGAAATCTCCAGCCGTCAAGCAGATGCTCAATCTCTCCTCGGACCTCGAAGGCAGATATGCAGAAGGCGAAAACAACCTAGAAGGACACGTGAAGAAACGGCACTACCAAGGCCAAAAATACATGACTCTTATCGAAAACTACGCCACAGACCTCATGAAAAACCTGTTCAAATGCAACTGGGGTGACCTACGACTGGTTTCTGGCACACACGCAAACTTGGCCACCTTCAAAGGGCTATCCTTAGCGTCGAAAAATCGAAAGATGGTAGTCACACCACTAAGCTGCGGAGCCCACATATCCCACGACTACGCTGGCTTGGCAGGCTCCGTTCTCGGGCTTGAAAACATAAACCACGTTTACAGCATAGACGAGTTTAACATCGACGCTGACAAGTCCGCCGACGTGATAAAAGCAGCAAAACCAGGCATAGTAACATTTGGAGGAAGTCTATTCCTCTTTCCCCATCCAATCAAAGAGTTAAAAGCAGTCTGCGACGAAGTAGATGCCTACGTGGCATACGATGCGTCCCATGTTCTGGGGCTTGTCGCCGCCGGCGTCTTCCAAGATCCCTTCAATGAAGGCGCGGACTTCATTACCTCTTCAACCCATAAAACCTTCCCTGGACCACAGGGCGGGGTTATCCTTGGAAACACAGGAGACAAACGCATGGAGAAAGCGATAAAGTCGATCCAGTTCGCCATCTTTCCCTTGAGCACTTCAAACACTCATTTGGGAAGATTGCCAGCCGTTGGGATAGCTACTTTAGAGATGAAGCATTTCGGTGTTGAACTGGCGAGGCAGACGGTGAAGAACGCCCAAACGGCTGGGCAGTATCTTTGCGAGAACGGTCTCAAAGTCTTATGCGCCTCAAAAGGCTTTACTCAGTCTCATCAGATAGCTGTTGATGTCTGCAACTTCGGAGGCGGCAAGAAAATAGCGCAAGACCTTGAAGACGCCAATATAATCTTGAACAAGAATCTCCTGCCTTACGATAACCAAGATGACAGGGATAATCCCTCAGGCTTAAGAATTGGGTTCCAAGGAGTAACTAGACGCGGCTTTAGAGAAGGTGGCATAAAGCACTTGTGCGACCTTATGCTCAGCGTGATTAAGGGTAAACGCACCCCTGCTGAAGTGAAAGAAGACGTCATTGCCTTGAAGAAGGAGTTCGATCAGGTGAAGTATGGCTTTCAAAGCGTGGAAGAAGCGTTAAACTACGTTAAAAAAGCTTAAGATGTTCAGCGCATTAATCTTATTAAATCGAAGGAGTGGGCAAAACTGAAGGTTTTGTTGAACGACAACTTGGCAAGTGAAGGAATTAAAGTATTTGAAGACCTAGGCATAGAGACAGATATTCGAAAAAGGGATGTAAACTCACTTATCGCGGACATAGGTCAGTTTGACGCTTTAATCGTTAGAAGCGCTACAAAAGTAACGCGAGCCGTTTTTGAGGCAGGGGCAAAGGGAAAATTAAAAATTGTGGGCAGGGCAGGAGTCGGCTACGACAACATTGATGTTGCCGCCGCATCCGAAAACGGCGTTGTCGTTAAGTGTGCGCCTTATGGAAATACTAATGCAGTTGCCGAACTAACCTTGTGTTTGATGTTAAGCATTTCGAGGAATGTTCCGCAGGCGCATCATTCGCTGAAAAGTGGCGAATGGAAAAAAGCGGAGTTCAAGGGAACCGAGCTTTCTTACAAGACACTGGGTATTCTGGGTTGCGGGAAAATTGGACAAAGAGTGGCTGAAATAGCCCGCCGCGGCTTTGACATGGAAGTCATGGGATACGATTTATGCCCCTCTGCTGAATCAACCGTGAAATACGTGTCGAAGGAAGAGGTTCTTTCAAAAGCGGATTACTTGAGCCTCCACACGGGCGGAAAATCCATAATCGTAGGCAAAAAAGAGCTTTCGTTGATGAAGCCCACCGCATACCTTATCAACACTTCACGAGGCCACAACGTTGACGAAGAAGCATTGTACAGGGCTCTGAGAGAAGGGAAGATAGCGGGCGCCGCGGTGGATGTTTATACAGAAGAACCCAAAAAAGAAGGCGCTGAGTTCAAAAGCAAACTAAGGGAGCTCGACAACGTTATATTCAGCTCTCATTTGGGCGCGTCAACCATAGAAGCGCAGAGGGAAACATCAACAGAAATTGCGCGAGTTATTTCAAGATACCTTTTGGGCGGAGACTTCACTAGCTCAGTTAACGCTGGCGAAAGCATTGAATTTGAAGAAAGACCCGTTTACACACTATTCATTCATCACAGAGATGTTCCCGGAGTGTTCGCCAACATTGACAAGATTCTAGCTGACAACGACATAAACATCCGCGCAAACTACTCTAGACAAATCGGAAAAAGCGGCTACGCCATATCCGTTTATGTGCTGCACACGAAAGTTACACCAAAAATCATAGACACTTTGAAAAGCATCGAAAACATCTGCAACGTGAAAACCTAGTCATGAAGCATGCTTGATAAAAAAGTGAAATACAGGGGAAAAGGTTCGCTCGAGATTTTGTGTTAGCTGACTTCTAGTTCCTGTATGAAGGCTCCGTGCCAGTTGTGGTACCACACTTGGCCAGTGTAGCCGTTGACGCTGAGCATTCCGTATCCTTCGCCCGCGGACAGCACCATTAAATGGTAGTAGCCATAGAAGGCTTCTGCTTCTCCAACCGTGGTTCCAGGAATGTGCGCATCTAGGTATTGCTGAGCGAAGTTTTCTGCTTGTTCGGCTGTCACCGTTATAGGCGATGTGGGTTCAGTGAACCAGCCCATCATACCGCTGTGCATTCCGTACTTGGTGTTCCACATCATGTTCGGACCTTGTTCAGGATATACGCTTCCAGTGTACTTGTCTATAAGCAACTCGAAGGCGCCTATGCCTGTGCTTTTCTCGTAGATTTGGACGTAGAAGTTCTGCGTGTACTCTTCAACTTCTCTTGCTGCCAAGTCTGGGTTGTTTAGCCGTGTCGCGTACTGCTGAGCGATTGCCTCCGCGGTTTCTATCGTTAACGGCGCTTTAGTGGTTTCGGTGTTAGGGGTTGGTGCAACGTAACTAATTCCACGTCCGCGGCAGCCTCCTAAACCGTACTGGTAGGGGTAGGTTGGTGTTGCTTGGTTGGGCTGAACTGGGCTTTGTGGAGCGCTGTACGCGCCTCCCATCATTCCGCCTGAGGCCTCTCCGTTGGCGTTGGTTCCGTACGGGCTATAGGTGCCTTGTGCGCCCATGAAGGCGAACACTGAGGCGGTTAGTAACGCAGCTGCCAACATCGCAAGTCCGATGGCGAGGACCAATTTTCCTATGTTCATTCATTCACCTCTAATATAACTCTGTTATGGCCTCTTAAGATAGTTCGCTGAAACAAAACTGAAACAGTCGCGAAACAGTTTTGTAAACACTTAGCAGACATTTAATCATGGAAATGAGGGTTGTGACGGCAACATATTTAAATCGAAGATAACTCTTTTTTAGATATATATGCGAAGAATCAACATTTTCATATTCCTTCTAATTGGCTCACTTATCTCGTTAACAATTCTGATTGTAGCCGGTTTCTATGTCTTTGCGTCTTCGTCCTACCCGTCAAACTGGATGAGTAGCATGATGGGGGGTATGATGGGCGGTACAGGAACAATAGTTCAGAACCCAGCTTCACCTTATTTTAACGTAGCGTTCGTGGTGTTAATCGGCGTTGCCATAGTAGGCGTAGGCGGCTTGGCATACTTTCTTGTATTTCCAGAAATCAAAGCCACCAGCAAGGCAGCCAGCGTCGAACGGGTTTCCGCTAATAATGGCACGACCGCGTACGAGGCAATCGTGAAGACCCTAACAGATGAGGAACGAAGTGTCATTCAAGTTCTAACAGTCCACGACGGCAAATACTTGCAGAAGTATATACGAAAAGAAGCGGGACTTAGCAGGCTTAAAACACACAGGATACTTGCTCGGCTGGCTAACAGAGGAATAGTGTCTCTTAAAAAGACGGGAAATACCAACCAAGTGGAGTTATCAGACTGGCTACAAAAATAAGCTCGTGTAAACGGTCAAATTCTATATAAGCGGGCTTCTGTTTAATGGATAAACGATGAGACTCGGAGTTCTGTTTTCAGGCGGCAAAGACTCAACGCTCGCCCTTCACAAAGCCGCAAAAAAGGGGAAAGTTGTGTGCCTAATTACGCTCGTTTCTGAAAACAAGGAGAGCTATATGTTCCACACGCCCAACATAGGCGTGACAGGGCTTCAGGCTGAAGCCATGGGTTTGCCCCTGATAAAAAAGGCAACTAAAGGGAAACCTGAAGAGGAGCTTAAAGACTTGGAAGCAGCAATAGCGCAGGCAATAAAGGATTTTGAAATAGAAGGCGTTGTCACAGGGGCAGTGGAATCCGTTTACCAAGCCGCGCGAATACAGCAGATATGCAACCGCTTAGGCATCTGGTGTTTCAACCCGCTTTGGAAGAGAAACCAGAAGGGCCTTCTGGAAGAAATCGTGGCTGAAGGCTTCAATGCGATAGTCTCGGGTGTTTTTGCTTATCCTCTTGACAAGACATGGCTTGGAAAACAGATAGACGACGACATGATAACGAAGCTGGTGGCGCTCAGCGGAGAGTATGGATTAAGCCCTTCAGGTGAAGGCGGTGAAATAGAAACCACCGTCTTAGACGCTCCTTTGTTCAAAAAGAGAATTGAAGTTCTGAAAAGTAAAGCGGAGGCAAAGGGGAACTCTGGAGTTTTCAGGATTAAACAGGCACGGTTAGCGGAAAATGATTCTTGTTGTTGACATGAACTCTCTGAAGAACCCTTTTGGATTTTCCGAGTTTGTCCTGCCTATCGTAGCAGTCGCTGAGGAACTAGAAAAATGCGATGTTAAACATTACCTTGAAGTAGACGAAAGAAACCTGAATATTTGCGATAAGATTATACTCTCAGGAAGTGCCCTAAAGAACACCGTGACTTTGGACCAAACGGAGCGTTTCGCGTGGCTAAAAGACTGCGGCAAACCAGTTTTAGGCATATGCGCTGGCATGCAAACTGCTGGTTTGGTCTTTGGCGGACGCTTGGTGGAGTGCCGTGAGATAGGGATGACAGAAATAACGACGTCTAAGGCAAACCCCTTGTTTTCTTCAGCATTCAAGGTGTACGCGTTGCACAATTACGCAGTCGTACCTTCCAGCAAGTGTGAGGTTTTGGCTGAATCCGCAGAGTGTGTTCACGCCACAAAACACAAGCAGAAAAACATTTACGGGGTGTTGTTTCACCCTGAAGTTAGAAACAAAGAAGTTATACAACGATTTATTCAAGCTTTTTAGCTGACCGAAGAATATAAAACTGAGTCGCTAAGTAAACTGGTAAGGAGATTGGGTAAATTTTGGTAAACGAGTTGCCTCCAGAAAAACTTAGAAAGATATGTGATGCCAAGTTCATACGTTGCGAAACCACCGCGGAACTGGTTCCTATACGAGAGATAATTGGTCAAGGAAGAGCCGTCAGAGCACTAAAGTTCGGTTTGGGCATTAAGGACCATGGATTTAACATTTACGTGGCAGGCTATCCTGGGACTGGCAGAAAAACGGCTGTCAAGAACTTCGTAGAAGAAGTAGCCAGAGATAGACCCGTGCCGCCTGACTGGTGCTACGTGAACAATTTTTCTAACCAATACGAACCCAAGGCAATACATTTGCCAGCGGGAAAAGGAAAGGCGTTCCGAGATGACGTGAAGAATTTTATCGAGAATATAGGAACGGCGCTTCCAAAAGCTTTTGAAAGCGACGATTACGTCTCAAGAAGAGAAGCAACAATCAAAGAGTTGGAAAAACAAAGGAAAGAACTAATTGATAAACTGAACGTGAAGGCTCAGCAAGAGGGCTTCGTCATTCAAAGCACGCCAATTGGTCTACTGCTTATTCCTGCGCTTGATGGTAAGCCGCTTTCACAAGAAGAGATGTTAAGCCTGCCTCCGCAGACAAAATCTAGGATTCAAGAGAAAAGGGAAAAGCTGGAAGCGGAACTGAGAAACACGATGCGCCAGTTTTTAGACATGGAACGGAAAATCCGGGAGGAGATTAAGAAGCTTAACAGAGATGTTGCTCTTTACGCTATAGGTCATTTAGTGGAAGATTTGATTGAGAAATACTCTGACAACTCGGAGATAACTGGTTACTTGAAGGATGTGCAGAATGACATTTTGGATAATCTGTCTCAATTCATAAACCGAGGGGAACCTCAAAAGCGTGTGCCCTTTCCAGTTCCTTGGATGAGGGAGGCGCGGTTCAGGAAGTATGAGGTAAACGTGGTTGTTGACAACTCAGATTGTAAGGGTGCGCCAGTTGTGATGGAGTTCAATCCCACGTATCAAAACCTTGTCGGCAGGACAGAGAAGGAAGCGCAGTTCGGCGCTCTAGTCACAGACTTCACTATGATTCACGGAGGGTCTTTACACAAGGCAAATAACGGATTCTTGATCATCCCAGTTGAGGAGCTGCTTCGAAACCCCTTCTCCTACGAAGGTTTGAAAAGAGCCCTCAGAGACAAAAATATTGTTATCGAGGAGCCCCAGGAACGATACGGTTTCATAATCACTAAAGGCTTGAAACCTGAGCCGATTCCGCTAGATGTCAAAGTAATACTAATCGGCAACCCATACCTCTATCAGCAATTGTTCATATTAGACGCCGATTTTAAAGAGCTCTTCAAGGTTAAAGCTGAATTCGACACGACTATGGCTCGCACAGAAGAAAACGTGAAGAAATACGCCGCTTTCGTCTGCACCTTATGCGAGAAAGAAAAACTGAAGCATCTTGACCAGTCAGGATTAG
>SMTZ1_10001185_pt1 | contig 25719 bp, 25 predicted proteins | sample DeeMarSWOR136_30_FD_25667 | JGI IMG/M metagenome (IMG submission 25667)
ACTCATAACTTTTGTAGTCCATTTTCTAAGATAAGCATCATCCATATATAATGCTTTTGACATAGAAATAGATAAAGAAATTAAACTTAAAATTTTAACTTTAAAGACAATAATTAATATGTAGATTAAATAATAAATAGGATTAAGTATTAGTCCCTCTCATGAATTTTTCCAGGTTTTACACCATCAAACAACTCAAGTTTGAAAAATCTCATTTGTTTCTGGCATTGAGGGCAGTAATAATAGCCTGGTTCTTTATTTTCAAAAGTATAGCCACACTCTTTGCATATTGCATAGTACATTTGTAATAAAAAAAATATAAAAAATTATTTAAGTCCTTTCATTAAACACTCCTGACATTATTTTCCAGAAATCCTCAAACTTAATGAATTTTGCTTCTTCTTTGTCGTTAATGACAGAAATGAAAGCTTGCTTCCTTATTTTCAAAAGAATATCTATATTTTTATCAAATAATTGCTTTCATATTAGTCGAATGCTTAATCAACTACAAATTAATTTTTGTTATGGGTCAGAATAACATAAAATTTTGAAAACATCAAAGATATGTCTTCAAGAAGAAAAATAAATAAAGTAAAAGTTTTTTACAATATTTATATCGTTTCATATATAGATATTATTATTTGAGATCATCTTTTTGTGAGAATTTTATGGGATCTGTTGAAGTTGCTGGGAGTAAATTTGAAGTGAAAAATGGCTTTCTTGATTTAGGTTTATTGGAAATTAAGGATATTGAAGAAATTTTAGGACTATCAAAACTTAAAAATCTTACAAATCTAGAATTAAGTTCAAATGATATTAGAGAAATAAAAGGTTTAGGTGATCTTGAAGATTTAAAAATTCTTAATCTTGGTAGCAATAAGATACGTAAAATTACAGGCTTGGAAAATTTAAAGAATTTAGAGATCTTACATTTAATTAGTAATAAAATCACTGAAATTGAAGGATTAGACAAATTAGAAAATTTAAAAGAACTATATCTTCGAGGAAATCAAATTGAAGATTTGAAGGGATTAGAAAACTTAAAATCTCTTCAAAGATTGGATCTCTCTTGGAATAAAATTCGTGAAATCAGAGGATTTGAAAATTTAAAAAATTTAGAAGTTTTGTGGATTGCAGGGAACAAAATTCAAAAAATTGAAAATATAGATTCATTAAAAGAACTAGAAGTATTAAATTTGGCTGGAAATCAAATCACAGATGTTCAAGGTTTAATTAATTTAGAAAACATAAAAAGTTTATACTTAAACAACAATTCTATCAGAGAAATTAAAGGTTTTGAACATTTAGATAAACTAGAAACTTTATGGTTAAATACTAATCAAATTACAGAGATTAAAGGATTAGATCATTGTGCCAATCTTAAAATTCTAAATTTAAAACAAAATAAAATTAATCGAATTAAGGGATTATACTCCTTAGTAAATCTTGAAAGTCTTTTTCTTTCAGATAATCAAATAGGGGAAATAAGAGGTCTTGAACCCCTTACAAAACTTGAAACCCTTGATTTATGTAATAACCGTATAATCCAAGTAAAAGGTCTAGAATCATTAATGAATTTAAAAGACCTCTGGATTAGTGGAAATTTGATACCTCAGAAAATTATTGAGCAATTGGGAGGATTAGATTCTGGTGGTTGTGCTATTGATCCTTTAAGTTTTGTGAAATATAGCTTAGTTAATTTATAATTTCATAAAAGAAATTATTTTATACTATTTTCTCTTATGAAATAATCATATCATATAGATTTCAATATTGAAAAATAAAGGTGAAAATTAATGGTAATAAGTCCATTTGAAGTAGCAAAGAAACAAATTGATATTGTAGCAGAAGAGATAGGATTGGATCCTAATTTAACAAGATACCTTAAAAGGGTTGAAAGAGCTTTAATAGTTACTATCCCTATAAAAATGGATGATGGATCTCTTCAGATTTTTGAAGGCTATAGGGTTCACCATAGTACAGTAAGAGGTCCTGGAAAAGGAGGTATTCGTTTTTCCCCAGAAGTTGATTTAGACGAGGTTAAAGCTCTAGCTACATGGATGACTTGGAAGTGTAGCCTCTTGAATTTACCATTGGGAGGTGCTAAAGGAGGTGTTTGTGTTGACCCACGAAAATTATCAAAAAATGAATTAGAGCGTCTAACTAGAAGGTATACCTCAGAGATAATTAATATAATAGGGCCTGATATTGACATCCCCGCCCCAGACGTTAATACAAATGCTCAAGTAATGGCGTGGATAATGGATACATACTCAATGAATAAAGGGAGGTCCATTCCAGGAGTTGTTACAGGTAAACCTATTGAGATTGGAGGATCAGTCGGTAGAGAACCTGCTACAGGAATGGGCTTGTTTTATATCTTACAGGCAATATGTGAAAAATTAAATTTAGAACTAAAATCCCAAACTTTTGTAGTTCAAGGATTTGGAAATGTAGGAGGCACAATTGCAGAGTTATTATATGAAGAAGGATGTAAAATATTAGCAGTGTCAGACATCTCTGGTGGAATTTATTTCTCAGAAGGGCTAGATATAAAAAAGTTGTTAGAATGGACTAAGCAAGGTAAATATTTAAAAGATTATAAGGATAATAGGTATAAATTGATTACAAATGACGATCTACTTACAATGGATTGTGATTGTTTAATTCCTGCTGCTCTAGAAAATCAAATAACTAAAAATAACGCAAATGATATAAAATGTAAAATGGTTTTAGAAGGAGCTAATGGCCCTGTTACACCCGAAGCAGATAAAATATTATTTAATAAAGGAATTCATGTAATTCCTGATATCCTTGCAAACGGTGGTGGTGTCTGCGTTTCATATTTTGAATATGTCCAAGACATTCGTGCTTACTTTTGGAACTTAGAAAGAATTAATAAGGAATTAAAAAGAATTATGTTAGACGCATTTGAAGAAGTATATAAAATTTCAAAAGAAAGACGTATTTCACTCCGTACATCAGCATACATAATTGCTGTATCTAGGATTGCTAAAGCAATTGAATTAAGAGGGTTTTTTCCTTAATTTTCTTTCCACATATTCAATTTTTTTTTAATTTAGAGCTTTTTCACGATTGGTTGAACAAATGTCTTAATATATACCATCTCTTGAAAATTAAACTATTAAAATTTTTAATGAATAAATCAATGACATAGTTGAATTTAAAATAAATGTCATTGAAATTCCATAATTTAATAATTATAGGTTCTTTTGAATAAATAATAAAGTATAGTGAGAATCTAAAATGCTTAATATACAACAACCAGATGATCTGATTTCTTTATCCTTACACAATATTTTTACTTATCGAAAGGATGATAAGAAATTCATTAGGAGCGTCAAAAATTGGAACAAAAAAATAGTACTCCATATTGAACCTTTCTATCCAGTTACTGTAATTTTTAATGGATTAGATATCAATTTTGAACGAAAAGAAGTTGATGATTTTGATTTGAAGTTGATTATTAATATAAATGTAATGCTTGATATTGCTTATGGTAGACTTAGCCCTACCGAAGCTATTGATCAGAAAAAAATGGAGTTAATTGGATTGGAAAAAGATCCCAAATTAATGCCCAAATTCTTCAATATATTTGTAACATCTATGACTATGGTAGCAGATGAGCCCAATCTCAATTATTTTGAATTAAATAAAGAAACTAGATAAAAGGTGGGAATAAATTACAAAAGTTAATCAACGAAATATATTTGAAAAGATTACCAAGCAAGATGTGCATGCTAAATTAGTTGAAATATTTGGTGCTCCAAATGTAACTGACAAACAAGTTGATCTTTACCCATATTCTTATGATATGACAGAAAATGATCCCCATATGCCCGATTTTATTGTAATTCCAGAAACGGTCGAACAATTGGTTCAACTTGTTAAATTTTGTAATCAATATATAATTCCAATAATTCCGTATGCTACCGGAAATAATGTAGGAGGATTAACGATCCCAAATTACGGGGGAATTATTGCTGATTTTGGAAAGAAAATGAATAAAATTCTGCATATTAATGAGAATATGATGTATGCTATTGTGGAACCAGGAGTAACATTTGGTCAATTAAAAAAGTATTTAGAAGAAAATTTTCCAAATCTTCGATATAGTTATCCTAACGCACCTCCATACGCAGGAGTCGCTGGAAACGCCCTTCTAAGTGGTATGACCAATTTAGGTGCTAAAATAGGTTCAATGGCAGATGGAATTAACGGACTAGAAGTAATTACCATAGAAGGAGAGATAGCTCGTATAGGGTCATGTTTTTTAGGAAAAGAGGATTCAGATCCTGATAGTTGGTGGTGTCGATATCCCATGCCTGATTTATTGGGTCTATTTGTTAATTGGCAGGGAATGACTGGTCTTGTAACAAAATGTTCTGTTCAATTATGGCCAAAAGAACCTATTGAAAAACCCCAACTTGTATTGTTTTTTGGATTAACTGACATCGGACCTTTTTTAAGAGAAATTGGGCGAGCTGAAATTATTAACGATATCGCAGCTTTTTCTGTTGAAGTCGCAAAAATGGAAGTAGGGATTCCAGAACCTAAAAGATATCCAGGTGAACCTCCTTATACTGGAGTAATTCCTATATCTGCAAAAACTGAAAAACAAATGGAAGCAAAATTAGAAATCTTACAAAATATAGTAAAAGATTTGAACATAAATGGAACTGATATTCACCTAATCGATTATAACGAATTTTCTAAACTTTTCAATTTGAAAGCTCGAAACATTTACGATTTGCCTTCTCAGATTCTTTCGCTCCATGAATATAGTGGTCTCACCTGGTTTGGTGCATATGCTCCATCTCATAAATTTGAGGAACTAATCGAAAAAACCGATAAGATATACCAGAAACATAGCATACCTCCTTTTAATTATATTAAGATTATGAAAGGTGGTCATTATGGGATTTTTAGACCGATTTTTCGTTTTAAACGTTTCACAGAGAAAGAAAAAATAATGAAAGTAATGGAAGAAATAGCTGATGTTTGCATCGAATTAGGATGTATCCCCTACAAAACTCCCTCATGGATAACTGCTAAACTTCGAGAGAAGATTAATCCAGGTTGGCTCAAATTATTCGATAAGATTAAAAGTTGTATGGATCCGAATAATATATTCAACCCTGGGAGGTGGAATACATAAATGGTCGAGGTTGATAATAAATTATTTGGAAAAAAATTTCTGGAAATGGCATTTGATAGATGCATTAAATGTTCTACATGCAAGCAATCCTATAAAGAATTTGAACCATGCTGTCCTAGTGGTGAAAGATTTTTATTTGAATCTTACTGGGCATCTGGAAGAATTAGAACTATCAGAGGTTTAATCAATGGCGACTTAGATTGGACTGAAGAGCTATTAAAACCTATTTTTGCTTGTACCACGTGTGGAGCCTGCATGGATTCGTGTAACGCTCCTCATGCAGATGATATTGTAAATATGATTGAAGCATTAAGAGAATTAGCTGTTTCTCATATTGGACCAGCAAAAAACCAAGAATTTCTTGTGTCACGTTGCGAAGAAAGTTGTAATCCCTATGGCGAGCCACATTCGGATAATCAAGACTTAAAGAAAAAATATGATTTACCTAATGAAGCAGAATGGGTATATTTTATTGGATGTACTTCTAACTATCGTCAACAAGGTATAAGGGACTCTACTTTGAGGTTTCTCAAAAAAAAGGGTATTGATTTCACTTTAATTGATGAACATTGTTGTACGAGCCCTATGATCAGAACAGGGCAATTAAGTATTGTAAGGGATTACATGGAATATAACATCGCCCAAATAAAGAATGCTGGGGCTAAAAAAGTAATAACTTCATGCGCAGGTTGTTATAAAACTCTAAAACGAGATTTTAAGCGATTTAATCATGATTATGATTTTGAAGTATTTCACACAGTTGAAGTTATCAAGGATCTTCTAGATTCAAAAAAAATAAAATTCAAGTCAGAATATAATAAAATTGTTACATATCATGATCCTTGTCATTTAGGAAGACATATGGGAATTTATGAGATTCCTAGAGAGATATATAAACAAATCCCCGGTATTAAGTTAATAGAGATGAAACGGAATAGGAATTTTGCATGGTGCTGTGGCGCGGGAGGAGGAGTAAAGATTGGATTTCCTGATTGGTCATTGGAGGTTTCACATGAAAGATTAAAAGAAGCTCAACAAACTGGAGCTACCGTTATAAGCTCAACATGTCCATTTTGTCAAAGAAATTTGGCTGACGCGAATGATAAATATATGTATGATTTTGAAATCTTAGATTTAGTTGAAATAATTGATAAGTTAGAATTTGAATAAGGTTTAAAAATATATATTATAAAATCTAAAACAAAAAAAAATTTGAAAAAAAATTTAAAATTTAATTTTTAAATTATTTAGGCACTTTGCCCATCAACGTTAATATTTCCAGTGGTTGTCTCTAAATCAAAGACAAAAGTATAATTTGCTGAAACAAAATCAAGTGAACGGAATAAACTACCTCCTAAAACTTCAAATCCTCCTGAATTGTTAAAATCAATATCCCCAGTAGTAGTACTTCCAGAAAATGAAGCTCCAACTATAGATAAAGAATCTTTATAATCGATATTTATATTACCTGTGGTTACTTCCCAATCAGCAACAACATTTCCACTTACTTCTACATATTGGTAAATATCACAGTCTATATTTCCGGTGGTAGTCGTAAGATCCCAATTAACATTACTAAGCCATTTTGAGTTGAAAGATTTAAAGACTAAATTACCTGTTGTAACTTCTGCATCTATATCGCCATTAACCAAGCTATTTGTAAAATTTAATCTTAGATTTCCAGTAGTAGTTTCAGCTCGGGCAATACCTGATGTAAGATTTGAATTTTTTGCGTATATAGATGCACTACCCGTGGTAGCCAATACACGTAAGTCTCCAATTGATGCTTTATTTACATTAACTCTAGAGTTGCCCGTGGTTGTTTCAAGATATAATCCATCAACACGAACATTTTCCGGAAATGTCGCTTCAGCATTGCCAGTTGTTGCATATACTTCGATGTCATATACAATATCGGTTCTAAGGGTAACGTCTATTTCAATTCGTTCCACTGAAAACCATTTGGAAGGATCAATCCAGCGATCAGGGGTTGTCCTTAAAATAAACCTAGTTTTATCAGTCTCTTCTAATGTTGAATTATCCCATTCTAATTCAAAAAAATCTGAAATAGTCTTACCAACCATATATGAAGTGCTTACTTTAATTTCATATTCAATTTTAACTAAAAAGGGCGTACTAGAAGTATTATATTGAATATCGATATTTCCTACATCTGTCCTTATTACAACCGGTTCTATTTCTCGAATTGATGCAGGAGTATAATACTTAGTTCCAGAATCTTCAATTTTACCATATGTCATAAAACCAAATAAGAAAAAAGTGCCGATCCCCGCAACTACAATTATAGCAAGTATTATTCCAATTATTTTACCTTTTCCCATTTTTTCAAATCACAGATTTGTTTTTAGTTATTATTTGGATTTTTTTGTAAATATATAAATAAAATGGAGGCTAATTTTTGTAAAAAAGTATGAAAAATAAAATATAAACTATTTTTATTTAAATTATAATTTTTTAATTAAAGAAAGAGCAAACTCTTTCGCATTTTCAAAATCTTCCTTACTTGGATGTCCTTTAAGTCTTTTTTGGTGTTCTTCAGCCTCTTTCCTCTTATTAGGAGGAAGATTCTCTAACATTGCCTTCCGAGTTGACTCAGGTACTCCAATATTATCACCCATACAATCAAAAATGTCCACAATTACTGAGTTAGATTTTGCAATCTTCCTTTTAATTATCTTGAATCCATCTTGATACATATCCAAACTGGCGTGAGTACAGAAAAATGCAAATTTTTTAGGTAATTCATCGGCAGAGCTTATTAAGTCTGATAATGATTTATCTACCCTACTTGCATAAATTCCTGAACCTAAACACACCAAATCATAATCCTTTAAAATAGAGGGATCAACATCTTTAATGGGTTTTATTTCAGCATTTTCTCCTTTTAAACCATCCATAATACTCTGAGCTACCCTTTCAGTATTTCCTGTTTTTGAATAATAAGTTACCAATATTTTCAATTTAATCACTAATTCTGTTCATATTAATAATTTTCAAAAATATGATATTATTTATTATTGTTATTGAAATTTAGATTTTTAATGATGAAAAATATTATAATAAACACTTATTCTGTTAGTTAAAAGAATTAATTCAAGTAATATCTAAATTAAAAAATCTTATAGCATTTTGGATTGATTTTTCACTCACTAATTGTTGAGAAACATTATGTGAATAAGCTATGGCAGCGATAGAATATCTAACATTTGAGGGTACATTAAAAGGGCCTCTTTTATAAGGATGTTGATAATAACTATCTGTCTCAGTTACTAAATTGTCTAAAGGTGCATTTTTTGAAGCAATTCTCCATTTATTATTTCCATATGCAGAACTAGGTACTGATAACATATATCCTTGTTTCCCTAGAACCAACCCGTAATTTTCAGGACCGGCAAAACAATGCCAAAGCACTCTTTTTGGATCGATATTAAACTCTTGTAGAATCCTTAAGATCTCTTTATTTGCTCCGTCATTTTTGTTGAATCTATGTTTAGGATTTTGTCTATCAAATTCATGTTCTGCTGCATTCCTAACATGCAATACATATGGTTTATCTAAATCTTGCGTTAATTCGATAATTTTTTCAAATTCCTTTACTTGCTCATTTCGTTTCTCTAAAGTTTTCGCGTGATGAAAATCTAAACCGATTTCTCCAATTGCTAAATAACTTTCTGAATTTTGTTTGATAAATGTTATCCATTCTTCCCATTCTTTCTTGTATTCTTCTTTTGGAGTATACGTAACAGTTTGTGGCGCCCAGCCACAAGTAAAGCCAAAATTATTTCTATTTTTTATAAATTCTAATGTCATTTTAAGGGTGGGCATATCAATACTGCTTGTAATTAAATATAACCCTCCAATCCTAAAATAATCCTTAACTTGTTCTTCATTTGGAGGTAATTGATTATTATTTTTAGGCCGATGAAACGGTAAATGACAATGAACATCGATAAACTTTAAACCTTGTTCTGGCCCAGGAATTTTAATTTTTTTATTCATAGCCTTTACATTAGCAATTTTTTATAAATGAAAATGGTTTTTCAGATTTATTCTTTATTTTCAGTTCTAAATTTAGAAGTATAGATAAGATTTATTAAATTTTTAAATATAGCCATTTATTTAAATTTCATATGATTGACCAATTAAAGTCTAACCTTGAAGAGTTAAAATTAAAGAAACTGGAACTGCAACCTAAAATTGATGAGATTAATATTAAGCGAAAAGAAGAAATCCAAAACATCAATAAAAAATATGACCATATGATTTATGAAGTTAATTATGAACTTGAAAGATTTGGAAATGAGATCTACAATGAAATGATTAAATCTTTTATTGACATTGTTAATAGAGAGTTTGATCTAAAAAGAAGCACATCTCTCTATACTGTTTCAGATGATCTCAAAAATTATAAGAAAATAATGGCTCAATTTGAAATATTCCCCGAAGAATTAATAAATAGACTTCATAATGTGATAAATGGCGATCCTGTAGAGAATATAATTTATGATCTTGATATTATTAAAGAAAAATTTCTTAAACGGTAAATATTACACGGGTATTACACTAATACATATGTGGGGATGTATCCTTGAAATATAATATAATAAATTGGATTACTAAGCATAAATGGAATTATTCGAAGAGGAAGTTGAGATATATAACTCTAAAATGCGTTTATTAAGTTGGTTATATGATGAGATTCGAATGCATCCTGATATTTTAAAGGAAATAATTAATGAAAAAGGACAGAAACTACCCCTCAATGTTTAGTAAACGTTATTTCCATATTATAATGTAATTTTATAATTGTATTAATAATTACACGAATTTTTTCTATACCAACATTCAGTCTTTCATTATAAGGTATATGAATGAAGATTACAGGATATTGTTTTTTTGATATTAAGAGAGCCCAATAATAAATATAATTACAAAGATACAACCCTGCGAAGTATGATAAAGAAACATTCAATTTCTTCCTTAGTTCTAGAAATATTTTTCTTATATTCAAAATCGATCGAAGATAAAGAGGACTCTTGTAATTTATAGGTCCAATTTTTAATCTATTTTCAATATCCCTTCCAAAAGCTATATTACACCCTTTTTGTTCAAGATGTAAATATTTACTTGTATGAATTCCCAATAAAATTACTAATTTTGGTTTATAACCAATATTTAATAATAATGATTTATAAGATTTCACACTTTCTTTCCAGCTCACAGGTAAAATTTTCTTTTTGATCTGAATTTCTTCTTCTACTTGGAAATTAAAATTTTGAACAATTTCTCCACTATTATTTTTAGTATATTTACCAAATGGACCAAAACCAAATAGAAATATCGACATCCAAACAAAATTATAAATTTTTAAAAAAAATAGATAATAAAAATAAAAAAATAAACGTAAAAATTAAAGAAATTTAAATATTAGATTTACTCTGATTGTGCTGCTAATCTTGCTTTTTCTAAAGCAGCTAATTGCTTGTTTAGAGCTTTAATTTCTCCATTAATTTCTTTAATTTTTGCTTTCTTTTCTGATGCTATTTCCTTTAATTTAGCATTTAGTGCCTTAGTTTTACCACTCCTTAAAGCTGCTAGTTCTTTATTGGCAGTTTTTGCAGCAGCTGTTTTTTCTTTCTTCTTTTGAGTCCATTCTGCTGCTTTTTCAATAGCTTCATCTTTTAACTTCTCTTCTTGCGCTAATGTTGCTTCAGCACTACTAATTTTAGGATTATATTCACTTTCAATCCCACTTTCTGCTGAAGCTTCTTTCTTGGAAGCTTCTTCTTCTACTCGAGTGATTTCATCTTCTTTAGCACTAATCTGGCTTCTAATTTGTTCTTCTGACATTTATAATCAATTCCTTTTTATTATTAGATCTTATTTTTTTTTTTGATATTTCTGTAATTTATTATTTTAATAAATATTCGCTTGTTATAAAAGTTTTAAGAAGAGTAAATTTTTAAACTTTCTTTCTCCTACTTCTTAAGAGGTAATCTAAATTTTTACCTTTCAGAGCCCCTACTATTATTTTAAGGTGATCCTCAATTTTAGCTAGAAGCAACCTCATATGTTATGATTTCGATATAACCCTTTTCTTCAATTAAATTTATTGAGATTCTTTTAGGGTGAATTCCCAAGCGCAATAATAATCCTCAGGGTGAGGTCCTGGAGGACAGACTATACATCTTGTTTGAATTCTTGGATCAATTGTTTCTGCAAATAATCCATATTCTATTATACCTACTGGTTTACAAGGAAAGTCTGGGAGTCCTCTACGTTTTCTTGCTGATTGTACACGACAATCTAACATCCGAAATACACATCTGTTATCAGAAACCTCGATAATATCCTGCTTATTTATATTAGCATAGACTCTAAATTTTAAAGCCTCAATTAAAGCGGGAATTCCCCCATTTTTAGGAATACCGAATCTATTCATTATTCTTTTTGCTTCAATAACAGTAAATATTTTCCATTGTTCAACATCAAGCTCTATAGCCTTTTCGAGACCATAATGTCCCTCAACTGTTTGAAACCAAGTACCATCTATAGCTAACCAATTTTTTGAGACATCTTCAATATAATCTATGAGTTTTTCTTTAGAAAGCTTCTCTAAATCTTCTCTCATTTCTATATCTCACAACATATTAGAATCTTTAAAGAAGAAAATGTGTTTTTAGTTATATATTTTAGTTTAAAAAAGTTAGTTTTCTAATACAAATTTGTAACTAAATAGAAATTTTAAATCTTCAAAAGTAATATTGATTTTTAATTTAAAAATAAATGTGAATTTTATAAAAAAAGAAGAACTCTATAATTATATTTCTACATTTTAATTGAATTCATTTTTTTTTATCATATAAGGTTGCTTTTTCATTAATTTTTAGAAAAAAATTTATTATTATTATTATGTTTTGTATTTACATATCTTAAAATTAATGATATTTTAATAAGAAAAGATGATAATAATGGGTAAAACTTTAACAGAAAAAATCCTGGAACAGCATTTAGTGGATGGAAAATTAGAAAAAGGAACAGATATTACAATTAAAATTGACCAAACACTTACGCAAGATGCTACTGGAACAATGGCTTACCTTCAATTTGAAGCAATGGGAGTACCACGTGTACAAACTGAATTATCTGTTAGTTACATTGATCATAATACCTTACAAGAAGATTTTAAGAACCCTGACGACCATGTATATTTACAAAGTATCGCAGCTAAATATGGCATATTTTTATCACGCCCAGGAAATGGGATCTGCCATCAGGTTCATCTTGAGAGGTTCGCTCGTCCTGGAAAAACATTATTAGGTTCAGATAGCCATACTCCAACTGGCGGTGGAGTTGGAATGATCGCTATCGGAGCAGGTGGCCTTGATGTAGCAGCTGCGATGGCTGGAGAACCATTCAGTTTAAAGATGCCAAAAATTGTTAATGTACACCTTTCAGGGAACCTTCCTGAGTTTGTATCAGCAAAAGATATTATTTTGGAAGTATTGAGAAGATTAGGCGTAAAAGGCGGAGTTAATAAAGTCTTAGAATATACAGGTCCAGGTATAAAAACTTTAACGGTTCCAGAACGAGGAACAATTACGAATATGGGAACTGAAACTGGTGCAACAACATCAATATTCCCTTCTGATGATGTTACAAAAATGTTTCTTGAAGCTCAAGAAAGAGGTGATCAGTGGATCCCTTTGGAACCGGATAAAGATGCGGTATATGATGAAATTATCGAAATTGATCTAAGTAAATTAGAACCTCTTGCAGCTGAACCTCATAGTCCTGGAAATATTAAAACTATAAGAGAGCTAGAAGGATTAATTGTAGATCAAGTTTGTATTGGATCTTGTACAAACAGCTCGTTACGAGATCTAAAGATTGTTGCTAATATGTTGAAAGGTAAGACTATACATGAAAATGTAAGTGTAACTGTTTCTCCAGGATCGAGGCAAGTAGTCGATCACTTAATTCACTCGGGTGAGATGGTATATTTAGTAGAAGCAGGTGTTAGAATTCTTGAGAATACTTGTGGACCTTGCATTGGTATGGGATTAGCTCCAAAAAGTGAAGCTGTCTCATTAAGAACATTTAATAGGAATTTTCTTGGTAGATCTGGTACTAAAAGTGCTCAAGTTTATCTTATAAGCCCAGAAACCGCAGCTATGGCTGCAATCGAAGGAAAAATCACTGACCCTCGAAAATTTGGGGTATTACCTACAATGGAAATGCCTAAGAAATTTTTAGTAAATGATAATATGATAATTCCTCCATTGCCTTTTGAGCAAGCACAAGAAGTAAAGATTATAAGAGGTCCGAATATTAAACCTTTACCGGAATTTAATCCAATTCCAGATATATTAGAAGGTGAAGTATTATTAAAAGTTGAAGATGATATCACAACTGATCATATTATGCCAGCTGGAGCTCAAATCCTTCCCTTACGTAGTAATATACCAGAAATAAGTAAATTTGTATTTAATGTGGTTGATAAATCATTTCCTGAGAGATCTAAACAGAAAGGTGGAGGCTTTATTATAGGCGGAGAAAATTATGGGCAGGGATCAAGTCGTGAGCATGCTGCTATAGCACCTAAGTATTTGGGTATTAAAGCAGTTATCGTTAAAAGTTTTGCAAGGATTCATTTAGATAATCTTGTTAACTTCGGAATTGTTCCTTTAACATTTGTAAATAAAGAGGACTATGATAAAATAGCACAAGGAGATCAGTTTGAAATTAATTTAACAACATTGGATATAGGTAAAGTAAAATTAAAAAATCTTACAAAAAACTTAGAATTAGAGTTGATTCATACTTTGAGTACAAAAGATTTAGAGGAATTAAAAGCTGGTGGAAAATTAACCTTAATTAAACAAAAACACGCAAAATAAAAATAAAAACAAATTTTTTTACTTTTTTTGTATTTATTATTTTGATGGATAAACCTAAATTTAACCAAGATCCTAGAAAGAGATTTTCCACTCGAGTAGAAAACTATATTAAATATCGTCCGAAATATCCGCAAGAAATAATATTGTTTCTAAAGCAAGAAAATATTTTAATAAATAATTCCATTATAGCTGATATAGGTTCTGGTACCGGTATTTTAAGCGAACTTTTTTTAAAAAATGGTAATAAAGTCTATGGAGTAGAACCAAATCAGGATATGAGGAAAGCTGCAGAACAATTACTATATAATTACTCAGATTTTATTAGTATTTCTGGTTCTGCAGAATCTACTGAATTGAACTCCGATAGTATAGATTTAATTACTGTAGGTCAAGCATTCCATTGGTTTGACATTGTCAAGGCGCGGACAGAATTTTCAAGGATTCTCAAACCAGATGGATATGTTGCATTGATTTGGAATCGCCGAAAGAAACAAGAAAATGAATTTTTGAAAGATTATGAAAAACTCTTAATAAAATATGGTACTGATTACAACGAAATAGAGAAGAGAAAGCTAAATTTTGACTTATTTTTTGGTAACCCGAATTTGTATAAAATAGCTCATTTTTATAATTTTCAAGTATTCGATTTTGATGGTTTAAAGGGAAGATTACTATCTACTTCTTATATACCATTATCAGATTCTCCTGAACATAATAATATGATATGTGATTTACAAAATTTGTTTAATCTGTATCAAAAAGAAGGAGAAATTAGGTTTGAATACGATACTGAAGTAATTTATGGTCAATTAAAATAACTAAGCAATTGAAAATTAAATTTTTTCTTAATATTAAATAAGTGTTTGTATATTTAGAAAACTGTAAAGATTATTGAGAAATTTCTTATATAATCCATAAAAAATTATTTATTATTAATTACCAATCTACTTCATTAAAGCTGAGTTTTATTGTCTTTAAAAGAATTACAAATAAGTCATAAGAAGATTGCACAAACTTTCGTAGCCTATATCAACTTTCAAGGGCAGATAAAAGATATACCAATGAAATTAGAAGAATTATGTAATATATGTGGAGGAGATAAATCAAATCCAGCTATAGCTGTAATCGATATGGGAGTATATAGTAAAGAGGGAATAGATATTGATGTTTGTATTCCAATAAAAGTATCAAACAAAATAAATAATATAAATACAAAATTTCTTGAGGAAATTGAAGTATTATCTATAAAACACTATGGATCACATGAAAATATGAAGGAAAGCCTTCAAAAGCTAGCTAATTATTTTCATAAACATGGAATCTGTGCCACTACTAAAAATAGACTTATATTTCATAAGATCAATTTAGATAATCCAGAAGAAAATCAAATAGAAATTCAAGAAATTTTACACAAATGGGATGAAAGATTGGAGCAAAATCTTAAAAGAGTGCTTGGCGAGAAGAAAAAAAATGAAGTTATGAAAGAACGAGAAGATTTATTCACATTAGAATCAGATTTGGAAGATCGAGTTCAATGGATAGAAAAAGTCTTGAATCGTTTAGATAAAATAACTGGTAATTATGAAAAATATGAAGTGCTCTCTCCCTGCGCCCATGAATTCCCTAAAAAACGTATTAATTACCTTAAAGATATCTATGAAAATACTAAGGATTTGAATGAAGTAATAAAAGAAATGCATAAAGATTATGAATGGTATGAAGACCCAATTTTGAAAGATAAAGTAATTTATGTAACTAAGATTCCATACAATCAAAAGGGCTATAAAGAAGGTAAAACTTTAGAAGAGCAAAGGAAAAGTTATTGCCATTGCCCATTGGTAAGAAACCATTTAGATTTAGGGATATCACCAACTTTTTGTAATTGTAGCACGGGTTGGTATCGACAATTATGGGAAGGTATAATTGGAAAACCAGTTCGTATAGATATTTTAAAAACATTAATTAAAGGGGATTTAAATTGCCAATTTGCTATTCATCTCCCTTTATAAACAATTAATTCTAATAAGTGAGTATTGAATCTTTAATTAACTTGAATATTTCTATAGAGCTTATAATTTTTCCTTTTTTAAGAAAATTCAAACAATTTTCCTTCATTCATCTTTTAAGCTATTCAAATTTTAGTCCTTTTTCAATTTGTTATGTTATTAAATTTTTAATTTCTAATATTATAATGTAACTATTATTCTCCGACCATTTTTTTGGGATCTAATAACTCATCCAAATTATCTATTTCTATACCCATCTCCTCAATTACACTCTTACAAGTCTTTCCTTCTCTAAATGCACGTTGAACTATTTCAGAACATTTATCATAGCCAATTATAGGCATTAAATTTGTAACAGTCATAAGCATTCGCTCTAAATGTTCGTTAATTTGCATGATATTAGCTTTTGTCCCTGATAAACAATGCTCTATAAACGAAACTATTCCTCCAATCAATATATTAATTGATTCGAGTAAATTTATTATCATAACAGGTTTACATACATTTAAATCTAATATATTACCATATGCCTCTCCTAATGAGACTATAGAATCATTTCCAATAACTTGCAGACAAACCTGGATTAATGCTTCTGATTGAGTGGGATTTATTTTACCTGGCATTATTGATGATCCAGGCTCGTTTTGGGGTAATAATAGCTCATTTAATCCCGCTCTGGGGCCGCTCCCCATCAAGCGTATGTCATTAGCCAATTTCAATAGTGAAAGAGCTAATAATCTGAGATTTCCACTGAGATTAACTATTGAACTATGGGAAGCGATGCCTTCTGCTTTCACAGGATTAATTTTAAAAGGTAGATTAGTAATTTTCGAGAGATGAGAAACTGTAAGTTTAGCAAAATCTTTATGCGTATTTAGACCTGTTCCTACTGCAGTTCCCCCGATTGGAATATAATGTAACTCATTACAAATATTTTGCAATCTTTCTTTATTAGCTTGAATTTGTTTCTTATAAACTTTAAACTCTAAGGATAAAGGAATTGGTATGGCATCCTGCAAATGGGTTCTCCCTACTTTGATGATATCTTTGAATTCTACTATTTTTTTATCTAATTGTTCAATTAATTTATCTAATACTGGAAATAATTTCTGGATCATATATAAAGCAGATATATGCATTGTAGTAGGGATTACATCATTAGAAGATTGACCCTTATTTACATCGTCATTAGGATGGACTGGATGTTTTTGTCCCATTGAATATCCTAAAATTTCATTTGCTCGATTCGCTAAAACTTCATTCATATTCATATTTGTTTGAGTCCCAGATCCAGTTTGAAAGATGTCTATAGGAAATTGATCTAGATATTTATTATCTTCTATAATTTCATTTATCGCTTGAAAGATTGATTTGCTTTTTTCACTTTTAATCAAGTTTAATTCTAAATTAGCAAATAAACATGCTTTTTTTAGTTGGGCTAAGGAAACTATAAAAACTTTAGGAAATGTTTTTCCACTTATTTGAAAATTATTTATTGCCCTTTGAGTAGTTATTCCCCAATATGCATCAATTGGAACTTCAATTTCCCCTAAAACATCTTTTTCTATTCTATAACTCATTTAATTCCATCTGTAATTTCCTTTTTAATAAGGTAAAATGGATAAGATAATTAAAAAAAGTTTATACTAATATATTAAAAAATCATTATTTTGACTGACTTAGGAATAAATAATATTTTAAACGAATGATAAATATATATAGAAACTATAAAAATTATATTAGAAAAAGTAAATAAATGGATTCTAGTACCCCCAAAGACGAAAAGGAATTAATTTCCAGAGATCAACTATTCTTACTAAGAAAACAAAAAGTTAAAAAAGAAATAGAAGCTGCAAAAAGACTTCTTAAAAGAAAAATTGATATTCTTGAAATTGGTGATAATTTCATTCATAGTATGTTTGAATTATTGAAAGATGGAATTTCAAGTCAAAATAATAATTTAACTGAAGAAGAAATTAACCAACAAATAAGAAATATTATGCTCTTTGAAGAAAAACTTAAATTAAAAAGAAAAAGGTATAATGAATTTGGCTGAAATTGAAAATATATTATCTCGTTTAGAAATGATCTTCAAAGCTACCAACCTCAAACATGTGATTGTTGGAGGAATTGCTGTAATTCATTATGGCCATGTAAGAGCAACCCAAGATATTGATATTATAATTGAAGATGATTACTCGAAAATTACACAATTTATAGGATTGCTAAAAAGTTATGAATTTGATGTTTTAGATGAGCAATTTAAATTAGCTTATCAGGAGAAAACTAATATATCTATATTTGATAAAAAAAGTTTTTTACGATTAGATATAAAAGTTGCTAATAGAAAGCAGGAGCTTGAAGTGTTAAAAAATGCAATACACCAGAAAATACTTGGAAAGGATTTATGTATTGCACCTCTAGAATATGTATTAATTGGAAAATTAATATACATGGGCATAATTGATGATATACCTAATTCTGAATTATTGCAATACCAAGATATTGTTGATTTTTTGACATTATATTACGCAAATAAAGATAGAATCGATTTAATTTTTTTAACTAATAAGGCACAGGAAATAGGACTTAAGTCCACCCTTGAAAGACTATTTTCAATGAGTTTATAATATAATAAAAGAAATAGTTTAGAATTAATTTATACTATGGATTATGTTAAATATAAGGGAAGATATTATTATGAAACTAATGGACGCTTAGATCTAAGTAATTTAGGCATTTCTAAAATTAATCATATTCAAGGATTAGAAAATTTATCTGATATAAAGGAACTGGACCTCTCAAATAATTATATTTCTAGGATTGAAGGACTTGACAATTTGACTAATTTAGAGTTACTAAATTTAAGAGTTAATCAAATAAAAGAAATAAAAGGTCTTACAGAGTTAACTGATTTAAAATATTTATATCTATACAATAATCAAATTACTGAGATTAGTGGCATTGAGACCCTTGTTAATTTAATTGAATTGAATCTTTTTGATAATCAAATTCAAATAATTCAAGGTTTAGAAAACTTAACAATCTTAGAACAATTGTATCTCGGGAGCAATCGGATAATGGAAATCATAGGTCTTGAAAATTTACATTACTTAAAGTTTTTAAATATTGAAAAAAACTTTATAACTGAACTTAAAGGTCTTGATTCACTTGAAGATTTGGTTCTTTTAGCAATTAAAAGAAATTCAATAAAAAAGATTAAGAATCTAGAGCATTTAACGCAATTGAAAAGATTAGAATTAGCATTTAATGAGATTACCGAGATAGGAGGTCTTGCCGAGCTAGAGAATCTGGAGGTTATAGATCTACGCGGAAATCCAATATATGAAAAAAAGCTTGATTTTGAGGTAAAGAAAATAAAAATAAAATTGTTAGAGGCCAAGGATTTAGTTTTATATTGTCGGAAACATAAGATTTAATTTTTTTATTTTATTTATTCATTTTTTAGGTTTTCAATTGCAATATCAAGCATAAATTCTTATGTTTCGGGATATGCTCAATTACAAGCAATTTACAACAGAAATTATATAATTTAGGGAAATTTAAAATTAAAAAACCTTTTTTTAAAGATTATAAACAACTATTATGAATCTAAATTAAATCAATAAAATGAACTCATTAGAATTAACTTTATCAGCAATTAATGGAATTCCTGAAAAAATTCCTTTTAATCCATTTATAATGCATCTTGCAGCATCTCTATCAAATTTAGATTACAATCGAGATTATTGTCAAGAACCTGAATTATTAGCCGATGCTCAGATTAAATGTTCAGAATTCTTTGGAATTAACCATATCAATGTTTCTACTGATGCATATCGTGAAGCAAATGCATGGGGTGTTGAGATTGATTGGACTAGTCACACCCCTGTAGCAAAATCAAACCTTAAAATTGAAGATTTTAATTCTATTGAACAACCTGAACTTTCGTCAAACCAAAGAATTATAAATAGAGTTAATTCTGTTAAGAGGATGGCAGAAAAAGTAGGTGGAGAACAATGTATTGTAGGTTGGATTGAAGCTCCTTTCGCTGAAATATGTTGTTTATTTGGTTTAATAAATGTTTTAATGTTATGCAGATATTCTGATTGGGCAGAAAGAATAAAAGTTCTCATAGATAGAATCCTACCTGTTCAATTAGAATTCGCTAAGATGCAAATTGAGGTTGGAGCAAATATAATTGGTGCCGGAGATTCTGCTATTTCTCAAATTGGTCCTATGAGGTATGAAAAATGTTGTCTAGAAGCTACTAAAACATTGTTCAGTAATATTAAAAGAGATGTACCTGTTTTATATCATGTATGTGGAGATAATTCTGTCATTGATAAAGAAGGAAGAGATATGTTAAAATTAATATCCAGTACAAAGGCTGATATTTTAGATCTAGATTTTCAAGTTAATTTAAAAATGGCAAAGGAAAAGATTGGAAAAACTAATTCGATTCGTGGAAATACGAATACTACTATCTTGGGAGATCCATCATATTCAGCCACAGTTGTAATAAATGAAGTTTCTAAAACAATTGAAGCAGGAAAGTTTGGAGGTATGTATCATTATGCTTCAGGCTGTGAATTCCCTTGGAAACCATTGGATTTGGCTATTCGAAATTTAAGTTTAGCTAAAGCGTTAACAGAAAAGATGGGAAAATATTAAGTTTTTAAATGGTTATTTTAAAACTACAATTCCATTTCTCGCAATTTTCTCATGATCTCTTGCTTTTTTCCACCTTTTAAATCATACCATTTAAAAAATAGCACTGCTCCTATAATACAAAATAAAAACGGAAAAATTCCTTGAATTAGGCGAAGTCCTAATAATGCTTCAGTGCTATGTATTAGACTATTGGGATTATAAAATGTGATCGAATGAATTATAGCAACTATAAAACTTTGAATGGTTACAGAAATGCGAAGGAAGAAGTTTCTAACACCTATCAAGGTAGCCTCATGATGCTTTTTAGTTTTAACTGTGATCTCGTCGTAACAATCAGCTAAGACGGGGGATAGCATAATCGTAAACATAGCAGCAGCCAAACCAGTTAAAAATGTGACTATATAGAATTCAACTGTATTTGACACAAAGAAATTTAAAAATAAACTAACTCCGAAAAATATTAAACCTATAGTATACGTTTGAAAATGACCAATTTTCCTTGCCACATAAATCCAAATAGGCATTGACAGAACAGAAGCACACAACATTAATATGGATCCAAATGTTCTAATTGTCTGTTCCTCCTGTAAAACATCATCTACAAAATTAATACTATTCATATTCATTAAACCCAATGCCACCATAAATGAAATGTACGTAAAAACAGCCAACATAAAATTTTTTTGCTTAATTGCCATTTTCATCGTCCAAAAGAAAGATTTTTTATCTGATTTTTCATACCCTATGATAAAGCGTTCTTTAATTTCATCAGTTTCTTTCGAACCAGGTATAAAAAGCACCAAGGAAATTCCCATAAGTATTAAACTTATAAAAGCAGCTATTGTAAAAGTGCTTGGATTCCCAGGAACAATAATTTGTGACCAAATGGTTACTGCTAAAAAATTTGCTATAAATATAAATATTTGAGTGACCATCCCTGCTTTCCTTCTAGCAACATCTCCACGAAAATGAGCAGGAAACGCTCCAAAAGAATGTGTTTGAAAAAGCGAATAGAATAAATCATATAAACAGACAATTATTAAATAATACAATAGTATTGGCAAAGTACTTTCGATTCCTGTAATATTGGGAGGTGTGAAAATTAAGAAAAAAAAGATGATTGTTGGAATACCTCCCAGGATGATCCATGGAGTGTGAAATCCTCTTTTTCTCGTCCATCTCGTAGGTTTATCGGTAAAGTAACCAACAATAGGACCACTCAACATACTGAATATTGTAAAAATCACATTTGCAACTGCCATATAGATTGGCCATAAGGGCACAATAGTTATTATGCCAAGTTCGCTCTCGTAATAATGCCAAACAAAGTTGTTAAAGGCTACAATTAAAAAACCATTTAAAAAGTAACCCGTGGAGAACAATATCATTTTCCCTGTTTTTGGATTTTTAAACTCAGCTTGTTTGAATACTTTTTCCGATGAAGTCAAAATTAGATTTTTAATTTTTTTTTAATATTATTATTTTCGTTTAATTCTATATTAAAGTGATTAATTTAAATACACCAAAAATCTAAAATATAATTAAATTTTAGCTCCCTCAATATAAAATATATGAGGTAAATTTCTAAATTGTTCATTGAAATCAATACCAAATCCCACGATAAACTTATCAGGAATAGTAAAACCAAGATAATCGATCTTTATAGGAACCTCTCTACGAACAGGTTTATCTGTCAATGCACATAATTTTACTGAATGAGGTTCTTTTTTTTCTAACCATTCAAGGAGAAAAGATGTTGTAAGACCAGTATCGACAATATCTTCTATTACTATGATATCTCTATTTTGTATCTCACTTTTTAACCCTATAATCTTCTGAACCAAACCTGAGGATTCTTTCTTGTTTCCATAACTAGATAACTGAATGAAATCAATTTCTAAATCAAAATCTAATTCTCGAATTAAATCAGCTAAAAAGATAAACGCCCCTTTTAAAATGCCGATAAATAATGGTTTTTTTCCTCTATAATCTTTACTGATCTCAAACGCTAATCTCTTTATAGCCTTTTTAATATCTTTATTCTTTATTAGAATTTTTAATTTCGAATTCGAATTCTTCATAAGTGGGTCAAATTAATAGCATATTAAAAATAAATTTATTAATATACGAAGGAATTTCATATTTAGTTTCTTATTAGGGAAAGATTTTAGATAAACAGTTCTAAGTTGCATATGAAATACATTAAATCTGAAGATTATTATAATAAAGTTTTAGGCTCATGGATAGGACGGATCACTGGAGATTTCGTTGGGGCACCACTAGAGTTTATGACTTATTCAGATAAAATAGCCAAATATGGGGAAATTACTTATTATCCTGAACCTGTTGATTTGAGTTATGTAAATGATGATGAAATGTATGAGATTTGTGCATTAATTGCTTTAGAAAAAAATGGTATTAATATTGACTCAAAACAAATCGCAGAAGAATGGTTGAAAAGACTTTATACACTTAATTATACTGCTGAAAAAGTTGCTTTAGAGAATTTGAGATCAGGGTTATGGCCACCTGAATCTGGAAAGTTTAATAATCCTTATTTCGATGCAATAGGAGCTCAAATGAGGGCGGATATTTGGGGTCAGATTTCCCCAGGATGTCCTTCCGTTGCGAAGAACTACGCTGAGATTGATGGGTGTATCTCCCATGCAAATATTGGGATTGAAGGTGAGATATATATAGCTGTTTTAATTTCTCAAGCGTTTTTTGAAAATAATATAGAAAGAAATATTAGAAAAGCACTTAAATTCTTACCTAAACAAAATGAGAGTTATTATTCTCAAACAGTTTTCAGAGCATTAAATATTTATAAAGAATTTCCAGATGATTATGTTAAAGGGAGGAAAGAATTAATTAAATATTGGAATTTTATTAGGGAGGAATTAGTTAAAGAAACCCAATTTGCAGATAAAAGAAGAATAAGTTATTTAACTGAAATAAAACCAGGAGTACATACCCCTGATGTTCATGTTCTTCCAAATATAGGGATAATCATTTTGTCTTTATTATATGGAATGATAAATGAAGTTGATCCCTTGGGAGAATCAATTTGTATCTCCGCCATGATGGGGTTTGATACTGATTGTAATTGTGGGAATATAGGAGCAATAATTGGAACTCAATTAGGAGCCGATAAAATACTACCAAAATGGCGCGATCCTTTGCAAAATACTTTTTCTACTTATGTGAAAGAATATGAAAAATGGAAAATTACTGAATTGGCTAATAGGGTTGTAAATATTGGCATAAATGTAGTGAACAATAAATGCCAAGAAAAAGTAAAAATAGTTAAATAAACAAAATATTAAAGAAAAAGAGAGAGATGCCGAGATTTATTGCATTTGATATAGGAGCTAGTTCTGGAAGAGTTATAGTCGGTAATCTTAAAAATAATTTCTTAAATTTAGATGAGATTTACAGATTTAACAATAAAGCGATTCAAATTGATGACTATCTACACTGGAATATTTTAAAAATTTATTCAGATATACTAGAGGGATTAAAAAAGTACGTAAAAAAATATGGTAACATAGTGGATGGGATTGGAATCGATACATGGGGCGTTGATTTTATATTATTAGATAAAAAGGATGAATTAATTGGATATGCTCATCATTATCGAGATTCAAGGACTAAAGGATTATTACAGGAAATGTTTAAAAAAGTGCCTAAAAAGGAAATATTCTATGAAACAGGAGTACAATTTATGGAAATTAATAGTTCAACTCAGTTATATTCAATGTTATTCAATTATTCACCTCAATTATCCATTACAGATACTTTTTTAATGATTCCAGATTACTTGAACTTCTTATTATCAGGAAATAAAGTATCTGAGTACTCTATAGCTACTACTTCCCAATTATTCAATCCAAATAAAAATAATTGGGCTTTTCCTTTAATAAGGAGGTTAGGGTTTAAAGAAGGTTGGTTTAAAAGAATAGTGCCCTCAGGAACAATTTTAGGTCTAATAAAACCTTACATAGCTCAAGAAATTGGATTGAATTCAAACACTAAAATAATAGCTCCAGCTTGTCATGATACAGGTTCTGCAGTTGCAGCGGTTCCTGTTGATATGGAAAAATATTCGCGTGGTGAATGGGCATACTTGAGCTCTGGTACTTGGAGTCTTTTAGGTGTTGAATTAGACATTCCGTTAATAAATAAGAAGGTATTAGAATATAATTTTACAAATGAAGGTGGAATAAATAATTCAATAAGATTTCTAAAGAATGTAACAGGAATGTGGTTAATTCAGGAATGTAGGAAGATTTGGGCTAAAAATGAAAAAAGTATAACTTGGGACGATATTGTTTCAGAAGCAGAAGAAGCTCCAGAATTTCAATATTTTGTTAATCCAGATGATTCAATATTTCTAAATCCTAAAAATATGATTGAAGCTATTCAAAAATATTGTATAGATCATGACCAAGATCCCCCTGAAGCAATGGGAGAAATTTCTAGAACAATTTTTGAAAGCCTAGCTTTTAGATACAGATTTGTTGTTGAAAAAATAGAGGAGATACTAAATAAAAAAATTAAAATTCTCCATATTATTGGGGGTGGTTCTTCAAATAGACTATTAAATCAATTTACTGCAAATACTCTAGGAATACCAGTTAAAGCAGGTCCTAAAGAGGCCACCGCAATAGGTAATATCTTAATACAAGCCTTAGCTTTAGGAAAAGTAAGAGATATTAATGAATTAAGGAACACTGTGAAAATTTCATTTGAAATTGAATCCTTTTATCCGATAAATACAGAAGAATGGGAAAAAGGTTATCATAAGTACAAGAGATATACTGAATTATCTGTATAAGATATAAATAAACAGTATCAAAGGAAGTAAAAATATGAGAAATCTCTGAACTGTGTTCTTTTTTATGTAAGTTTGATTCTATTTCTTGATTTTGATATATTA
>SMTZ1_10001186_pt1 | contig 25717 bp, 32 predicted proteins | sample DeeMarSWOR136_30_FD_25667 | JGI IMG/M metagenome (IMG submission 25667)
AAGCAGGTTGAGGAGCTCAAGGAAAAGCTTGAGGATAAGGAGGGTGAGCTCTCAGATATTAAGGATGAGTTTGAAAAAGTAAAAAAGGGTTTTGACAAGCTAGAGCAAGAGCTTGAGGAGTTGAAAAAGGTTGAGAAGGAGTGCGAGGTTAAGAAGAGTGAGTTTAGCTCATTCACCAAGCAGTTGGAAAGAGGAGAAGCAGAGCTAAAAAAGGTTAATTCAATGCTTGATGAACTCTTAAAAGGTTTAGAAGGCTTTGATATAAGCAAGGCAGAAGAGATAAAAGAAACTATTAAAAGGAAAAAAGAGGAGCTTAAGAAAATTGATAAGAAACTATCAGAAATTAATTCCAGGAAATCAGAGTTTAAGACAAAGAAAGAGGCTTCTGAAATTATTATTAAAAAAATAACAGACCTTGATGTGTGTCCTACCTGCCAGCAAAAGATTACTCTGAAACATGCAAAAGAGGTGAATGCAAGGGAGCAGGTGATTATCAAAACATGCGAAACCAATCTTGAAAGGCTTGAGGAGTGGAATAAAAAGTTAAGTGGTAAAAAGAGGGCCATAGAAGAAGAAATTGATAATTATATTAGAGGAGAAAAAGAGCTTGAAGCAAAAAAAGTAAAACTTGACGCTCTAGAAGAGAAAAAAGAGCGTAAAAAGAATCTTGAAAAAGAATTGTCTGATTTAAAAGATAAGAAGAGCAAGCACAAAGAAGTGATAAAAGAATTAGAGCAAAGGCTTGAGCAGCAAAAAGACAAGAAAGAAGAGTTTGAAAAAGCAAAGCAGGAACTAGAAGATAAAAGAGAAGAAAAGGATAAGCTTGAGAAAGCAGTGGTTGAGAAGAAAACCCAACTCCAGACTATTAACAAATTAATTGAGAGATTAAAGCAGGAGATTGATAGGATGAAGCAGGATGAGAAAAAACTCTCACAACTCCAAGAGATAAAGACCTGGATGCAAGACCACTTCATCATTTTGGTAGATGTTATTGAGAAGAGCATTCTTGCAAGAATCTACAATGAATTTAATGCCTTTTTCCAAGAATGGTTCAACACCCTGCTAGAAGACGAGGCCCTTAGTGTGAGGCTTGATGACTCTTTCTCCCCTGTGATTGAGCAAAACGGTTATGAGACCTGGCTTGACAACCTGTCAGGAGGGGAGAAGACCAGTGTAGCCCTTGCTTACAGGTTAGCCTTAAATAAGGTTATCAATGACTTCCTAAGCACTATTAGGACTAGAGATCTAATCATCCTTGATGAGCCAACAGACGGTTTCTCCTCAGAACAACTAGACAGAGTAAGAGAGGTGCTTGACCAGATAAACGTAGCCCAAGGCATAATAGTAAGTCATGAAGCAAAAATGGAGAGCTTTGTGGACAGCATAATCCGTGTAAGAAAGCAGGGGCATGAAAGCAAGATATTCTAACAAAAGATTTATATACATTAACAACAAATGAAATAATAATAAGAAATAAAGGGTGGGGATAAATGAAAAAACATCTATGTATACTAACATTTGTTCTATTATTATTTGCACTAGCAGTAAATGCTGATGAGCCTATTAGCATACTCCTGAAATCACCTAGTGATGGAGCTGTTATAACAACTTATGAGCAGGACTTTCTTTACAGTTTTAGCGAGTATGTTGATATTCTTAACTGCTCCTTAATTGTTGATGACAAAGTCGAAGGTTTCAGAAACATTCTTATCAGGAGAACCAACAATAAAATGACCATAGAGCTTGAAGCAGGAACCCATACTTGGTTTATGAGGTGTTTTGATACAGAACACAGCCAAATATTGTCTGAGAAAAGAACACTGACTGTTAATGTTGGTGCAGAAATAAAAGAAGGTTATGAAATCCTTTACAATCCAAACGGCCTTAGGAGTTATGTATTCACAATAGCACCTGGTCAGAGCCCTGTAGAGCTGCCAGCCATGAAAGGAGGAGAGGACATCCAGATAAAGATTGGCAAAACCGTTCATTACCTTGATATTATTAAGATGGGTGTTTCTGGGGATACCAACTTTGTGGAGGTAAGAGACAGAAGTGCAGGTACTATTCATAAGATGCTTGTCCCTTCCACGTTTAGTTTTGATTTTGATAAAGATAAAACTATAGATATTGAGCTTTCTTTAATAGATGTTGAGAGAAACGTTAATGCTTATTTTGTTGTGACTCCTTACCCAGGAACAACTGTTGAAGAGGAAGAAGAACCAGAGGAAGTTACTGAGGAGCCAGAACAACAACCTGAAGAGGAAGAGGTTATAGTTGTTGAGGATGAAGAACCAGTAGTAAAACCTCCCACTCCCCCAGAGCCACAACCAGGACCAGAGAAGAAGAGTAATGCTCTCCTCATTTTGGTAATAATAGTTATAGCATTAGTAGTGATTATTGCCCTCTACCTAGTTTTAAAAGGCAGAGGAAGAGTGAGGACCATACATGTAGGAGAAGAAGACCCTTTTAGCAGGCCTAAAACCAAAAAAAAGAAACACAAGAGCTCAAAGCATGATGAGGAATGGCCTTTGATTGATAAAAAGGAAAAGTTTGATATCATAAAAAGCGTAGAACCAAAAACAAGAAGATGAGGAAATGCAAAGAATAACAAAGCTTGAGATAGTTTTTGGCTTATTTACCCTTGCATTAATATATTTTATTATTGCAAATAATGCTTCAATAACAGGCTTTTTGATAAGCCCTGCTGCTGAAGTAATCTTAATCTCTCCTATTGATAATGCCCAAACTCAACATACAACTATTCAATTTATGTTTAAGTATCCCCTTGAGCTTGAGATAAAGGAGTGTGCCTTGCTGCTCAATGAAAAGGTTGCCAAGACCACTAATGCACTGTTCTCACCTCATGATACTAGGATAAAAACAGAGCTGGTACCTGGCACTTATCATTGGAGAATAGAATGTGTTGATACAAGCAACCAAGTCATTTATTCAGAACTAAGAAAACTCATAATAGGCGAGCAAGAAGAATCTGAGCTAAAAATAAGCAGGTTCCCTGATAGAGACGGCTTTATCTATGAATTCGAGCTAAAGGATAATCTTGAAATAGACATAAAAAACGTGGTACCCAATGATGTTATAAGAGTAAAAGAGCAGGATATTACTTATGATATGAACATCCTGAGAGTAATCCAGGATTACAGTACAGGCATAGAATTCGTAGAGCTCCTAATATCTGATGGGTATAAAAGGATAAAACTAGGGGAAGGTGATTCTACTAGCATTGATTTTAATAATGATGGCTATGCAGAACTGGATATAATACTAAATGATATTTCTTTTAGAAAAGCCTTCTTCACAGTCAGCACAGAAAAGCAGAGTAGTAACATAGCAGGAAAAGCATTACAAGAACCAGCTCAAACATCTCAGCCACTAACCCTTCTAGAAGTGTTCTTGGCAGGACTAATAATAGCTCTGATCATTGCTATAATCTTCGTATTAAAGAGAAGAAAAGAAGAGGAGAAACAATACCTTACTGAGCTTAAAGAAGATTCTAGTAAAACAAATAAACCAAGAAAAACCAAGAAAAAGGTAACAAAAAAGACAAAGAAGACAGGTTCTAGAAAAAAATCAAAGAAATAAAAAAATAATTATATAAACCAATACTATTTCTTCCATAAAACGGGGCTGTAGTGTAGCTTGGCCAACAAAAACCTCAGTTTTTGAGGTTGCTTGGAGCAACCATCATCCCAGCTCGGGGTTTGCGAGAAAAGCATGCCTGTATATGCTTATCAATGAAACGAACAGCTGGTGACCGGGGTTCAAAAGAAAAACTGATCTGCAGTTTCTCTGAGAGTCCTCGCAGCCCCACTTTCCCATAAATTTAAAAATAAGCTTTTATTCTTTTTTAGTATGTCAATATTTTTAACATCACTGGGATTGTCAATTCTAATTCAAATAGTGATGTTCATACCTGCTTATTTTTTTAAAACCGATAAGTTAACCGACTTGTCATATGGACTTACCTTTATAATTTTGGCTTTCCTGGTCTTGGTTCTAAATAGTATTACTATTGGAAAGGTTATCCTCTTCCTAATGATCCTTATCTGGGGCTTAAGACTTGCTCTTTTTCTGTTCAAACGAATAAGAAAGATTAAGAAGGATGCAAGGTTTGACAAGATAAGAGGTAGTTTTGTTAAGTTCTCGGGTTTTTGGCTTATGCAAGGAGTAAGTGTATGGCTTATCCTGTTACCAACCCTTATCTACTTAAATTCAGAAGTAAAAGAAATAGGTCTTGTCTCGTTCATAGGATTTCTTATATGGATGACAGGTTTGCTAATAGAATCTACTGCTGACAAACAGAAGTTTGCTTTCAAAAATAATCTTAAGAATAAAGGAAAATGGATTGAAAATGGACTATGGAAATATTCAAGGCATCCTAACTATTTTGGTGAAATGCTTTGCTGGATAGGTATATACATTTATTGCCTGCCTACATTATCCGCATCTTTGTTGAACACCCTTGTAGGCCTTGTTAGTCCTTTATATATTATATTCATTCTTCGATTTGTCACAGGCGTTCCAAAGCTAGAAAAACATGCTGATACAAAATATGGCAGGAATAAGAAATATCAGGAATACAAAAAAAGAACCAGCATGATTATTTTATGGCCTAGAAGGAAAAAGTAAAGTTTTACTCACTCAAAAATAGAAAGGTATATAAAGGTAATACTCTATTAGACTTATTGGTTTTAAAAGGGCAGGAGGCGAGTTTCCATGAATAAAAAAATAGGGTTTAGACTCATATTCATGTTGATAATAGTGTTAGTCTTGCTTCTCATGACATGCCTACAGGCATCAGCATTCACCTATTTTGTTGAGACCCTTAATAACACCATCACAAAGGAGGAATCTGCTTTTTTTAAGCTGATTATCAAAAACCCTGCTGGTTATGAGGATTTTTTTACTGTAAGCACAAGGGATATTGACTGGTTATTGGATGTTGAGCCAGCAGTAGGCTTGATACCCCCAGAATCAGAGGCAAAGTATATTATTGAACTAAAACCAAAGCTCATAGTAGAAGAGGGAAAAACCTATTTCATTCCTATCAAAATAAAGTCTGAGAAAACAGGGTTTCACTTTGAGGAGACTCAGAAGTTTGCTGTGTATGTTGTGCCCTCATATCTGCTTAACAGAACCTATGCACCCACAGTTACAACAATAGTTTATATGGATAAAAAGATTGATCCCAGAGAGAAAGTCTCTGTAAGACTTAATCTCAGAAATAGAAACCCCAGAGACCTTGAGGATTTAAAAGTGATTATTAACGGAGAAATTTTTTACAAAGAATACACCACTCACCTATTACCTTTGGAAGATAAGACCAATGAAATCCTGTTCGAAGTTGACCCTCTTGTAGAACCAGGAACAAGAAAAGTCACAGTTACTCTATTCTTTGAGGATAAAAGAATAGCAGAATCATCTGTTGAGTACGAAATCATAGGATACATTAATATGCAGAAGACTTATACTAGGAAGAGCGTCTTGTTTAGAACAGAAGAAAGTTACACCCTCTATAATAATGGGAATCAGGAAGGAACTGCTGAGAAAAAGTTTAGTATCAACTTTTTTAAGAGGTTATTCACAAAATTCTCACCCGACCCTGTTAAAGAGGAAGGAATTGACGGCAAGACCTACTATGTTATAAGAGAAGACCTGTTCCCAGAAGAGAGCCTAAAAATATTTATTATCACTGACTACAGACTCCTGGTACTAATCATCATCTTAATAATATTGACAACTATACTTTACTACGCTCTTAGAAGCCCTATCATCATTGTTAAGAGTGCAGAGCCTCTTGGGAAAACAAAGGAAGGAGTGAGTGAAGTAAAAGTAAGGATTTATTTAAAGAACAGGGCAAGAAGACCCATACACAACCTTAGAGTAACAGACAGTGTGCCAAGCATAGCAGAGATAGAGAAAAAAGCGCACCTAGGCTCAATGGAACCCATAAGCATTGGAAAGAGCAAGAGAGGCACAGTGGCTAGATGGGAGCTTGACGTGTTAGAGTCTTATGAGGAAAGAATAATAACTTATAAGATTAAGTCAAAACTCAAACTAATAGGAGGTATCAGACTTCCAAGTGCAAAAGCCAGGTTTGACACCAAGAAAGGAAAGGAAAGAACAATCTATTCAAAAGGAATTAATCTGGTGCACAGGGAGTGAGTTTTTTTCTTTTATTTTCTTTATGTGAGCATTGTTGTTATTATTGGCCTCAGAGTAAAAATAACAACAATGCGAACGAACAAAACTTTTATAAACATATCATTTCTTTCTAGTCTATACCCCGCGTAGCTCAACGGCAGAGCGTTCGGCTGTAGATGTCGTGTTGAGAAGCCGACTGGCTAGAAATGATACACGACCAGCTGTTCCCGAAAGGTTCCTGGTTCAAATCCGGGCGCGGGGACTTTCACTTCTTGTAAGTAGTAAAATAATCGAAAGATTTATAAAGTTAAACTGCCCTTGTAATGGGGATATTAAAATGTTAAGATTAAAAGATATGTTCCAAAAAGCAAAAAGGCATAAAGGAAAAATTATAACTGGAACAATTTTAGCCGGAGCACTTGCCTTTGGTCCTCATCTATATGTAACAAGCCAAGATTGCTTAAGAAGAGGAAAAATTGAAAATAATATAACTCAGCTTGAGCAAACTCTCTCAGATACATATCATCTTGAGATAGATGTTTGGAGTGAACCCACTCTTGTAGGATTTGGCAGACCGAGTCCTCCGCTCATCAAAAAATCTGGCCTTAGATCTCATTCTCCGTATATGTCGTTAAAGGCTTTGGAGGGGTTAGAAGAAGCAATGCGCTATTATCCTAAGGAATTGCTTCAGAAGCATCTGCAAAAGGTTGAGATTGTGCGAGCTTATACATATAGTACAGAAGAGATTATGAAGCAAGGTGCAACACCTGTTGCTTATGTGACTTTCTGGGGTGGCATGTCAATTAGTGCCGGAAGGGATGAATGGCTCAGGTACCATCATGCTGTTCTCGGAACTATTTTTGAGAATAAAAGTTTTCATCATGAACTTGCCCATATATTAACTCAGGATATTCCTAAAGAAGAATGGAGGGCACTTCACCCTGATGCCGTTTATAATTCCTCAACATGGAAGTCACTCCCCTCAACACCTCCTGGATTTTTTAACAACTATTGTACACATAGTATTGGTGAGGATATTGCAGGCACTGTTGAACTGTTATATAGTAATGACTATAAGCGAAGGATTGATAGTGATACCGTTCTTAGAAAGAAATCCGAATATCTTAAAAAATGGTATTTGACCATTTCTGACGGTGTCATTAATGATACATATTGGTCTACAGTGCAGAATGGTAAGATTCCAAAGTGGTAAGATTATAACCAGATTAATTTCTCACGAAATGACACTACCTTATTTTTCAGGAATTGAATGAAAACTATCCGCCCGGGCGTAGGGATATTTATTATTTTACAGTGGTTACAAAACGAAACTTTTTTAAATCAGTTCTTATTTAGAAGTTTAGGTAGATATTATGGTATTTTTACTTAAAAAAACTCTGAATGATTATTTTACACAGGAAAGAAATAAACTTGACCATATTGTTGCATTAGAGATAGGACCAGAGCATGCTCCAATTCTTAGAAATCTAAAAGAATACTTGAAGGGGAGGCAGATTGAGATTACTTATAGAGGAATGAGTTATTACTTTGATTTAAGTACATATTGGGAAAACGCTGACAGAGATGGCTTAGAATTAATGGGAAAAGACAAACCAGAATATAGGCCTGACACAACCAAACCTTTTTGGTATAGGGATTTTGCTAAAGAAAAACTCATAAAACAAGAAACAAATAACGATGGTATTCAATCAGTTTTCTTTCCATGGGATGCTAAAGATTTGCCTTATCCTTTTGAGGATAATTATTTTACAGAAATACACAACCACATGATTACTGATAAAATTGTAAGGACAACTCCAGAAGAATTTCAACCAATTCGACCAACTATTGATGAGTACGCCAATGAAATTAATAGGATACTAAAACCAAATGGAATTTTCTTCTTCACAAATCAAGGACATTTTTTTAACACCTATAATTATCATAAGCATCATCGAGAGTTTACTGAGGCATTTAAAAAACAAGGTTTTGATATAGCATTCATTTCTTTGTTGGATAAAGAAGTAAAAAGAGGATTATATCATTTTACTCACAATCCTGTACATGTCAATATGATTCTATTGGCTCAAAAGAAATAGTTTGGGGGACTTCTACCAAAACTATCCATCCGGGCGCGGGGACTATTTTCTATTTTATTGACGACAAAACGTGTTTTTCATATGTTATTATATGCCGGGATTGCATTTTGAGAGGATTGAAATTGAATGATTATGTTTCAAATATCTGAAGCAAAAGCAAATCTTAAGAAAATGATTTGCTCTTGTTTAAATATTTCCTGAATATGTTCCAAAACAAAAGAATCATTAGTAAGTAAACAAATCCAACAACTATAGCAGGGTATGCATATGATTGTATAAGAACTTGCTGCGAAGAATCAGAAAGAACTCCCATAACCTCACTATCATGCAAAATTCCGAATACAGTCAGGATTAATGCACCCAGTGCGACTATGTTGTTCCATAGTTTGCTTTTATCTCTCTTAAGCATAAAAAGATTATAGATAAAGAACATGCCTAACACTCCAAGTATTAGATAAGCCACAAAGAAAATCTTCTGAGTCATAAGAACAGGAGCGCCTCTTGTTGTGACTGTAGAAGTTATTCCCTTGATAAAATTGACTATCATCAAAAGAAAACCTAAAACACTAACTATTGTTACTGCCCATACAAATTTTGGTCTTTGCATAATATAACACCTCGCTAGTTAATTTTTTCTTATTAATTAGCCAGTTGCATACGCTTTAAGCATACAATTTGCATACCCTTCTTTTACTTTCATCTCGTATGTTATCGCATAATGCAATATTATTTTTAGTGCCCATGACGATGGTACTATAACAATCATCGATTATTTCAGTTTTAGAACCTTTCTGGCAAATTGAAGGATCATCTAGGCGTATAGCAACAGTTGCTAAACAACTTGCTTTTGCAAGAGACGTAGATATTGTTAAGCAAATATCAGAATTATTTAGCATTCGTGCAACTCCGCTATAACAGTGATCTTTTGAACTTTGTGTAACAATCCTTTCACAAATGTTTATATCTCCATTCATCCAAGCAACACCGGCCAGGCAATCGTCTTTGTTCTCTTGGGGAGTTGATGTAGCATCGCCTGTCTGTATTTTGTTGCAAATTGATACGTCTTGCTTCTTTGCTGCAATTAAAGAATAGCAAGTAGGTTTAAAAGCATATGAATCTGATAATTTATCACAAAGATTAGCATCTTCTCTTGCTCTGGCAACCACATCAAAACAAGTGTCTTTTATACTAATATCACTAATTTTGTCACAAAAACCAGGGTCAGAATTTTTTTCTGCCAACTTAGAGTAGCATAACTCCTTATAATAGAAGGTTTCAGATAATCTATTGCACAGTTCAGCATCCACCAGTCCTCTTAAAATTAGGTTAGAGTAACAATAATTTTTTTTCTTTGAATCACTGATTTTGTCACAAAAAGCAGAATTTGAGGTATTTTGCGCTAGTTTAGTGTAGCAATCATCTTTTTCAGGCTGAGCCTCACTGTCGCAATTCGAGCTTGGAGCAGGTAAAGCTGGTTGAGCAGGTTCTGCTTGGTCTGGCTCAGCAGGACTTGTTTGGGTTTGCTCTGAAGCGCTCGGAGTTTCCTGCACTTGCTCATCGTATTTTTCTTCTGAGACTTGATTTTCAGTTGATCCTCTTACAGACAAATCTTCAGACTTTGTGCAGGCTGTCAGCAAAAAACAAAGAACGATTAGTAGGAGTAATACCGTGTTTATTTTCATACCTAAGTTTTATAGAATTAATGTTTAAATAATTTTCTAATTTGAGGAATAATAACCAAAGAGAATTATGTTATTCCTACCATTATCGCGCTAGATCTGTCAGGACTTGTAGCATAACTTCCAGCCCGGGGGCGAGGACTCTTTATTTCTTTTGATAGAAAACCTTTTTCTTATAGTCCTCTAGCATTCTTGCGCTTGGGAAGAACATATTCTTAGGCACTTTGTTTATGTCAAACCATTTCCACTCTGTTATCTCATCTGGCTCCATCACTTTGGGTTCGCCTTCAAAATCATCTGAGAACAAGCCTATGGTTACAAAGTGGGCGTACTCGTTCTTGTCATTGTTCACACACATCACTCTTATCTTGTTCAGCTTTATTCCTGTCTCTTCTCTTACTTCTCTTCTTGCACACTCCTCAAAGGTTTCTCCGTAGTGTAGTTTACCGCCAGGCATTGTCCATGTCCCTTCTCCATGCAACTCAGAATCAGCTTTGTTTGGGTCTTCATGCCTCTTGCCAAGAAGTACTTTGTTATCTTTTAGAAGCATTACTCCGTAGCCCACCCCTACTCTTTTTTTATCTAGCATTTTTACACTCTTCAGTCAAAATATGCTTTTGCTTTCGGCAATAATTCTTTTAAATATTTTTTGCTTGTTTTTGTTTTAAATAAAGGCACCCTATCTTTCTCAAAATACTCTTCTAAGAATTTCAAGTAATCTTCTTTTGTAAATGTTGGTTTAACTCTTTCAACGTCAATCTGCGCTAGACTATCAGCTTCAAAAACTAATTGTTCATCTCCTGTTTTTATTTTATCTTCGAGTTCAGATGCTAGTTTCATTCTTTTTTATCCTCCACATTCCCACCTTTATCCTCTCTATCTTTTTTTTATGCTGCGCCATGCTTTGTTTTATTGGAAAGTCATACTCATTATAATGTGTTGTGGTAAAGCCATTATCTTTAACCAGCTTATCAATATATTCCTTTGTGCTGGCTTTGTGAAACGAATAGATAACCTTTGCTATGCTCATGGCCTTTAATAAGAATACTGTGTCTATCTTCTGGTTTTTGGTTCCAAAGGGCGGGTTCATTATCACTATGTCTGCTTGCGCATCAAACACTTCTATGTCTCCTGCTGTAAAGCTTGCGTCCAGCTCAAGCCCTGTTTCCTGCTCTAGAAAGGCTTTATTCTTCATTGCCAGTTCCATGGCTTTGGTATCTATATCTATTAGAAAGGCTTTTTTTGCTCCTAGTACAAGGGCTCCGAGGCCTAATATACCTGTGCCTGAGCCTAGGTCTGCTATTACTTTGTCTTTTATGTCTCCTTGCATGTGAGCAAACCAGAGGGTTTCTCCTGCTATCTCTGGGTCTGTTGGGTATTGCTCTAGCCGTATGCATGGCTCTTCAAAGACTTTTAGTTTTGAGAGCATTATACATAATTCTTTTTTGGTCATGTAAGTACTGGAAGATAGTGAGGGTTTAAAAATTTATTTCATTGAATAGTATTTTTCCACAACAATAAAGTATTTAAATCCTTGATTACTTATAGGTTTTTCGCGTCGAGGGGGTGAAGAGTTATCTTTAAGTTTTTTAGTAATAAGAAGAATAAAGAACATGTCAAGTTAGTCCAAAGTATAAGAAGGGCTTTTAAGGCGGTCAAGGCTGAGCTTGATGATCATTTGGATTGTATTAATCAGAATACTTCTGAGATTCAGGCTAGCCAGTGCTTGCTTGCAGAGATAGAGGCCAAGGTTAATAAGTTATCTGAGCGCTTGGATGAGTTAGAGCTGGTTCTTAACCCTGGTAAGGCTAGAAAACTTGATGTTAAGCTTTCTCCAAGGGAGCAGGAGGTTTTTATGACTCTTTATCTGGGTAAGGCTTTGCCTGTTGTTGAGATTGCTAAACACCTTGGTTTCACAGAGGACATGGTTAGCATGTATGTTCTTAATCTTATTAGTAAGGGCGTGTCTATCCATAGAGAGTTGGTTAATGATGTAGTGGTTTTTAGCCTTGACCCTGAGTTTAGGGAGCTTCAGGCTCGTAGGAATGTGCTTGAGATCGATCCTCGAATTGCTAGACAGGTGGCTATGCTTAAACTATAAATTTACTAAAATTTTTTATAATTTTTAATTTAATCATTGCTTAAAAGTTTTAGAAATACTTCAAAATATATTTTATAATATATAATATAACTTTTAGTCTTTGATAGAAAACTTTAGTATTGCATAATCTATATATAGGATAACCAATAAATATAAATTATAATAAATGACTAAAAGTTTTACACAAACAAAATATAGCAAAAACAGAAAGATAAAAAGAAAAAAACCCTCATAAATCGTCGAGAGGACTCTTCACACGCTTAATATGATCCCTGGAAACATGAGTATAAATCTGAGTGGTCTGAAGATTAGAATGACCCAATAATTCCTGAATAACCCTGATACTAACACCAGAGTCAAGCAGATGCGTAGCAAAACTGTGCCTAAGCTTGTGCGGAGTCACCTTTTTACTAATACCAGCACGCTTAGCAGCACCAGAAACAATCTTCTGAGCATTCCTAGCAGACAAGACTTCTTCCTTCTTATTCCTAAAAATCAAGCCAGAAGAAAAGCCCTGCTTTTCAAGAAAACCCTTAAGACGCTGAGCAAGGCTATCAGAAAGCACGGTAACCCTATCCTTCTTGCCCTTACCCTGCCTAACAACACAAACCCTTTCATTAAAATCAATATCCTCAACTTTCAAAGCAAGGCACTCACTAACCCTTAATCCTGAAGAATAAAGAAACTCTATAAGCAGCCTGCTCTTCTCATTAACACAAGCATTTAAAAGAGCCTTAACCTCTTCTTTTGAAAGCACCTCAGGAGTATTTCTCTGAATCTTAGGGGTTTTTATACCAGAAAAACCTTTATCAAGCACCTGGTTATAGAAGAATAAAAGAGCAGACCTAACAAGAGCAACTGAACTTGAAGAAAGCTTCTTGTCAGAGACAAGAAAAGCCAGATACGCCTTTAAGTCCTCTTCAGACGCAGCATCAGGCTTTTTCTTAATAAAACCCAGAAAAGCCTTGTTATGCCTTATATAGGCCTTTACAGTTTCAGGGCTAAAACCCCTTATCTTAAGCTCTGTTTCAAGTTTTTTAAGCATTTTCTTCTATCTTCCTTAATCTATGTATAAAATATGCTCAAAACAAGCGGCGGCTATGATATCTAAACCTGCTGAGCCTAAAAGCAGTAATCCAAAGGAAAAGACCTGCCAGTACAAGCAGAATATTACCTATTAGTTGGGGTACTTCAACAAATTTGGTAATATAACCAAAATGTGCAAGAAGATTGTACACTCCAAGGGCTAAGGCCAAAAGGCCTGTTAAGAACTCCTTAGTAATGAGGCTTTTCCTACTACTTTTTACTTTAGAACCCGCTATTTTCATTAAAAATCACCTCTTTAAGCTGGTTTTTTGAGTTTTTCATGATTTTATATGGGTTTTGAAGGCTTATTTCTCGACGAGAAACCAGCCAAAAGTTCTTATAATGTGTATTATGCGAACTAGAATTATATAAAGGTTTTGATTAAGAAAAAGATTTTACGTGTGCATTTACGCTTTTGCTTCAACTCTTTCCTCACGATATTCCTTTCTAAGTTCAGGAAGCAAGGCTTCTACCATCTGCTTTAACTTTTGATTTAAGAGCTCAAATCGCTTTTTATGGTGTTCTAGCTCAGCAAAGGTTTCAAGCACTTTTTCTATTTTCCTATATGTCTTACCAGTCAATCTTGCCATTTTCTTGTACTTTGTATGTTTCAAAGCTTTTTTCTCATCAGGGTGTTCTTCTGATTTAAACATCTTAACATCATAGTTCTTTTCAAACCATTTCTTTGTTTCAAGAGTCCATTTTAAGAAGTCATCTAAGCCTTTTAGATTCTTTTCAAGATGCCTCATCTCCTTAAGCTCATCCGTAATCCTTTCAAGAATATGTCTCATCTCCTCAACTTCGTGGGTTTCAAAGGCCATAAGCCTATCAATATCAACATCATAACCTGCTCTTCCCATCATTTTCACACCTCATAAACCTATTCTCCACCTCTATGTATCCTCTCTCTATAAGCGCCTGCTCTGCTAAGCTCTTCTTCTTCTGTGAGTTCTGTGCCTATCTCCTCTGCACATTTATCATAAATCTGCCTTATATTTGAATAAACAAGTTGGTATAACCTGCATAGACCTGATGATTCCTTGTAGAGCTCATATATCTGGTTCATTAGCTGTCTTAAGGTGTTCATTTCCTCTTGGGATAGTCTTATTTTGAGTTTACTCTTATTCTGAACGAGCAGCATTAGTTTCTCAAGGTCTTCGTACTTTTTTTTCTTTACTAGTTGCTTTATATCCTCTAAGAGGTTGATCATGCTTGATTCTTCTTTTCTTCTCTCCTCAATGTTTTTCAATATTGTTTCATCTATTTTTTTTAATATTTTAAAGAATCTTTTCATTTTGTCTGTTTGAGAAAATGCTTTTTCCAGCTCTTCTGAGACCTTTATTAGGTTGTCTTGTTGGTCCTGTATGAGTTCGAGCTCATCGGTAATGTATTTTGATGTGTAGGTAAACAGGCCTTGATCTTCAGATTCTTTGTCTTTTTTCTTTTTTAAGAGCAACATTTTATTGTTTAAAACTTTTAAGCAAAAAAAAAAACTTTTATCCTATGGCTTTCTTTTTCCGCCCTTCTTTTTCACTGGCTTACGCTTAATCTTATGCTTCAAACCATAAAAATAATTACTAAACAACATATAAAGCCTCTCAAGCTCCTCTCTACCGATTTCTGTTAATGTATAGACCTTTTTCCTGCCTTGGCGTCTGTAAGCGATGAGCTTTTTTTTTCTGAGTCTCTTTAAAGCAGGATAGATTGTCCCGGGGGTAAGAGAACTACCTTTGCGTTTACCAATGTTGTTGGAAAGCTCATCGCCACAGAGCCTTTTAAGGCTTAATTCATGCAAAATTAGAAAAGATAAAAACCCCTTCAACTCCAAGTAGTCCGAGTCGTCCCGTATTTTTTCTGTCTTTTTTGCCACACGAAAAAACTGAATCTTAATTTTTAAATACTTATTGGTTATCAAATATATATATTAAACAATATATACTACAAGCAACTTATAGTTTAAACAATGAATAGTATAAGTAATATATTGTATATACAATAATTAAAAACAAACCCCCAAAATTTTTTATTTTTTGAAAAAAATTTTGCAAAAAAATAATAAATTAAAAAAATAAATTTCAAAAAATAGACGTAAATAGCTAAAAACCGCGCGGTAATATGCTAAGCACTAGGTCAAGGCTTTCTGTAAGCACAAAAAGAGTTCTTCCAAGCATAAAACCACGAGGTTAGCCAGCTCATGTTATCATTAGACGCGTATATCAATATAGAAAAATAACCTCCAAAACAAAAATCATGAGATTCACAAAAAAAGGCCCTAAGAATAAAATTAGAGTAAAAAACATGAGTTCTAGGATAAACTAAAGATCTTAAATGATATGAGTAATAAAATTTCTAAAAACCTTTAGGTTATTAATAACTGAAGAAAAAATTTCAGCTTAGGTCATAAGCCAATACAAACTGTTTCAAATATTGCCTCTTTGCTTAACAAAGCCTACTAAATTAACCGACGAGAAAGTGAGTAGAGGACTGGCTTATCAAAATATTTATAAACTTAAATATATTTAAGTTTAGTGTGGGTAAAAAAAACAGGGTTTCAATCATCTTCACCAATCAAGAACTAGAAATAATCAAGGGTAGACTAGACGGAAACCTGAATGACTCCACAGGAGTATTCTCAAGAAGAATAAGACCTAAGTTAAAAGAAATACTTGCATGGAATACGCCCTCCATGAAAAAGCAGCTGAAAAAGCTGTTAAAGCAAAGCAGAGTGACTGAAAAGATAAGCCTTGAAGTTCCTCGGGAGAAAAAGGAAATGGAATTTGAAGAGTTTAAAAAGAAACATGGCTATTAGGATTTTTAAATCAAAAGAATTCAGAGAAATATTGTAATCATTATAAATTTAAGAAAAGTTTATAAAGAATAATATCAAAGAAGAGGATTGTAAAGAATGAAAATAAAAAAGAACACTGTGAAGCACTTATTTTATTCTCTATCATTGATAATTTTAATACCTCAAGTATTTGCTTATGGAAGAACAGGAGTAAGTCCACTCGACAGAGGAATAGAAGCTATAGGCAGGCTCTTTAACATAGAGGTGCTGCGCTCAAATACATTTGTCCAAGAAGGCTTTCTAAAATTCATATTATTCGTGGTGCTCTTTGCAGTGGCTAATATGGCTCTAAAAAAGACCAAGATATTCGACAATAAAACAGCAGGCATAGTATCCTTTGCTTTTAGCATAATAGGAGTGCTTCTTATGCCAACAGAATGGCTGCTAGCAACTGGGGGCTTGATAACAGTAGTAATGAGCTCAATAATCTTCCTAGGCTTCTTCATAGGATTAGGCTGGGTTGCGATGTTTGTATTAAGGAAAAAAGGCGAGGATGACAGGTCAGGCTGGCTAAAAAACCTCTTAGGCCTTGCCTTATTATTCCTCTTATTATTCCTCTTAGACGAATGGGCCTTGTTTGTAGGTCTGCCCATGGTCATGCTCATAAAAGAATCCTGGATTAAGAAATTCTTTAAACCTGGTGCTGAAAAGAAATGGTAGCAGAAACCTTTGTAGTGAATGCTTATGCAGCAATAGTAAGCTGGACATATATATTGCTTGTGATTCTAATCATTGCTAAGATTCTTGATTTTGTGACAGGAGGAAGTCTTTTTAGGAACTGGGGAAGAGGTGGAGATGATTATGAGAGGGATAGAGGAGGAGATGGTAGAGACAGAAGAACAGGAGGGGGGAATAGAGAACCCAGAGAGCCACGTCCTGAACACCCAGAAGGCCACACAGGAAGAGTTATTATAAGAGTACAAAACATTGATAGAAAAGGTATTCCAGGAGTAAAAGTTAGTATTTATACACAAGGAAAAAGGAGTTGGAACTGGTTTGTAAGAAAGTTCAAGCTTGCAGTTATCTCAACTCCTTACGTCGGCAGAACTGATGATAATGGAGTGGCTGAGTTTCACAGTGTTCCTGCCGGTAATATTATTATTGAGCTTAACAAAGAGGGCTACCACATTATGAAGCCTTGGGTGAGAAAGTACTTTTCTACCCTTAGAAAGGGAGGTACCTATTTTTACACAGCAACATATCTAGAACCTGAAAAGGATGCAGACTTACCTCCCTTCACTCTTTTACAAACAGGAGATGAAGCTAAAGGTTTTGAACCAACTGTTGACTGCTTGGAGTTCAGACCTGATGGTAATGCAGATTTAACTGTGAGGGTTACATAAATGGCGCTTCCAATCACCAGGTGGATTGCAAGGAATATTGTTAGAAGAGGAGACCGCCACTATGATACTGCTAGAAGGAAATATGGAGAATACATTGTAAGCCTCTGGTTGTTTGAGAGCAAAGCAGCTTTTGATGAAGCAAATGCAAAAGGGCTTTATCCAAGAAACAGGCAGATTAATCTTCCTTCTTATGCTAATCTTTCAAGCAATGCCCTTGGTTATCCAAGAACCTTTGAAGAGTTCAGAAGAGCACTGCAGCCCTATGAAGGAACAGGAGAGGTAAGAGCTATCTTCCTGGGAATAAAGGATATTGTTTATTTTGGAGAACCTGAAACCTTCATAGTAAACCAGAACGGCTTCTTTACAGCCCAAGCCTTTCAATATTATTATCCAAATGTTCCTGAAGGACCAGTACTTGCACTGGGAGCTGCAGACCTAACCACTAAATTTGATAAGCATGGAATTAAAAGAATAAGAAACCAGATTCGCAGCGGCTTATTAGCATCAGGTGCTGGACGATTACAGACAGATCTTGAACAGCTAAGATGGAAATATCATCCTATCACTTTCCAAGCTCAGTTCGGAGACCTCAGAGGAAGAGTTGTTGACAAAGCAACCTTAAACCCTGAAGAGGCTCCAAGACCTCCTCACTGGAACAATAACCAAGCCCTGCAGTGGGCTCAACTGGTTTACGAAGGGGGTACCGGCACAGGACTTGACGGGCATGATGTTAGTCTAACCTTTACGATACCAGGAATTAATGGTGACCACACCATAAATGCCACCACTCAAATCATTGAAAACATTAACGGCAGGTTTGAGTTCCCAGGAGTGCCCATGAATGAAGACTTGCAAATACGCAGTCCTGGACAGGACGGCTACAACCAAGCAAGGCTGGAATTCCCAGACCCTTTGCCCCAGCTATCCGGAGCAACCCAGACAGCCCTGCACAACGTGATACTTAGCAAGCAGCAAAGGGGCCAAGGAGAGGAAAGGCTGGTTATCATTCCAACACAGGAAGAGCCTAATAATGGTCATAATAATCCTTTGCAACAGCCTTTTGGACCTCTAAGAATACCTCGAATCATCTTTGATGCTACCACAAGGGCACTTAATCTCACTCTTACCTTTAAGATAGCTCAAGCAAGTAACATTCCAAGACCTGGTCGTGCTCCTCCTGACAGATATTACCATGTCTTTTTTATGGAGAACCCTGGTAGGATTATTGACTATAACAGACTCACCAACCAATACAATATAAGAAACATTCAAATGACCTTTAAGCATGGAACCCGTCATCCCACAGTTAATTATGATAATCATTATTCTGGGCACACACGGTTCTGGGTGCATCAAGGTACAACCATTGATATTACTGCTGATTTCAATGTTCCTGATACAGGAAGGGTTCAATACAGCATAGCAGTTGCTTTTGTATCAGTGCAGACCAGAGAGCACAGACCAAATGATCAGGCAAGACTGGACAGAATAATGTATGCCCTTGCCACTACTGGGAATCAAAGATATGCTGGCTTTTTGCGACGCCACGGAGTGCTGGATTTCAACCTTATTCCAATAATCCTGCAATACTCTACTCCAAGAAGACCTAGAGCAGCTGCACCTCCTGGAGGAACTCCTTAAAATCATGCTAAGAGGAAATAAGAATGGCTACTGAAAAACAACAATTCGTTGAAATGGATTATGGCAAGCTTACGCAGCTCTTGGGAGCTAAGAGCAGCGATGAAATAGAGGCTATTATTAAAGACTGCAAGACTGTTTTTTCAGACAAAAAACTTAAAGAAGAGGAAAAAGAAGCAGCCAGGGTTGAGAGAGACATACATGATATTAACAATGAAGTCAAGGCTATTATTGAGAAAGAGATAAAAGATACTGGTGCGCATCTGGAGTGGCATACCAAAAAGGGCTATGAGCGCTTGGTCAAGATACAAAAGGATTTAAATGATATTCAAAGTGCAGAAAAAGAAAAAATAAAGAGCCATGACAAGTTAAAGGAATGGTTTGTTTACATGAATGAGCAAGTGAATAAAGTATTGGAAGCATGGGACGAGAAGAGCAAACCCGCTGAAAGAAAAGCTGCATTGGAAAAACTGAGCTTATCAAGAATGACTATCTTGCAGGACTTAGTCAATAGGATTCATCAATTCGAAGAAGTAATTGAAAAAGTCGAGGAAAAAAAGTAGGTGAGAATCAAGAGAAATAGAAGAAGGTGGTAAAATATGGTTACAACCCAACTGGACTTTTTTCATCTAAGAACAACTGCTGGTCTGGCCAGGCAGGTCAGACGTGTTGCTGGAAGAATGAAGAGAAAGAATTTTGAAGGACATCTTGTACAAGGAGAGCAAAAGCTGAAAGACGCTATAGAAGAGGGAGATATTACTAAGGTAAAGCATGCGTTTGAACACTTGCTGCTACTCATAGAAAAGAAAGAGCATTATATCTATATTATTGAAAAGGATGAGCTTATTCTGTTCAATGAGGAGGAGAAGATAGCTCAAAGAGAGGTTACCTTGGAGAATCAGTTAAAGCCTTTTATCAACCAACTGGCTGGGAGCAAACCTGACTTGTTCAAGAAGTTCCAGGAACACATAGACAAGCCTTTACATGAGGTAACTGCCAATATTCATAAGAGGACAGACCAGATAAGAAGGCTTTTAGCCTTTCTAAAAGCAGATAATGTTGCAGGTGTGACTAGACGGGATTTTATTAACAAGTTCAGAGCAGAGAAAGGCTTGGAAAGAGTAATAAGAAGAGAGGCTTGGTATGAGAAGAGATATGTTAAGGGGGAGAAAGCAGGCATTGAAAAACTCTTTGCTGACCTTACCAAAATTAATATGTTAATAAAACAGGGAAAGACAGATGAAGCAGTGAAAGAGTTTGAGAAAATCTTCAAGGTTGAGGATAAGGTTTTCAAGGAGATGAAAGCAGAGGCAGATTACATCTATGACATTATTACTAAGGACACCTACCTATATGTTCAGCTCCTAGATTTCATGATGCACAAGCTTGCTGAAGAAATCAAGGTCTTGGCAGATATGAAATTCCCAGGCCCTGAATTAGAGCTGTTCAACAAGCATGAAAAGGAGCTCTTTGACAGGATATACGACCATATCAAGAGCATCTATGGTCTTGGACGTTACCAAGAGATTCATGCTAGATAGTTAATGAAATTATTTTTTTCTAGAATTCTTTTTTTATTTTAATAAAAAAAGTTTTAACAGATTTTTAGTCCGCCTAATGGTATTATGCCTTTGCATATCAACCACATTAGGAGCAACCCTAATAAGAACCCAACTATGATTGCTACGATTGGATGATGGATATATCCTTTTTTGTTCATGAAAATCACCTCTATTAATTTTTTATTAGCAGCATATATAAATATTTCTATTTTTTTGGCTGCGTTGAAAGTCTTTGAAAAAGTCGCTTTTGACACCCCGGCTGGGGCGACCCCCGTCAAAGCAGCCAGCACAAGAACTCAACGTAAACGTTTTCGTTCTTGGTGCTTCTGCAGGCTGCAGCGACTTTTTCAACGGCGCCTATTTTTTTATAGCCACAGCAATGAAGGTGCTTCCTAACAAGTATTCTTTTACTTTTATATTTCTAAAAATAGTTTTTATATCTGTTATCAAATCTTTTTTTTCATAGCTCTTTGACCATCTCAAGAGCTTGAACAAGGGATTCAAGATCCTAAAAGGTTTTCTAAATTCCTTGCCATCCAGCACAACTAAACGCTTGCCTTTTTTAAGAGCAGAACAGCACTTTCTTATGGCTGCTTTGTGGTTTGGTACTGCACTTAACCCGATTATTGAGATAATTCCATCAAGAGAGTTGTTTTTAAGTTTTAACTTAGCAGCGTCTTGTTTTAGCAGTACAATGTTTTTCCATTTATTTTTTTTAACCAGTTTCTTGCACTGCTTTATCATCTCATCAACATAGTCTACCCCTATTATTTTTCCTTTTGACCCGATTTTTTCTTGCAGTAAGTTAAACATTAGTCCTGGTCCGCAGGCAAGGTCAAGCACGGTGTCTCCTTTTCTGAGCTTCAGGTTTTCAACTACTTGTCTTCTTAAGTGATTGTTGTATCCAAAAAAACAAACTCCTATCTTATAAGAGAGCAGGGATTTGCCCCAGTAAGAATAAACCTCTTGCACTGTTTTTAATGAATATTTTTTCTTTTTAGTCATTTTTCAAGGTTAACAATAAAGAAACAGACTTTTAAAATATTTTCATTCAATCTTAACTTTCTGTCCTAGTGCTTGCCCTGGCATGCCTGTCTCAAAGATTGCTCGGACTGCTCCTTTGTTGCCGTGTGCACTGCTTATCTTTCCTGTAATATCTTTTTTGCCTGTATTATACATCACCTTTTTTCCTACTAGTTTTTGTGCGTCTTCTTTCTTATTAACACCTTCAACTATTATTACCATGTGATTCTTATAGGTTCTTTTCCTGCTTCTTCTGAAGTTGTTGATGGTTCCTTGCATTTTTCTTTTTCTTGGGTTTGGTTTTGGTTTAAAAATCCTTTGGATTTTTGACCATAAAAAGCCGGGGCTTTTTATGTTTTAAAAAGCTTTGCTTTGTATATGTCTTTAATTAGTTTACAGAAAAGATATACTGAAAACGAAACATTTAAATATAACCACAACCATTATACATAAAAGTATACTAATAGAGTTAATTATTCCAAATCAACTTGCAACGGGACGTGATACAAAAATGGACAGTGTGGAACGAACTATTAGAATGAATAATCTTTCTAAAGAACTAAGAAAATACGGGTTTGCAGAGAGTTCACAAGAAGCAATAGCACAAGCAGGAGCAATTTATGGAGCAAACACAGAAGAAATAAACGCAGAGATAGAAACAGTACAACTAACCAAAGCCCAGTTCGATGAGATAATAAACAAGATGCAAAGGCTATGGATGTTCAAAAATAACACTGATGAGAAAATATGTGCACTAGCAGAGCAACTAGTAAAAGTCACAGAAAAACTCAACGAGCTCATCAAATCCCTTAGCATGATAGAGATGAACCAAGCAGTATTTGACAAGAAACTCGCAGTACTAAAAGATAATGTTCATGACTCATTCAGAGAAGAAACCAAACCAACCAAGCATACAAAACAAACTAAAGATCATAAAGAACACGTCGAGGAATCCCTAGCGGAAGAAGAGGTGCAAAAAAAGCTGGACAAGCCCATTGACCGCAATGGGGTTGCTCCAGCTGATGTATCCATAGAAAAGATATTTTATTGTGGGAATAAGAAATAAAACTTAATTAACTTTTTCTTATTACTTAATTAACTCTTTCTTATATTAATTTTTTATTTACTTCAACTGCTCATAAGCCTTCTTCATCAGAACAGCATCCTTCTCAATATTCGGACTCTCGCTAATAACCACACCCTTACACTTGTAATCCTTTAGTGCTTTCATCAAGTCCTTGTAGTTCATGTTAGAATCCTTTAGCTCAAGATGATTCCTCTCGCCCTTCTCACTGTACTCAATGCCCGACATGTGTATGTGCATGTTATTCAAACCTTCCTTACCAAGAGCTTTCTCTATCTTGCCTAAAACCTTGCAGAACTCTTTGTAAGTATTAAGCTTGCCATTACTCCTAGCATGCAGATGAGCAAAGTCAACGCAAGGCATAACTTGTTCTAGCTCTGTACTCAACTTAATCAATTCATCAACATCTCCGAACTGAGTGCCTTTACCAGTGGTCTCAGGCCTTATCCAGAGCTTAACACCCTCACTCTTCAAAGTTCGTATAATATTATTTTTTAGGTGGGATTTGACAATCTGGTAAACCTTTTCTTTAGGCATAGTCATATAATAAGCAGCATGAAAAGTAATGCTATAACCACCAGCAATGCTAGTAACTCTGGCAGTGTCAAGAATACGCTGAATACTAGCCATTGTTTTGGCTTTTTCAAGAGAATTAAGATTAATGTAGTAAGGGCCATGAGCAGTGAGCACAATACCGTATTCCTCAGCTTTTTTCTTAACAATCCTTGCAGTCTCAGAGCCCATCTTTACGCCACGAACAAACTCAAGTTCCATACACTCCAATCCAAGCTTCTTAACAAAGGGAATGGCTCCTACACTGTCTCTTGCAGGAGACGTGATTGGTATGCCTGCAGGTCCGAATAAAAGTTTGTTAGGTTTCATTTTGATACTTGCAAATCCTTGCCCTATTCCGCTTTGCTACGCAAAGCTCCATCGTGCCTTTGCATGCCGCCAAAACAAAGACGGCAATGCAACCAATGGCAACGACGGTCAAGGATTTGCCTGTGCTGATTCATTTCTTCTTATCCATAGCTTTCTTTATCCTCTCAAGAGCAACCTCAAGAGCAGCATCTCTGGGCTTGATTTTCTTCTTCTTAGCCCTCTTAAGCACCTCTGTGGTGTTCTTCACAATCTTCTCCTTAACCATCTTAAACATATCTTTCTCGTTTCCACCTATGTATTCCACATAACTGCTAATAACACCGCCAGCATTAGCCACAAAGTCAGGAATCACTAATATGCCTTTTTTATGCAGGTATTCCTCTACTTCAGGGCTCATAGGGATGTTTGACCCCTGAACAACTATCTTAGCCTTTATTGAGTGTTTATTTGCGTCTGTGACTAAATCTGGGATGGCAGCAGTAATCAATATATCTGCATCTACACCAACTATCTCCTCTCCTTTAAGCACACTGCAAACCTTGCCTTCAGTGTACTTAACAACAGTTCTTTGCTCTTTCTTAACCTTGGCAAGCTTATCAAAAACAATACCCTTAGGGTTGCACAAGGTTCCCTGGCTATCACTAACACCAACAAGCTTTGCACCTGCCTCTGTAAGGTATTTAGCTGCAAACCAACCCACATTACCAAAGCCCTCAACAGCAAATTTTAGATTCTTGATATCAAGACCTAGATGCTTAACAGCAACAAGGGTTGCATGATACACACCAAAGCCAGTGCTTCCAAGCTCATGAGGAATTCCTCCCATGTCTGCTGGCTTGCCAGTACAACTCTTCATAGAACCATTGGTGTTAGCATAAATCCTCATCTCCTCTCCTGCCATGTAAATATCAGGAGCAGCAACATACAAAGATGGAGATACAGGTTTAAGAGCCTTTGCAAAAGCCTTAACAATAGCCTTTTTGTGCTCGGGTGTTATCTCCTTAGGATTAGCAATAATACCAGACTTTGCTCCTCCAAAAGGAAGGCCTGCAAGACTACACTTATAAGTCATAGCTCTTGCAAGTTTAAACACTTCTTCTTTACTAACAGTGGAAGTCATCCTAATACCGCCCTTTCCAGGACCTAAGGCTGTATTATCAATAACCACAAAGCCGTGCATACCTGTTCTTGCATCATAAACCTCAAGAATCTTCTCTGGTCCTAGTTCGTCATGATAAGTGTCAGAAATCATCTTATTACCTCCTTAACCCATAGGGTTAAGAGTAAGGAAAAACCTTGGTTTTTTATAGTTTTCTGCTTTAAAAAATAAGAAAAAAGGCAAAAATTTATATACTCAGAGCCTAAAATAAGATATATATCATTCATTTTTGAGGTGATTTATATGCAGGCACGATGTATGAGATGCAAGGCAGACAAGGAAATGGTAGATGGAAAAGAAACTACTACTAAGAACGGCAGGAAGATGATGAAAGGCAAGTGCCCTGACTGCGGCACTACGATGTGTAAGTTCATATAAAAACTATTTTTCCTCTTTCAAACATGTTTGGGGGTGCTTAGCATATGTGGAGAAGCTTATTAGCTCTAATTGTTGTTGTACTCATAATCCTTTTAATCTTCAAGATTGTGAAAAAAGTATTCATATTGATAATTAATAGTATGATAGGCATATTTGCGCTTATAGGCTTTAACACCTTGTTCCATGCTAATATTACTATTAACTTCTGGAGTGTTATAATAACAGCTATTGGAGGCATTATAGGCTTTATAATAGTTGTAGGCATGCATTATCTAGGATGGGCTTTCTAGTAACAAAACATTTATAACCTTAAAACTCCAGCAATCATATTATGAACCCTGTTCTCTTAAGAACAAGCCTGAGTGACTCTGTTTATTTCAGCTTTATCTCGTTTATAATCATATGGCTAGCCAACTTTCTCTATGAAACCCTGCAGAAGACCATGGGCAGACTACACCTAGGAGTTGTTATTCTCATAGTGCTCACCTTAATAGCCACAATGTTTGTTCTGGCAATAGTAAACATCATTATTAAAGAACCTGAAAAAGGAAGAATAAACTTGTGGGAGAGACTTGTAGGGATATTATTATTCATACTAGTATCAGCAGTAATTATTGGATCACTAATTTTCTTGTTCTGGTTTGAGATTTAGAGAAGAATTAGGGTTTTCAAG
>SMTZ1_10005883_pt1 | contig 25716 bp, 26 predicted proteins | sample DeeMarSWOR136_30_FD_25667 | JGI IMG/M metagenome (IMG submission 25667)
GAGCCCACATCCATCACTGATGCCTATGCTATGATGAAAGTTTTATTTTTAAAGTATTCGGAGAATCATTTTAAACTTTTAATCAATTCGGTAAGGAGTGCTCAGGAGGCTAAAGAAGTCTTCCACAATTTGAGTTTAGTGGCACAAAAATTTCTCAATCTTTCCATTGACTATTGGGGATACATCCCACAGGATGAACATATAATAAGGGCTGTGAGGCAGCAGAAAGCCCTTATCGAACTTTACCCTGACTCTCCTGCAAGTAAATGTTTTTACGATCTGGCTGAAAAAGTTTGTGAAAATCAGCCAAATAAGAGTTCTAGGGGAAACATCCGATTTTTTTGGAGTCAAATTCTAGGAAATACCGAAGCTTTTCCTTTGGAAGTTTCTTAAAATTCAGCTTGGTTAAATTTTAAACCTAAGGGGAAGAAAGATGAAGGGGTTATACAATCAAATAACAGAAGGAGATTCTAAAGTAGATTTTACTGAAAGAGATCGTTTAATCATGGAGTATGCACCTTTGGTCAAGTATATCGCTCATCGAATCGCAATGCGGTTGCCACCCCAGATCGAAGTTGATGATCTTATCAACTCTGGCATCCTGGGGTTAATCGATGCTATAGAGAAATTTGATCCTTCCAAGGAGGTTAAGTTTAAGACCTATGCAGAGATTCGGATCAAAGGTGCAATACTTGATGAATTGAGGGCAATGGATTGGATCCCCAGATCTATCCGCAAGGTTATTAATAGGCTAGTGGATGCTTACCATGAAATGGAGCAGAAGTTGGGAAGACCTGCACGAGATGAAGAGATTGCTGAACAGCTAGGTTTGAAGATAGAAGAATTTTATGAGTTAATCAAACAAGCAGCGGGTGTTCCACTGATCAGCCTGGATGGCTTAGTAGATCGTGATGAAAAGAGAAGAAACATATTGAGTTGCTTGGAGGATCCTAAATCTGCTAATGCCTTTGGCATCCTAGGACTAAGTGAGGTTAAAGATGCCGTTGCCAAAGCTATTGATGATTTACCAGAAAAGGAAAAACAGGTAATTTCCCTCTACTACTACGATGAACTTACTATGAAGGAAATTGGCAAGGTGCTAGATCTCACAGAGTCAAGGGTTTCACAAATTCATACTAAAGCCGTACTGAGATTGAGGGTAAGAATTAAGAATTTGGGAAATAGATAGCCTGATTTTCATAGGCTCATAGTATAGTTTTGGACGAAGATTCACCCCCCTTAGATAGTGAGCTTGGGTTTTTATAAGATTAAGTAAATTTAGGCATTTTGCCCTGATAGATAAAAGTGCAGAACCATCTCACAGAGTAAACACAGATTATCAAGGTTTTAAATATAAAGAACACCTGAGAAGAGTATGTAACATTTTCTACAAAATTTTTATCAGCCGTGATGATGGTGTGCCGGAAAAGGTTTACTCCTGTGTAATACCCTACTACACGGGGTAGATGAAAACACATTGATGATAGAAAATAGTTTTCAGCAGATATCTGCGAAAATCTGTGTTCCTAATTTATCAGTCATCAGTGTGCATCAATCAACAACAACTGCTTAGCTGAAAGCCGATCGCTAATACTGAACACTTACCTATTTAGTAGAGAGGTATAATGAAAAAATATACCATCTTGGTTGTTGATCCTCAGCAGGATGTTATCAGAAGTTTATCAGAGATCTTAAACGAGGAAGGCTATTGCATCTTGACTGCTACAAGTGAGAAGGAAGCTGTGAAAAAGCTGAGAGGAGATTCTGTTGACCTCATCATTTCCGATCACGCAATGAGGAAGATCTCTGTGAAGAAACTTTTAAAAAGAGCAGGAAAATCATACTTTCCTCTCATTCATATCATCTTAACTGATCAGAAAGAGGCTCATAAGAAGCTCTCAGTGGTTAACGAGGATGATATTTATTGGTTTTTAAATAATACCTGGGAAAGGGAAGATCTTATCTTTTCTGTAAGAAATGCTTTAAAATACGCTGACCTGCTTTCAAAAAATGAGGCACTGCTAGAAACCGTTAGCGTATTGGCAGCAGAGGATATTACACTTGAGGATAAATTGCAGAAAATACTTATGATCTCTCTTAAACAGATTAATGCAGAAAGAGGCTCTATTATGTTGAGAGATAAGCAGGGCGATTTGATTGTCAAGGCTGCAACTAATCAGCAGCTTATAGGTGTAAAGAGATGTATGGAAGATGAAAAAAGCGTCTCTGTTTGGGTAGTGAAAAATGGAAAACCCCTTTTTGTAAAAAACACTAAAGAAGATTCCCGCTTTAAACCTTCTGCAGAAGCGTTATACAAAACGGATAACTTTCTTTGTGTCCCTATAAAGAATGAAAAAGATGCTGTCATTGGCGTTTTCAATGTTACAGATAAGGGGAGTGGAGCACTATTGACCAAGAAGGATGAGCGCACCCTTTCAGCATTTATAAGTAGGATTGTAATATTGATTGAGAATGCACAGTTGAAAGAAGAGTTGGAGGAGGAAAGGAGGCGACTTAAAAGAAAAAACGAAGAACTCCTTGCTTTAGAGCAGATGAGGGATGATTTGATTAATATGATTATCCATGATCTCAAGGGACCCTTGGGAGAGATTATGGCCAATCTTGATTTACTGAGCTATGGTAAATTAGTGAGTCACGATAAGGAGTACTTGGATACTGCTATTCAAGGTAGTGATAATCTTCTCAGGATGATCCTCAACTTGCTGGATGTCAGAAGGATGGAGGAGGGTAAGTTAAAACTCCATTGTGAGAAGTTTGATGTAAGTGAGGTTATTAGAGAAGTTATCAAAAAACACAAAACCATGATTAAGCAAAAAGAGGTTAAAGTAAAGATGGTGATTGATGAAAAGCTTTCAACCTGGAGCGCAGATCAATCTCTCTTTGAAAGGGTTCTCAGTAATCTTTTAACCAACGCTATAGGATTTTCGCATCGTGGGGGGGAGATAGAGATTATAAGCACGTATCATCAAAAAACAAAGCAGCTTAGAGTGGAAGTGAAAGATAGTGGAAAAGGAATACCTAAAGAATTTCACCAAAGGATTTTCGAAAAATTTAGTCAAGTGGATAGTAGTCATGCTGACAAGAAACATGGTACAGGATTAGGATTAACTTTCTGCAAGATGGCGGTTAAGGCTCATCAAGGAAAAATCTGGGTAGAGAGTGAAGAGGGAAAAGGAAGTAAATTTATTTTCTTGCTACCCTTGAGGCAGGTAAACAATCTAACCTGAGAGGAATATATTTATCATTTATAAGGTGAGGTGAAGAGAGTGAAAGATCCTAAAGAAATGAAATTTTTAATCATTGATGATATGCCCAATATGGTCAGGACGATTAGAAATATGCTTCGTCATCTTGGGTATTCTCACTTCACAGATGCTGAGGATGGATCGGCAGCCTGGAGGATATTGAAGAACAATACCATAGATTTTGTGATTGCCGATTGGAACATGCCTAACATGTCAGGCATTGACTTATTACGTAAAGTCAGGTTAGCCAGTGATCTCAAGGACATCCCGTTTTTGATGGTCACTGCGGAAGTGGCAGAAGAAACTGTGGCAGAGGCGGCCGAAACAGAAGTGGATGGCTATATCATAAAGCCTTTTGTGGTCAAGACCTTAGAGGAGAAAATTCAAAAGATTCTGGAGAAGAGGAGCAACCCCAGTGGAGTAGACACCTATTTGAAGTTAGGAAATATCTATCTAAACTCAGGGATGGCGGATAGTGCCTTGAAAGAGTATGAGAAGGCCTTAAAGACCCAGCCTGATAATCCTAGAGTGCACTATGCCCTGGGAAATGTTTACCAGGAGAAAGGGGAAATAGATAAGGCGGAAAAGGCCTACAAAAGGGCGCTAGAGCTTAGCCCTCAATATTTGAAGGCATATGAAGGTTTAGCTCGCGTTTATGAAAAGAAGGGTGAAAAAGAGAAGGTAATCGCTGCTATAAAGGAAGCGGTGAAAATCAGTCCAAAAAATCCAGAACGTCAAAGCACTCTAGGAAAGATACTTCTGAAAGAAGGCAAAGTAGAAGAAGCTAAAGAAGCATTCAATAAGGCGATAAAGATAGACCCTCACAAAGCAAGCACGAGCACTGAGATTGGTGACGCTTTTTTAGAAAGTGGGATGAATCAGGATGCTGAAGAAGCCTTCAAAAAGGCACTTGAAGTCAATCCTCAGAATGCAGAGGCCTATAATCGATTAGGCATTGCTTTAAGAAAACAGGGAAAATATCGTGAAGCTATTGGAGAATATAATAGGGCGTTGGAGATAGATCCAGAGGATGAGAATGTTCACTATAATTTAGGCAGAACTTATATGGAAGCAGGTATGGTGGCCGATGCAGTAAAGGAACTTGAAGAGGCTGTCAAGATTTATCCAGATTTTAAAGAAGCAAAGGTTCTACTACAGTCCCTTAAGGAAAAGAAATAGAAGGCAAACAGCACTCTACTTAATATAAGCAAATGGAGTAGCGAAACGGTATAAATTACGCTAGAGGTTTATAGAATTTCCGCGAGGTATACTCATGGCACATGAGAGGGGAAAAGAGAGTGAAGAAAAAGAAGTAAACACACAGGAAGAGACCAGAGAGAAAGAGCAGCGAGGTGAAGAAGGAACAGCTGGGATTGGAGAAGGAGAGGTAAGTAAAAATAATAAAAAAAGATCAAAAACTGAATTGGATGTAGAAGGTCTTGATGCAGCGAAAATCTCTCAGGGGGGTGGAGAGGAAGATAAAACAGCTGATGAACAGAAAGAAAAATTTCAGAAGAAAAGGATTAGTAAAAGAGAGTACATCTTGACTATTTTCACTGTGCTGCTTCTTTTAATCATGATTTGTGGAGGCATGTTAATGTTAGCAAGGTATTTTGCTTCTGATGGTGAAAAAGGTTTAGCTCTGGATGTTCCTCAGGGACCTGTGTACGAGCTTAAGCCATTTTTTGTACCCTTGAATTTAAAAGATGGATCTAAGAAGTTTATGAGGCTGACCCTGGTCTTAGAGTTGTCTGATGAAAGTTCTTACAAACAGATTACAAAACGGATTGAAGGGGTAAGAAGTAACATCTTTAAAATCTTATTCAATTTCTCTCCTAAAAATATTGAAAATACTCAAGGGAGAGAGGTTCTGGCAGAAAAGATTATCTCAATACTCAATCTCCTCTTAGCAGAAAATATTGTTAAAAAGGTCTTTTTTAAAGATGTAGTAGTGATTTGAGGTTTGGGAGTTTATAGATACATGATTTATGAGTATTGTTAATCTATGAGGGAAAAGGATCAGAGTATAAAAGGTGCGTGGGGAAAAGCACATTTCCCTCCAACACCAAGGAAATACATTGGAGTCTTTTTTGAGTGTTGTAATGTCTATACTCGGGTTTATATCAATAAGAAAAAGTCAGCATATGTTGGCTATTGTCCCAAATGTGCTCAACGGGTTGAGGTTAAAATCGATAAGAGAGGAACTGATTGCAGATTTTTTAAGCTGATTAAATATTGATGGTCATGAAAATCAAAAAGATTGCTTAAAGAGGAAAGTACTTTAATAATTGGAGTAAGTGTGCTACTTTTAATTATCAAATTTATTGACTTCGCTCCAATTGGAATAATATAGCAATGGGATGATGCAATATTGAGTTAATCTGTTGACCAGTTTTCCCGTTGTCCGGTCGGTCCATTGACTGGTTAACGGGCAAACTGGCAATCCTGTGCTTCACGAACAGGGTAAGAAATAAAACCATCAAGGACCCTTTTAATCCCAATAATTGTAAGGCTCCTTGAAGGTATTTAATTACCGTTTTCTTACAGAATAATGCATGAATTAGCACCTATTTTAAAGATTATCATGAGTGGAACACCAGAGGGGTTAATGGCTATTAGCTCAGATTATAGAGTACTGTATGCTAGTCCCCTTATTTCTAGGCTGACAGGACTGTCGGGAGGAGAAATATACAATAAATTTTGTTACCAGATATTGCAACAAAGGAAAGAACCTTGTGAAGGGATGAGTTATAGCTGTCCTTTAAGGGAGATCACAAAATCGAGTAAGCCACTACGGTCTTTTCAAAGTTGCCTTAATGCAAAAAAGGAAGAGTTAACTCTTACAGTTGATTTTTACCCTTTAAAAAGTGAAGATGGGAAGTCTGTGCAAATCATATGCGTGGTGAAGAATGTGGATGAGTTGAACAAAACAAAATCGGAATTAGGAAGACTTTGCAGGTTTGCTGCTATGGGAGAGCTTTTTCACGGCATAGCCCATAACTTAAATACACCCCTTTCTGCGGTAATGGCGAGGGGGGAAATGCTAGTGGAAAGGTTACGGAAGCTGAAGGAAGGTGATCGGGAGAGAGAAAAAGGTAGGGGAGTTTCCTTTGAATCAAAATTGGATAAGAATATAAGGGATGCTGAGGTTATCGTGGCCAATGCCATGAAACTCTCTGGAATCATAAGGAATATGATGCAAAAGGGTATACAAGAAGGAGAGGAAACTCCACAGATGCTTAATCTGAGCCATCTGTTAAAAGAGGAACTCCAATTTTTAGAATCAGATATGAAGTTTAAGCATGAAATAAAGAAGAGATATTTTCTCGACGAGTCGATTCCCTATATAAATGGGGTTTACTTTCATTTTTCTCAAAGCTTCACAAATATCATTAGGAATGCTATTGAATCCATTGATCAGTCAGAAGTTAAAGAGCTAACTATTACCAGCAAGTATAATAAGAACAATATTTACATTAAAATCCATGATACGGGAGTAGAGACAAAAAGGGTTGCTCAAGAGCATCAGTCCTTGACTTCTAGGGAGATGCGATTGAATCAAACCCATGAGTTGTTGAAACTTTATGATGCTGAATTGAAGATTAGAAGTAATCCTCATGATAATCTTTACACCATTCGTATTCCCTATAAAGGAGCCGGAAACACTAACAAGTGATTGATGCAGATATCACGGTTAAAGTTTTGAAGCTGCAATGTCGATAAATATACTAGAAAGAACGACTCTTAAGAAGTTGAATGTTTGTCTACTATTTTAGAGGTCTCTTTAGTGCTAAGGTCTATAGATATGCAACAGATTTTGCTTCAGACAACGGCTGTTGAAAAAGTTCAACAGGTCCAGCAACAGCATGCAGATGTTGAGAAAAAGCACTTTGCACTACAATTCCAAGAGGAGATGGATCAGAAGAAGAAGGAAGTACAAGATACAAAAGAGAGTGAAGAGGCTACAATAAGAGAAGAAGAAAGGAAAAGGCAACAGAAGGAAGAATATAAATCTAACTCGAGTAGAGAGGAGGAAGACAGGAATAATCCTAAAAAGGAGAATTTGGTAGAGATGGACCAGGGTAAAATTCTGGATCTCATTGTCTAAGTATTTTATCAATAGGGGAGATAGAAGATGACTACTTTTACTACTGAATTTTGGTTGATTCTTCAGATAGTTATGGAGGTTTTACTCTGTGGTATCATTATTTACTATCTCTACCACGAGAGGAATAAAAAAGATGAGGGGAGTCTGGAGAAGGAAAAATTAAAAACATTGATTGATTCTCTGCACCATTTAGTCACTGAGTCTGAGAACTTGGATAAAAAACATCAAGGGTTACTAAAACTCTGGGAGAAGGTAGAGAGGAAGGGGGCAGCAATTGAAGCATACGTTGATCGCTATGAAAGGGAGCTGAGGTCTTCTCCTAAGGAAAATCAAACTGGAGAGGAGTGTGACATAATAAAATCAGGTGTTACTTGTTATGATAAGGCTTCCCACCTAATTGATAGAGGATTTTCTTTAGGAGAAATTGCTCAGAAGGTAGGATTGCCGCAAGGAGAAGTTGAGTTAATCATGAATCTTAAAAGGCAGTGAGTGATCACCAATAGATATGCATTCATTGGAAAGCAGGAAGTAGGGGTTGCGATTCTTTCTTCTTGCTTTCTTTTTATTTACTTTTCACTTTATGAGAACTTAGGAGCTTCACCACAAAATGGTGGATAACATATTTGTTGAATCACTAGTCAAAAAACAGTTTCATATTTTATTGTCTCCTTCTCAGAAAATTACCTTTATTGCCCATCTTACTACGGGGCAACTATTAGAGGGGAAGGTAGTGAGGATTCGCAGTGATCATACTTTCCTGATCGATTTTATGGGATCCAGGGTGGTTGCTGAGAGCATGATTCCTCTGAAACCCGGACAGCAGATACAGGTTAGGGTAGTTCAAACCCATCCTCAGGTGGTGATGAACCTGGTGACGGAAGAGATTCCAGAGCAGAAGGCACTATGCGTGATACGATCCTATCTACCTTTGCAAATTCACTGGGGAGAGCTGATAGAAAATCTCAGAGGAGCTTTGACTGATAAGGAACTTTGTCTGTTAGAAATGGTAGTTGATAGAGAAGTGCTGGGAAAAGTGATTTCTGTCCTTTCTTCTTTATCGTGTGGTGCAGATAAGGTGGGTGATAGCGAAAATATTAAGCAGTTTATAGAACACTCTGGTCTTCTCTATGAATCAAAGCTTAAGCAATCTCTTCTCCTGGGAGGCATGTTACCTAAACGCCTTATGAAAGTCGTTGAGAAGGACCTCAAGGGTTTGTTATTGAAGCTTTCTCAAAAACTAGAAGAAGCAGCAGGAAGGTTGAATGATAATAGAGATACTATTTTGAGGGGTAAAGTAGTAAACCTGTTAAGAACAGTTAATTCATCGATTAAGAGTATTGAGCTTCATCAGTTGGTTAATTACCTGACTACAAGAAATGAGCAGCAACTAGTCTTTCAGATACCATTTGTCCTGCCTGAAGGGATTAAAACGGCAGAGCTCTATATCCGAAACGGTTATCAAGGAGGCAAAAAAGGGGGAAGTAAGCAGGATGATTTTTACATTGTGTTCCTCCTCAATATGAGAGGTTTGGGAGATCTGAGAATTGATACTCATTTATTTAAAAAGAGGATTAGTTGTAAAATTCAAGTAGGCAGTAGGGAGACTGCCAATTTTGTGAAACGCAACTTATCTGAACTCTCTCAGCGACTTGAATCCTTAGATTATAAGGCGGAGAAGATCGACTGTATTGTAACTAATGGAGATGATACTGGGAAGAAAGTTCCTCTTCAGGGCTTTTCTCTGCTTGAAATGAGACTATTAGATATTACAGTTTGATAAACAGGAGTTAGCGATCAGGGTACAGGAAATAAAAAATCTATCGTGAATCATGGATCATAAATCATGCACTAGGAGATAGCTGTGCAAGAGAGAGAGAGGAAATTACTTAAAAAAGCGGTATCTTTACAATATGACCCCTCCACGCATGAAGCACCCATTGTAACTGCAAAGGGACAAGGAGTCATTGCAGAAAAGATCATTGCAATAGCCAAGAAATACCATATCCCCATCAAGGACGACCCGGATTTGGTGGAGATTCTTTCCCAGCTCGACCTAGATGAACAGATCCCCCCTGCTGTCTATCAAGTTGTAGCCGAGATACTTGCCTTTATCTATCACCTTAATAAGAGGCATCAGGAACAAAATCACACCATATAGCCTTTCCACTTTCCTTAACTTCTTGCATCCTTTACCTTTAAGCAGGTGACAAGTAGGAAGAAAATTCCTACCAGGGCAGGTATCTAAGGTAGTTCTTAATAGTAAGCTGTGGGGAGGAAAATAAATTTTATATTTATTTCAATATATTACGTAAATTCTCCCCTCTTGAGAGGTGTGGCATATCTTTTGCTTTTAAATATCTATAAAGAATAATGACTGAGGAAAAAAAACCTATGAGTTACGGGCTTTATGCTGCTGTTTCTGGCAGTATGGTGCAAGAGAAGAGAATGGAAATCCTTTCCAATAACCTGGCTAATGTAAGCACCGCAGGGTTTAAAGAAGATAGACCGATTTTTAGAGAACTTTACCCTAAAATACATAGTATCACTGTGCTGACAGATACGTCTATTCAGAAAAGTTTCATGCTGGCACAGAAAATGAATTTGAGCTATCTCACATTTTCTGGTGTCAAAACTGATTTTTCTACTGGGGAGATGAAGCACACTGGAAACCCTCTTGATGTTGCTATAAGCGGTCCAGGGTTTTTTGTAGTGAATACCCCTCATGGAGAATTCTATACTCGAATGGGCAGTTTCTCACTCAATGACAAAGGAGAGCTTGTAACCCATGAGGGTTGTCCTTTAAAAGGTAAGGGGGAAAGCATCAGGATCAAGGGGACAGAAATTACTATTGATGGGAAAGGTACTATTACTGTGGACGGGGCACAGGTTGATGCCTTAAAGATAGTTGATTTTAAAGATTACTCAGCCTTAAGGAAGGTAGGAGATAATCTCTTTGAGAATATTGAAAAAGGAAATGAACAAAAAGCGGAAGCGTACGAGATAACACAACAGGCCTTGGAACTCTCTAATATAAATATAGTAAAAGAGATGATAAAGATGATTGACGTTCTGAGGTTATATGAGTCCTATCAAAAGGTTATTCAATCCTTGGACGAAACGACTTCTAAGGCAACCAGAGATGTAGGCGTAGTGGCTTAGTTTTGAATACGAAAAGGAGGTCAATATGTCATTAAGAGCTTTATGGACGGCTGCGTCAGGTATGCAAGGACAGGCACTTAATATTGACGTCATTTCCAACAATCTCGCAAATGTGAATACCACCGGTTTTAAAAGAAGTAGGGCTGATTTTCAGGATTTGTTTTATCAGAGCTTGCGGATAGCAGGTGCTGCATCTTCATCAGGTACCGAGATTCCTACCGCCAATCAGATAGGTCTCGGAACCAAAATAGCGGCCGTTGCGAAGATTTTCAACCAAGGAGATTATAAGCAGACTGGAAATGAAATGGATTTAGCCATTGACGGAAGAGGATTTTTCCAGATTGCCACCCCGGAAGGAGAGATAGCATATTCTCGAGCCGGATCCTTCAAATTAGATGGTGATGGGAATATAGTTACCTCAGATGGTTATTTGCTTGAACCTCAGATGACGGTACCCACCGATGCCATTCAATTAACGGTTGGACCAGATGGAACGGTAACAGTGATGAATGCGGGAGAGACGACACCTTCGGAGATAGGGAAAATTGAGACGGCACGATTTGCTAATCCTGCTGGTTTAATGAGTATAGGAAAGAATCTTTTTATGGAATCAGAGACTTCTGGAAGTCCTACAACCGGCACACCGGGTGAGGATGGACTGGGTACTATTACTCAGGGCTATCTGGAGATGTCCAATGTCAATGTAGTGGAAGAGATGGTTTATATGATTCTGGCTCAAAGGGCATACGAGATCAATGGTAAGACTATTCAGACGTCAGATGAGATGTTACAGATGGCAAATAACGTTAAACGTTAAGATAGAGTGATAGCGTTATGAAGATGGTACCTAGAATAAAATGGGCTTTAATTGCAGCAATAGTTTTTTTTCTTCCCTTGTGGTACTGCTCCTCTGTTTTGGCAGTAATCACGGTCAAGGTCTTGGAGCACGCTAAAGTGTGCTCAAAACTGATTACATTAGGCGAAATTTCTGTGATTGAAGGGGAAAATCGGCTGCTAGTGGAAACATTAAAATCAATCGTGCTTTGTAAAGCCCCCTTGCCTGGTGATATGAAAGAGATTAGTGCCAATTATATTGAGGCAAAGGTGAGGCAAAATGATATTGACTCATCGGCACTTATATTAAATCTTCCTGAAAAAATTCAGGTAATAAGTGAGGCTGTTGAGATTTCCTCCCAAAAGATAAAGGAAATTATAAAGCACTTCGTCCTTAGAAAGATGCCATGGGATCCTAAGCAGGTATCTATCACGGTTTCAGATACAAAAGGTGTTGCCTTGAATGCAGGAGAAATTAGCTATGAAATCATTCCGCAAAAAAGGGAAGATTATCTGGGTACTACTAACCTTCTATTAGTTTTTATGGTGAATGGGAGAGAGGAAAAAAGGCTCTGGGTTACTACTCATATAGACGTGAGTAAAGAGGTGGTGCTAAGCAACCATCCATTGGAGAGACATCACATTATTACAGAAGAGGATATTCATTTAGAGAAGAGGAATCTCGCTGAACTACCCAACAGCGTGGTTACTGATCCTCTTGAGGTGATCGGGAAGAGAACGAGGAGAGCAATAGATTCTCACGTCCCTCTTAGTCTCAGTTTCCTGGAGGTACCACCTTTGGTTAAGCGAGGTGACCTGGTGACCATCGTTGCTGAAACGGATGCCTTAAAGATTACTACTCAGGGTATTGTCACTGAGAATGGTTGTAAGGGAGAGATGGTGCGGGTGATCAATACAGGTTCCAGAAAAGAGGTTTATGCCAGAGTGGTAGATTCACGAACGGTGGAGATAGAATAATTTTAGAAGGTAGACCAGGAGAAGATCAAAGAAAGGCGTACGATGATGAAAGAGTTTCATTTATGGCTTGGCATTACAATTGTTTTACTGCCAGGAATTGCCCTAAGTGGGGGAATAGGTCATCTAGAGAGACCGAACTCTGTTTCAGTGCATCTTGAGGATCAGGTAAAAGACCTCAAACAGGGTCTATCCTCTTATCGTTATGAGGGTTCTCTCTGGAAAGAAAAGAGCTCAGCTTTTTACATGGATACCAAGGCACGGAAGGTAAATGATATCGTGACCATAAAGATTGATGAGATATCTAATGCCTCCCAACAGGTTTCAACCAAGACCTCACGGGATACCAGCATACTTGCGAGTATCACCAAGTTCCTGGGTTCTCCTCTTGATTTTGGTCTGAAAAATTTTTGGGGAAAAGACGATACGCGAGAAGATATTCCCTTTAAACCTGAGATTACCAGTTCAGCAAAAAGCGCTCATAGTGGCTCAGGTAAGATTTCGGGCAGTGGGAAATTGAACGCTAGTATTTCAGCTAAGGTGCTAGAGGTTATGCCTAATGGGAATCTCATAATTGAGGGGAGGAAAGAGGTTACCATCGATAAAGAGAAAAGGTTCATTATATTAAGTGGCATCGTCCGTCCTGAAGATATTGAATTTGATAACACCGTTTCTTCTAGCAAAGTAGCAGATGCGAGGATTGAATACACTGGGAGTGGAGTGATTAGTGACAAACAGAGTCCCGGTGTTTTCCATCGAGTCTTCGATTGGCTATACCCTCTCTAATAGACAGGAGTTTGTGAAAAGGGGGTGGAAGGATCGCATGCACTTTACAGATGGCAAAAAGGGAAGCGTTACCACCGGTTTGATGTTAATCCTAGTAGTATTAGTAGGAACAGGAGTGGATGTGTGGGCGGCTCGTGTAAAAGATATTGCTGGTATTAAGGGGGCACGCCCTAACCAGTTGATTGGCTATGGATTAGTTGTAGGATTGAACACCTCAGGTGATGATGACAAGACAGAGTTTACATTCCAGAGTTTAACCAATATGATGCAGCGGATGGGAATTGTGGTGGATAAAGGGAAGGTAGACATTGATAATGTGGCAGGAGTGATGGTAACTGCCACCTTACACCCCTTTGCTAAAGTAGGAACTCGAATTGATGTAGTGGTTTCTTCAATGGGTAATGCCAAGGATTTGCAAGGTGGTACCCTTCTGCTTACCCCGCTCAGTGCACCAGATGGAAACGTGTATGCGGTGGCTCAAGGACCTATTTCTATCGGTGGATTTGCTGCCGGTGGGGCAGCAGGAGGTGGGGTTCAAAAGAACCATCCCACGGTAGGATATATTCCAGGAGGTGCTATCGTGGAGAAAGAATTACCCCTACACCTGCTAGAAAAGCAGACAATATCGTTAAATCTGAATAACCCAGATTTCACTACCTGTCTGCGTCTAAACGAGGTGATTAATAAGGGTTTGGGAGAAGACATTGCACAACCCATTGATGCCGGCACAGTAGAGATAAAGGTTCCCCTAAAATCTCAGGAAAATCTAGTAGAGTTTATTTCGTTGATTGAGAATCTAGAGATAGCACCCGATACCATTGCCAAGGTTGTACTCAATGAACGTACAGGCACGGTGATTATGGGTGAGAATGTGAGGATTTCTACCGTCGCTGTTTCCCATGGTAATTTGAGTATTATTATTAAGGAAAGAGAGCGTGTGTCTCAGCCACTTCCTTTCTCGGAGGGTGAGACCGTAGTTACTCCTGAAACTGAAGTCGTAGTGGGGGAAGAAAGTAGACGGCTGATAGTAGTACCCGAGGGGGTTAACATCAGAGAGGTAGTGAGGGGGTTAAATGCCATAGGTGTTTCTCCTCGCGATTTGATCTCTATCTTACAGGCTATCAGAGCATCTGGAGCCTTACAGGCAGAGCTGGTGATTATCTAAGATGACTAAACTAGTTTCCCTATCACCTCTATCCTATTCTCATCACGTTCTAAGGGATACACTGCAGGAAAAAGACCTTGCAGGAATTGATCAAAGGGACTTATCTGAAAGTGATGAGAAGAGGTTAGAAGAGGCTTGCGCTGAATTTGAGTCACTTTTTATTTATCTCGTTATGAAGCAGATGAGGAAAACCATAGCTCAATCGAAAATGATTAGCGGAGGTAAAGGTGAAGAGATTTTTACCAGCATGATGGATGAAGAGCTTTCTCAACAAATATCTTTAAGGCAAGGACTAGGATTGAGGGATGTATTAATAGAGCAATTAACCGGCAAAAGAGGAAGGATATTACCTCACAGTATTGCTACCCAGATTTATAGCAAAAATCTTAGTGTTGAAGAACAGGTACAATCTTTTGTTCTTCCCGTCTTTGGGAGCATCTCTTCTACCTACGGGTGGAGAGAAGATCCTTTTACCGGTAAACAAGATTTCCACTATGGCATTGATATAGCCTGCCCTTCTGGCGCGGAAATTCCTGCCGTGGGAGCAGGACGTGTTGTTTTTAGTGGGAGGGAGAAAGGTTATGGAAGGGTAGTTGAAATAGAGCATCAAGATGGGTTGACTACCCTCTATGCACATAATGCTAAAAATCTTGTTAAGGTTGGCGAAAAGGTTGCCAAGTATCAGGTCATCGCCTTGGTGGGAAGTTCTGGAAGATCAACAGGGCCCCATCTCCACTATGAGGTGAGGAGAAACGGGGAGGCAATCAACCCCGCAAAGGTGACCCGTATTGGTAAAGAGAGATGGTATACTCATAGTTTTTAGTATTTTTTCTGGTTCTTTCAACTATAAAAAGGAGAGGTGCCTGAGAGTTAGGCAGATTGATTCAGTCAGGAACAAATTATACGCGATTTTAAGAAGAAAGATAAAAGATTGAATATAAGAAGCTTTTCTTTTTTTTCAGGATATTCCCTGTTTATCGGGGTAATGTTTCAAGAATTGGCAGGAGATAATCGTTCGGTGGTCAGCAATCAGCCCTCAGTCTCAGGTCCCTTTTTAAATAAAAAATAACTCTTATTACTAGCAATATGTGTAACGCAAAATTAATAAAAAATCGATTAAATATTTGTTAGTATAAAAACAGTTAAAAATAAAAAATATAATAATTTCATAATCACTAATTACCTAATAACCATTTATTTTGATAAAAATACTAAAGTTTATCTGGACTCTTGCCGATGTAATAGAAAAGTGATTTTTGGGGAGGTTCAGGCATGAAGATTGGTAGTGACCGATACCTTGTGAATCTGGAGGCTTTTATTAAGAATGCTCAAAACAGCGAAGGGTTGAAACCATCTCTTAAAGAAGGTACAGGTAAATCTATTCAAACAGAGAGTGTTAATCTATCTACCACGGCAAGAGAACTCCAGAAGGTCAGGGAAGTCTTGGAAGCGATACCTGAAATTAGAGAAGACAAGGTGGGACAATTCAAAAGGGAGATAGAAGCAGGAATATACGACGTGAGAGGGGATAAGGTAGCAGAAAAGATGCTGAGGGAATCCCTTATTGACGCTTTTGTATAATCTGAGCACACTATCTCCTGCCAAGTTAAATAATTATTGAGCGTTTGAGTTGTCCCGATTCATCAGGAAAGCAGGTGAATAGTGTGGACACATTGTTATCAGAACTTATTGCCATACTTAACAAGGAGATAGAGTTACATAAGGAACTTCTCTCATTTCTCCACAAAGACAGGGAGCTTTTGATTGATTTCTGTATAGAGGATATTTTCGAGAGTAATAAGAAGAAAGAAACCTGTACCCTAAAAATTAAAATGCTGGAAGAGTCAAGGTCATTGCTGGTTGATAAACTCTCCCAGCATTGTGCTATCCCTTCCCAAGAGCTGACCTTATCTAAGATAGTATCCTTAGTGGAAGAACCATATCGTTCTTCCCTCGATAACGCCCGATCTATCTTGAATTCCCTTATAAAAAGCACAAAAGAAGTCAATCAGGGAAATCATCTCATTGTCAAAGATTCTTTCTCTTACTTTAATCGATCCTTGGATTTCTTGAAGTATGCCTCCTCTTTAAGTCCAACCTATGTGGGTAATGGAAAGATAAAAGATCCCAGACAGTTTGGGACCTTTATTTCAAAGGAGATATAGTATGCCTGGTTTATATGGTATTTTGGATATGTGTAAGTGGGCCACACTGTCCCAGCAGGCAAATATTGAGGTTATAGGTCACAATGTTTCAAATGTTAACACCCCCGGTTATAGCCGCCAGGGAGTGCTATTAGAGGCAGGACCTTCCATCTCCACTCCTATAGGGCAGATGGGAACTGGCGTGAGAGCTGTAGGTATTCAAAGGGAATATGATAAGTTTATTAGTGCCCAACTCAATTTTGAAAAACAGATACTGGGTAACTGGCAGGCTCAGGATTATAACTTTCAGCGAATAGAAGAGGTATTCAATGAATCTTCAGAATATGGATTGAGCAAGATAATGGACGAGTTTTGGAATGCCTGGCAGGCATTGGCTGATAATTCTTCGGGTCGGGCTGAGCGTGTAGGCCTGATTAACATAGGGAAATCTTTGGCAGGAGATTTTAATAAAATGTATCAGAATCTTCACACGCTCCAGACTGATATAAATATAAGTGTTAAGGGAACTGTGGATGATATCAATGCACTGGTTGATCAGATTGTTGAACTCAATGAGAGGATTTCCTCGATTGAAATAGGTGCGGATAAGGCTAATGATTTTAGGGATCAAAGAGATAAAGTCCTGGATGAGTTGGCTAATAAGATTGGTTATATCTACTTTGAGGACGAGATGGGGCAAATAAATATCTTCTTGGAAAATGGGAAACCTCTGGTTCAGGGCAGGATGGACTGGCATTTAGCAATAGAGGTTGATACTAGCAATGACAATTTCTATGATGTGAGCTGGGATGATGGCACAGGCACTTTAACTGACATCACCAATAGTATTACACGGGGTGAATTGAGGGGATTGTTAGAGGTAAGGGATACTACTATTCCAACCTATCTTAAAAAGGTGGATAAGCTGGCTGCAGGAATCATCAATGAGGTAAACAAGCTCCACTACTATGGCCATGGGCTTGACGGTTCAACAGAAAATAATTTTTTCACTCCTTTAAGTGCAGTTACAGGTATTTCAGAGCAGAATACCGGTGGGGCATCAATCGATGCAGGTACAGTGTATGATAATACCGTTTTAACTCTCGACGATTACGAGATCAGATTCACAGCGGCAAATACTTTCGAAATCTATAATGTTACGGATGGAACTCAAGCTATGACTGCCCGCATTGGTGGTTCTGTGGATAATGATGGTTCCTTCACTTACAACGATGGAGATGATATTGAGTTTGAAGGAATCAGGTTAGTGATTACTGATGGGGGCTCAGGACCTGCTGCAGGAGATATCTTTACCATTGATTCCACCAAAGATGCAGCTAAAAATATGAAAGTCAATCCTGTACTTGCGAGCGATGAAAATAAGATAGCTGCATCGGAGGAGAGCGCAGGAGATGATAATCTAAATGCTTTAGCTATAGCAGCGCTAAGAGATGGAAAATACATGAATAATAATACCACCAATTTTAGTGGTTACTATAATGGTCTGGTTGGTGAAGTAGGAGTCGATGTCTCTAGCTCGTCTCGAGCGCTCCTCTATAAACAAACCATGGTTGATCAACTTACTACTAGGAAAGAATCGATTTCAGGTGTCAATTTAGATGAAGAGATGGCAAATATGATTCGGTATCAGCAGGCCTTCACTGCAGCAGCACGGATGATAAATGTCGTTAATGATATGTTGGATGAATTACTTAATGTAATTTAACATCTCAGAATTTCCTTTTTGGACGCAGGTTCACCCCGTTAGATTAATTGGCATAGATCTTATATGTATTTCAGATAATCTAAGATAAAAGAGCATAATTTGATAAGTCCTAACTTTTTTTATCTAACGGGGTAAATTTAAAATGACAAACCTTAAATTTTTGGATTTCATCTGGTATTTTGATAGTTGAACTTATTTATATGCCTTTTTTGGATATTATCAGCGGATATCTGCGAAAATCTGCGTCCTAATTTATAGACCAAGGGGAAAACAGTGCGTATTTCTACTATGATGATGTTTAATAACCTGATTCGAAATCTTGCAAAGGGTACTGAACGCACCCAAGAGCTTCAGCAAATACTTTCAACCGGCAAAAAAATCAATCGCCTCTCTGATGATCCTATCGGAAACCTTAGGGTAATTAACTATCAGTCGAATCTGGATAAGTTGAGTCAATATAAAGAGAATATAAAAGTTGAGTCAATATAAAGAGAATATAAGGCATGGTAAATCCTGGCTGGATATGAATGACTCAATACTACAGGATATACAGAATCTAGTAAGTGAGGCAAGAAATATTGCCATTGCTCAGTCGACCAGCACAGTGAGTAGGGAGAGCAGGGTCCAGGCAGCAGTTGAGGTTCAAAATCTCTACGAACAGCTGCTTAACTATGCCAATAGCAAGCTGGGTGGCAATTATATCTTTGGTGGATCGATTACTAACCATGCTCCCTTTAATCCAGATGGAACGTACAATGGCAATGGAGATGATTTTACTATAGAGATATCGGAAGGTATTAAGAGTAAGATTAATCTTGCAGGTTCTGAATTTTTAATAACAGACCTCAATCCCGCCCTCTCAACTGCTGTAGAAACCTCTGGCAGCACATCCAGCAATGGTCTGGTAGCCAGAAATATCAATACCATCATAGCTAATCCAAGCGGATTGAGCGAGTATAAGGTAACCTTTGTTTTAACTAATGGACTTACCCAAGCAGCAACCTATACCACTGATAATAGTCCCACCCAAGATGAGTTAGGTACAGGGATTGCCGATACCGTGAATAACCATGAAACCCTCAACCAGTATATAAGAGCGAGCTATGATGCAACTGCAGGAAACATCATTTTTGAAGCCAAACAGGGAGGTGAAGGAGGGAATGAATATGCCATAGATGAAGCCAATACCTCGGCACTTGAGGGCAGGGTGGTAACCTCATTTGCCGGTGGGAGGTCAGAGATAACCTCCGGGTTTGTATTCAATAACACCAATTCTGATATAGTATTTGAAGAAAATCTTAGTGGGTTTGATATTACTGCCAATATCATCGATGATGGTGGGGCTCTATCTGGACAGGTTTATACGGGTGATCAGGTGGCTTCTTTTATTGAACGGGCAATGGAAACAACAAGCGGTTTAGGCTATACCTATACCGTCTCTTATAATGAGTCAACAAACAAGTTCACCATCACCAATGATAATGGTAATGGAGGAGATATTGAATTGAAGTTAGGAATGACTGCTGCCGAGACCCTGGGTATTGATCCCCTTGCTTTTCCAATCACCATTTTGGAGGGGAATTCTTATGAGAGTGTCAATGAAGTCGAATTTAATGTTCTCAATGGTGTGAATGACGAGTTTCGTATTACCGTTGATGGAACGGCATGCGCCTCTGATATTGACATAGCAGCAGGGGTATATACCTCGGGAACTCTCGAAACTGAGATTGCGAATAAGATTAATGCTGATGCAAACATTGCACCGCTACCTGATGTTTCAGTTGATTTTGGAGTAACCATAAGCAAACAATTTACTATTACCTCTGGTACCACAGGAACAAATTCAATAATCAAACTGACCGGTGATGCTACCAATGATTTCTTAAGAACAGTGGGGTTAGATCGTGATCTTGAGGTCTCCGGTACCAGTCCCACACTCCTTGCTGACCTTAATGGAGGTGACGGGGTAGCTCCAGGAGACATCACCATTACCGATCGCTCTGGCAATAACCCTCCTGTAACAATAACATTAAACGATAGTGATGGTGATGGTATTGCTGATGGTACTATCTTAGATGTTATCAATAATATCAATGCAGCAGGGATTAATGTAACTGCTCAGCTTAATAGTGAGGGAAGTGGGATTACGCTCATTGATACCAGTACTTTTCCCATTCAAAACTTAGTTGTTGCTGATACCCCTACTGCCAGGAACTTGGGCATTGTAGGTAACAAACCAGGGAATATTTATGGAACTGATCTCAATCCAGCTGTGACCGAGGACACTCGTATTAGTGCACTGAATAGAGGAACGGGTTTATCCTTAAGTGCTATCAAGATTGTCAATGGCTTAAAAAATGAAAAGATTGATTTGAGCAGGTCTGAGTCCATCACAGATATTTTAACCGCGATTAACGACTTAGGTATCGATGTAACTGCTTCCATAAATTCGTCCAAAACTGCACTCAATGTAAATTCTACCACTCCAGACTCAGCAGCGGTTGTGTGTGAAGTAGACGAAGGTACTACCGTCTCTGACCTAGGGGTCCAAGGGGCCTCAGACTTTTTAAAGACCTTGGCTGTTTTACAAGAGGCGTTGGAAAAAAATGATCGCTTTGCCCTTCTCAACATGTTAGATCAATTTGATCTTATCCTGGATAGATTGGTTGAAAAAGCATCAGATGTAGGAGTAAGGTCTAATCAGTTTGATGCGATGAACAACCGGATAGTAACCAGTGAGATTGAGATCAGTGGGCTAAAGTCTGACATAGAAGATGCTGATATGGTAGAGTATCTGACTAAGTTTGCTCTGCAACAAACGGCCCTTGAAGCAATGATGTCGGTGGCAGCTCAGTCCGTACAAATATCCTTGCTCAATTTCCTAAAATGAGCGAGTAGAGTGCAGACAAAAACTATTTGCATTAATTGCTATTCTATAGTAGAGAGAGGTTCAAACAAAGCTATGTAGAAGAGATAAACACCTTAATCATTTTTTTTACCAGGGAAGGTAGCGGTGTTAGTACTGACAAGGAAGTTAGGTGAAAGCATTACCATTGGCGATGATGTGAAGGTCACTATCATCGAGATTAAGGGCAAACAAGTTAAGGTGGGTATCGAGGCTCCTCAACAAACTACAATTCATCGAGAGGAGATTTACCAAAGAATCCAGGAAGAAAATAGGATGGCTGCTTTGATAAGCCCTGTTCACCTTAAGAAAGTTGGCGATTTTTGGAAGAAAACAAAAACATGATGCAGGATGCACGATCCATGATGCACTATGTATACATGCATGATGGTTTATTTATATCTTGTATCCTTCCGCTCGCATCCTTAAAAATGATGAGAGAAACTATTTATGGAGATTAAAACTACCCGTTTTGGCGATATAGAAATTGATGAAAACCTTATCATTACCCTACCAGAGGGAATTTTAGGATTTGAAGATTTTAAGCGCTATATTATCTTGGACCACTTTGATAAGGAAAGTCCTTTTAAGTGGCTCCAATCCGTTGAGGATCCCTCTTTAGCCTTTGTGATAACTGATCCCTTACTATTCGTTCCGGATTATAAAGCTAAAGTGTCTAAAGAAGAAGTTAAAGGTATCGAACTTTCTGATGAATGCAAGACAATCATCATTGTTATTGTTAATATCAAAAGGGATCATAGTGAAATTACTATTAACCTTCAAGGTCCCATTGTAATCAATCCTGAGAAGAAATTAGCTCAACAGGTCGTCATCAGCGAAAGCGATTATTCAGTGCGCCACGTCATCTTTTCAAGAAATCAAAAAGAGACCCTCACCGCTGAACCTTCTAAGTACAAGAAAGTAGCAAAATCTCACTCCCTTTAAACCTTCCCTCTGCTTTCTTCCTCTTTAAATCCACAAAGCTATATGAAAAATCAAAAACATTTGACCTCCATGGAAATTTTATATTTTTTAAGCAAGAAATTTTAAGATTCAGGCGAAACTCAGGAAACTCCCCCGAGGCAATTGTTAATTGACATTTGTTAGTAAGAATTATATGGTTAAGCAACCTCGCAGTATTATAAATAATTGAACAAGTAGTGAAATGAAAAAGGATATTCTTCTTGCACTAGTGGTATATATTCTCTTGTGTATCATATCATTTATCTTAAGCATCAGCTTAGGCTTGGGAAAAGCAGAAAGCATCCACGATCCCTCTTCTCTCCTATTATATGGAAGAAGAGGGCTTATGGTAATTTTTGCTATTGCTATCCCTTGGTTTACAAGGAAGCAAACCCTCTCAGCACTGGGCTGGAAACTAACACTGAAATGGATTCTCATCTCTATTGGTGTGGGATTATGTATAGGGTTTGGAAACCCAGGGGGTTTTAATCCTAAAGAGCCCATAGCCATCTTCCTCGCCCTTTTTCACACCTTCGCCACAGAGTTATTCTTCCGGGGATACCTTTTTAAAACACTTGCCAATTCCATAAAAGGATTGTGGATACCGCTTTTCTTGTCTTCACTTTTCTATGGACTTTTCTATCTCACGGTGTGGACCATCTGGGACCAGCCAGGAGTGGGAAAGATGGCATTTGTTATACTCTTTACCTCCCTGGGGATACTATTTGCCTATAGCTATAAGAGATCTGGGAGTCTTCTTGTCCCTTGGATGATGCACTTTTTTGGAGTATTAAAATATAGGTTACTCTTTTAATAGAGGTTGATTAGTCATGAAACGAATCAAAAAGATCCTCATAGGAATCCTGATAAGTATAGCACTTCTCTACCTTGCCCTGATTATCATCGCCTACTTACCCTATAAGACCACCCCCATTAAAGAACTGGCAGGTAAAGAAGACAAATTCATAAAGGTAAACGGTCACACCCTCCACTATATAAAACAGGGAAAAGGCAAGCCCCTGATTTTGGTACACGGTTTTGCCGGTTCAACCTACACCTGGAGGAATCTCATCCCTCTCCTTACCGACCACTACACTATTTATGCACTTGACGTGCTGGGTTTTGGGCTTTCCGATAAACCTCCCGATGGTACTTATGATATGAAGTCCCAGGGAAATCTCCTCATCGGTTTCATGGATGCCCTTAATTTATCTTCTGCAACCCTTATTGGTCATTCTATGGGTGGGGTAATCATAGCCTACGCTGCCCTTGCTGCACCTTCTAAGGTGGATGCATTAGTGATGATTGAAGCAGGGTTTTACAGCGGCGGTGCTCCCTCTTTCTTGCAATATGTCTTCTTCCCCCTGGACAGGATTATGGCCAGACAATTTTACACCAAAAGTTTTAGAAAAAAGTTTTTGCTCGGCTCATACTACAATAAGTCTATTGTGACCGATGAAGTGGTTGAAGCCTATATGATCCCTACCAGAACCCCCAATGCCCTGGATGCCATGGCACAAATGATGAGCAGTGTTGGTCCACAAAAGTATGAGGGCATAGCTGAGAATATTTCGCAGCCAACGCTGGTCGTATGGGGGGAAAAAGCTACGGGAGTGAGGTCTCAAGATGCAAAACGACTCAATAGAGAGATCGAAGGATCACGGCTGGTATATATAAAAGAGTGCGGTCACTATGTGCAGGAAGAAAAACCACAAGAACTGGCCAAAGCCATAAGAAATTTCTTGGAATAGTGGGGAAGGGAGAAGTACAAATTAAAATAACACCACACAGAGAAATACTTAGTGTGCTCAAGAAGAAATTCCTTCATTGATATTTAAAGAAATCTCTGTGATCTCTGTGGTTAAGTTTCTATAAAATTCATATAGGGAGGTGAATTATGGACAAAAGAGAAATTGAAAAAACATTGAAGGAGGATCTGGGAATAGAAAAGGATATCATTGCCTTAAAACCATTAAAAGAGATCCCCACGAATATTCCTCACTACGAGGGTGTTGCCACACCAGGTCTCTGTGCCCAAATCGGGGAGGTGCTCAAAGGCAAGAATCTTTTCTATACAACCAGGGAAAACCACCAGTGCTACGAAGGGCTGATTGCAACCGGAGTGTGTGAAGTCTCACGTGAGGAATATAAGGAAACTGTTAAAGGGTTATTAGAAACTTATCCTTATCATAAGGATCTCGATACCGCCATGAGATTTTATGACGAATGTATTGAATCAATTAAGCCTCCGAAGGTAGAAAATAAGTGCCTAGTAGTAGGACCCCTCAGTAAAATTGAGGAGCCTGATCTGGCACTCATATTCTGTAATCCCAAACAGGCAGATATACTTATTCGCATTCAGGCCTATATTGGGGATCTTTTTAAGGGTTTTGGAGGCAGCGGGGGATGCATTTTTACCATACGCTATGCCTTTCATACAAGAGAACCGAGCTTTTCTACCAGTGATCTTTCCTGGAGGATGTTTGTGGGGCTTAACGAAAATGAAATGACCGTTACTTATCCCTATGAGAGGCTTGTCGAAATAGCCCCCCATATTAAATCCATCTCAGAGTATGTTAATAACTTTGCTTCCTTGTTTGATAATCTATAGATGGCAATTAAAAGATCGTGATGTAGGGAATAAAAATAAAATTCCTTTTGTTAAAATAAAGTTCGAGGGAGGAAACCACTATGGAAAGTCTAAGAAATATACATCCCTTAGCCCAGGCAATGCTTAAGAAAAGGTTTACCCTTAACCCTGTCCCCTTAAAATACCCTTTTCCTGAGCGGCCCCTTAGAACACTGGGTTTGGTAAAAGCCGATGGTGATGTGTTCAGCTCTGAAAAATTTTCCCGTCTGGTATTTTTCAGGCTAGACTTCCCCTTCTATCTGGCAGTTCGCTCCATCTTTTTACGCCCTAGAATGGAGCTTGATTTGCCTATCTTTACTTGCGAAACAGTGATCATGGGAAAGAAAAGGATGTTCATGCTGGACATCCACCGAACGGGGGAAAGCAAGGGACATGATGATTCAGAACTGTTTGATAAACTGATAAAAATAAGAGATCGCTATCCTGATTTATTTGAAAAGCAAACAAAACTAAACTCTGAAATTCAAAGTGTTCTCTCCAAAGCGGCCTGCCAGGTAAAAATCACAGAAGACAAGGATGAACAGGCCCTCAACCTATTCCGGGAGTACCTTGAGGTCTTTTCTGAGATGGTGCAAAATGCTACACCACTTGCTGGAAACGCCCTTGATCAAGCCAGGCACGCCTTTGAAGGATATTTAAAAACGGTAGTTGACCATGACCCCGGAGTAAAAGGCTATAAGATGCTTTTTGGTAAAGAGGGTGGTGTTACCAGGGCGCTTGATATATTCTTTGACCGCTAAAAGCCAAGTTTAGTGTTATGGGTTCTGAGTTACGGATTTTATATGTGTAACGTGAAACGAATTTTCTAGAGAACTACTTTCGAAAAAAGTCATTTAGTGAGAAGGAACTGAGGGTTCCTCTCCTGGTTTCCTTTTCCTACCTGTTTCCTTTAAGGGGATAATAACTCCTGCTGATACTATAAGAGCCGATGCTATAAAAATGAATCCCGGCATCGAAGTCCCTGCCATGTCCATCAGCTTTCCTGCAACAACCGGTCCAACAAAACCACCTGTATTACCCAGCATAAAGATAAAT
>SMTZ1_10001822_pt1 | contig 25713 bp, 15 predicted proteins | sample DeeMarSWOR136_30_FD_25667 | JGI IMG/M metagenome (IMG submission 25667)
CGATACCCGCTGGCAGTTTACCGGCACCATTATGCTCCATCTCACTATCCACCCCGCCTCCGGTGAAACGGCAGCCTTCACAGCACGCCGGAATTGTGACGAATACGGGCTGTACGTAATACAGCACCGCATTTTCGGGAAGATCGGCCTCGTCGTATTCCGGGTATCCAGTGACAGGATCAACCACCGTTACCGGGATAAGTTCGGAATCGGGGTCTTCTGAATCAACAGGCTCATACACGACGTACACATAGGGAAGGAGGATAACTACCAGGACATCGCCACAGCCTGGCACATAATCCTCTTCGGCGTTCGCCTTAATCTCATCGACACGGCAGCGTTCCCACGGTCCCAGGCCTGACAGCTCAGGCTCATCCTCCAACAACTCCCATATCGCCAGCTGGATGTCGCCGTAGGTATAAGTCCCGTCGCAGGAGGACTCATCGCCGACTTCGACGTTGTTCACAATCCAGTTAACCTTCCCTATGTTGGTACAGTCTTCGATCAGAGGTGGTGTTTGGGCCGGAATGCTCGAGCAGTCGTAGCTGGAATAAACCGCTGCCATGAGGGGTATGCCACGCCTATTAGCAGGCTCAGGCGGCCGAATAGTGAGATGCGAGTTGGCACAGTAAGAGTTGTACTGTCCGTCGAGCACTGTTCCGCCGCTGACCGTGATGAGGAAGTAGCTGGCTTCGTGTGGGGGGACCAAATCGCCGGCCCACCAGACAATTATGCCCACTTCATACGGCAGATTCAGCTCACTACAGAGATCCTCAATTGCTCCCAATGCCGTGCCTGCCATTAGGAAGACAAGGGCTGTAACTGCTAAAACTATCTTTCTCATTCTTCTCTCCTTATAATAGAGATTGACTTTCTCACCGCGTACAGACTGGAGCAACACAATATTTCGCTTACTCAGTCCTTTGATACATTCGATACAAGTAGAACTTTTCCGCTACCCCAAAGAAGATTGATGCATAGGACTCCTCCCTTCTTTACCATCCTTGAAAGACCAAAACACTCCGTTGTTTCTGCTTTGACGCTCAAAACGGCAACTTAACAGCTACCAATCAAGTGTGACGGTGCCAACAGGAAACAGGATAGAAGAGCCCTTCGATCAGAAGCCGGACAAGCTTTTTGCCAGAGACGACCTGTGGTACGGGACAGAATCTTCAGGAGCGTGAGTATTATGGCATAGAAGCATATATTCTTGCCTCAGGCCATGTAATCGAAGAGCAAGACCCGGCTCGGCGCGCACTGGCTGCGGGACCGGCCCGAGAGACTCCGTCAGTTCATATGGAGCGACTGTTGGTAAACCATATGTGGTTGTTCTCCCAGTGGCGATTCGTTTGTCTGTGAGTAGAGTGGCGGGAGATGAAGTTGACGTGGTGTAAGGCAGATATGATGCCGACCATAAAAACTAATGGCGCCATCGGGCCTACAACGATTATCCCCACTTGCGGTCGCCTGCTTGTCAGGCATCGCAAGCGTTTTGTCTTGAACCGTCCCTTATCCGCAGCATATGCCACTGCACTTATGTCGAGCGCAAAAACTTATTATAATTGGTATGACAGGACGGTGAACAGATAGCGTGGTTCGCCCCTGGCTCTCGAACGCTGTGTCCCCAGGGTACTTCGCGTATAGCAGAGCAATGCTGGCGTTCCGCACTGCTAAGGGTGGCTCTGGCGACTCGGTTGTTCAATCAACAGAACTGGACGAACGATCCCACCCAGATAAAGCTCCGTAATCTTTCGATGGTCAACCTTGACGGCCACAGCATTTCTGGCCGGGTTGACCACATCCGTGATGTCCACCTCAAACGGCTTTCGACGAGCCTGCTTGTCCAGGGAGGCCACTTCAGTGCCATTGACGTAGACGGTCACTCCTTGCCCATCAACCTCGGTAAAGAACAATTGAAGTTGACTATGCTGACGCGGAACGTCTATTGACGCGCGGTACCAGATGAAGGATTTGATATCCGGCAGATCCTGAGCGTTCAGCGTGCTGCTATATGTAGCTACCTCTTTCCACTTTGAATCATCAAAATTGGGCCCGTGGTAACCTTCCTCTACGCCTCTGTCCTCAAAGTCGTGCATTAGCTTCATCCGATCCGGCAACACCTGTAGGACTTTGTTCAGCGGTCCTGTCACTTCGGCGCCTGCAGTCACGTGTTCACCGAGGAAACACCTCAGGTAATTGAGTGTGTAGTGGTTGCTATAGCCCTTGTCCTCTTCTGCGCTGGCCATCACGCAAGGCGAAATACTCGGGATGCGTCTCAAATAGGCTTTCATGTATATACCTAAGCCACGCGTGTCCTGTCGACATTGGCAACCCCCCCCGCGCCGTTCCAGACTTTCCAAAGACTTTGTCCGCTCCATTTCGAACCCCAGATCTTGCGCAGTATCAAGCCCGGTTTCTCGGCAATATTGAGCTTGCCGACACTCAGGGTCTTACTTTTTGGATATACCTCACCCAACTCATTGTCCATGAAGTACCGACACCCCAGTTCTTCCAAGAACCGACATACTGCTTTCATTGTCGAGGTCTCATTTTGTCCTGCGATGAGAATCTTGATCTTGCCATCGCTGATTATGCGCAACCCCTCATCTGTTGGACTCTCTATGTTCCTCAGATCCAAACCAGCTTCTGTGGCCGCAGCACCGATGTAGATGGCAGCTTTCTCGCCGGAAGGTTGAGCAGCAATTTTTAACCTCACGTCCGTCATCTTCTCGATCCAATCTACCAACACTTGCGCTGCCGCCAGATCATTACACCGGAAGCCTCCGACGTTTCTCTTTTGTGCCTCTCTGACCTGACCCTGGTCAAGGCTCTTAGGGGGTTTCTGCACAACAACTACTGCCACTGCGCGGCCATTCTTGACGATGTCCATTCCCGGGCTCTGTGCTGGCGAGCCCACGACAAATAAGGCCACACACAACACTAATATCACACGTATACGTGTATTCATTCAGTGCTCTCCTAAACTCCCAGTTCTCTGACTGTAGTAAACTAATAGCGAAGATCAATTTCTGGAGTCGCTATGATACTTGAAGCAACTGTCCAGAACAACCAATTAGGATGGTCACAAAATGCCTTGCTCGCGCCCGCCGGGCCAATACTCAGGCGAGCGCAAGGAGAAAATCAGACCTATTGCCGATTCTCCTTTTGGTGGGCTGAGGGTGGTAAAGCCTGTACCGTAGACCACACCAACACGCGATATCTTGTATTCTCATCAGCGTTTGTCGATGCAGAATACATGTCGAACGCTCAAAATTATGCTCTGAATAGCCGTTCGGTGCGTGTGGCAACGATTAGGAAGGCTTGATTACACAAGAGATATGCAATGGGCGAAAAGAAAGTCCTTGTGGTGGTTAGCAAGGTTAAGGCTTACATCAAGAGTAAGAAGATGATGACTTCATCTGATGTAGTTACCGCTCTTAGTGACAAAGTCTGCGTAATATTGGATGACGCTGTTGCCAGGGCAAAAGCTAACCGGCGCAGTACAGTCAGGCCACAGAACCTGTAGGTATCGCCTGATCCGCATAAACGCTGCAGCAATCTTCGACTCAGCATCGTGCAGGCGAGAGGCTCGACTGTGAGGCCCTGGACGGAATCAGATACAACTATCTTGGCAGCCCGCGCAATGGCTCCGTGCGTCCGGGACCGTTCGCGCGAATCCCAGCCACGCCCACCAGAATCAGGCTGCGTCCCCCGGTGCCGGAGTCTGTCTATCGCGCACCATCAGTGGAGGACTGATGTCGCCAGTGAAGTATACTGTCAAGAAGGGATGATGAGCGCGATATGATGGTCCTTGCAGGGCACTCAAGTCTCGGCAAAACGTACAGATTCTGTTTGGCCGTAGCAGATAATCTGATGGCTCACGCAAGGTAGGCAGTGCAGCAGCGGTGAGAATATTGCGCGGTTGGCGCGCCGCGGTGAGGAAGAAAAAGGTTTGACAGCGTGTTTGCGAAGATGCTATATTGCCAGAGCTTAGAATTTGCCGGGAGTGTAGCTCAGGCGGTAGAGCAACGGCCTTTTAAGCCGAAGCTTCCCTTCGTAAACACCTGTCAACAAACGATTAATGATTGAAGATTAAAGACTTATGAAACTGATGGTAGACCAACGAAGCACCAAAGTGGCACCAAAGGTGCAACGTTGGTACGCGTTTTGGTACGCGTGTTCAGCTCACACGATATGTACTCCACAAGACTATTTCAATGTTTGGGGACTTTCCCAAGCAAATGCATTCCAGGGCCGTTGCATTCAGGATATTGTTCTGGATTCATCATCCTCTATTTCCGCTTTCAATAACGATTTTGACTTGTTGGATACTGCTGCATCCGTTAGGTCCTCCCCTCGTGGTGACCAGCTGCCGCAGGCCGCAGTGACTGAGAGCTACTCATACTCGTCCCACTTTGCTCGCTCGTCCCATTCTTTAGCCTCATTCTCATAACCTTTTGCGAGAGCACCAAGAATGCCGGCTGTTCGGGGCCATCTATTTCTCACTTTGTCCGCCAATTCTCGATACTGCTTGACAAGATCCCATTCCTGCTGCCCGCCTTTGCCTCTACAGATCACACCCCTTTGGTTATACTTGCCAGTTTGTAGTCCATTTTCTAACTCGGGGCTGCGAATCTCCTCAACCAGGTCACGGACTTCTAGGCACGGCCATGAGCCATCGGGTGATGTAGGAGAATAGGAAAGAACGTGACCGATCTGGATGTCACAGACCTTAAGACGATCAGCGTCTTTGGCCAGATTACGGGCCTGTATGACCCACTCGCGAAGTACGCCGGGATCAACTATTGTGTCGTCACCGTTTGACATTAAACCAGGGACCGTGTGAATACCTTGAAGCAGGTGTGCCGCTTGTCTGCCGATCTTCCTTTCAGTCTCTGATGTAGACTCCTTCTTCGGTTCTCCCTCCGCTCGGTATATTGCCTTCAGTAGTTCGACAAACAGTCTAGGCGATGAAGTGACCTGTTTCGGTAGAACCTTTGCGCCACGCGTCGTGTCTTCCAGGAGCCGCAGCCAACCCCACTCCAATTGGGCCATTCGTTCCAAGTCTATGCTTTGCGTGTCAAGGAAGAGGAACAGCTTTTCAACGTAATGACTGAGCATTGCCCCCCGCTGACGCAATGGCTCAATGGTTTCGGTGGACTGCAGCGCCTGCTCGAGAATGTCAATTACCTGTTCTGCCGAAGGTTTTCTGCTGGCGGCATCGGTCCGCCGCTCGTCCGCCAGTCGAGCAACGAGTTCCAGAGATGACCATGGGCGCTTTACCCCTTTCCATTTTTCCAGGACTTGAGGCCAGTGCCCGAGAAGAGCGTTGCAGATTTCGACGTTTTTCCAATATAGCGTTTCGGCTGTGTCGCCCCATTGTTCAAACCGTTTCCAGAGTTCAGGTGAAGCGGGGAGCCCCAACGCTAAATTGGCGTATGCTTCAGGTGTCCATGTCATGGCTGGTGTTGCAAGAACATCTTCCAACCACTCCTCACCATCTTTCCTATACTTGCTCCACACGTAGGCTCTGGCCGTTAGGGTCAGAGGATTCTCGGAATAGCAGACAGGTTCGCTGGAGAGGCCTTTCTGAAGCAATTCGGCCTCCTGGGCTTCTGCGAGTTTTAGCTCCGCGGTTGCATATCCAACATGGTCAGGAAGCCTAGCGGTCTCGGCAAGACGAAAGATCCCTGCCAAGGCAGACTGGTCGTAGATTTCTTTGACAGCGTGTTTTCTCTTGTCCACAATCCACTCGTCCCAGCCATCTTTGTATGGTTTCATCGGTGCATCAGGGATATCCGGGTCCCATGAGAAGAGGTGACTGTGCTGCAAGACTGCATCTTGAGGTTTGAATCGCTCTTGCACGCTTTGTAGGAGCTCTATATCAGAATCAGGCAAGGTCCATTCTGCCTCTGGGAATTGACGATGGCGCGATATCTGCTCCCGAAAAGCATCATGAATAACCGATTTATCAGCTTCGCTGATCGTGTCAATATTAAGGTGGGTCAGGGCATCTGTAATTAGCTGCCCAACCTCTGGGTATCCACGCCGGACCTCCGGATATGCTTTTACCAGAGACGCCCATCGAGTTGCGCTTTTGTCAGCCCACTCAATCATCATATCGACCAATACCCGGATAAATTCCCAGTATTCCTGAACAGTGACCTTACGCTCACCGGGATGCTCACGATAAGCTGGCGTTGGAGTCGGCGACGTAACACCGTGTGAAGTTGGCAGCAATGCGATACATACATCCCATGTAACTGTCGGTGAAGTCGAGTGAAGCATCCTGATGGCTTGGGCAGCGCTTTGCATTGTTTCAGCGTGCTGCGGACTCCATGGGAGCAGAACTGTGATTAAGCTGTTCTTGGGCGTGTTGCCACTCTTGCCGCCGGGATCAATCTCAGTCAATCTGGCCAAGATACTCAACACGCGGGAAAAGTACTCCCTCTGCCATGCTAAGCGTTCCAGAGCCCAGAGCAAGTACACGTGGGCACTTGTAGGGCCGAACAAGACATCATCGCTGTCTGAATCCTGAAAGAATCGTTTTCCTTCCTCTGATCTTAGCATCTGGTCAAGGCATTCAAGGAAGACGTTGGGAGATGCTTCGCCTAATTCCGAGTACACGTCCGTAAAGGATAGCCACTGGCTTACCGCATCAGGAGCCTCGGGATCAAGGAGGTCTCTTACGATTCGGTCTGCCCAGGCTTGACCGTTAGGCTTGAAAATCGCCAAGCGGGCGACTGAGTCCACCAATCCCCTCCGCAACGAGCTGGAATACTTCCGCGTCTTGCCGAGGATGGCGGCCATACGGCGGTCCGACGGAGATAGTTCGAGCGAAGGGTCTTTCTCGCCAATGACCTCGCGGACGATCCCGTGAAAGTCGGCAAGCATTGTCTCTGTTACCTTATCAACCAACTGACTCCAGACAAAATCCCTGGACGCACTCAGCCATTGCGCCCCACGGTGAATCCAGGGGCCTTCGGGAATCCGAGCAGATTGCAGGAGTGTCTCAATATCCCGGTAATCCTGTCGAGAGAGCCGCTCGATGATGTTCGTATCGTTCTCATTACTGCCGATCCAAGAGCCAGCCAATATGAGAGATGCATGTGTCGTGGCGTCCTTCCGGCTGGCCCAACGTGGAACCCCTATCGGAGTCGATCCTATCAGCCACAATAAAGCATTCAGTGATCCCTTGGTCTCTCGGGCGATTTGCCTTGCCTTATGCTCAGGAAGCCCAATCTTCTCGATCAGGTGCTGCTCAATAGCTGCTCGCCTACATCGGCCAAGTGTCAGGCTCTTTCCTCCCGTGCTTGAAGGAGCAACAGATTCGACCTCTGGTATGACCAGCCTCCAGTGGTGCCCTTGAATGGTTTTGACTCGTTTCAGCGCATCTGAATCTACGGGCACCAGTGTCGCTTCAGCACCGGTCGTTGCCAGAAGGTTCAGATTCGCCTGCGAATCGGCAAAGACCAGCGGGGGTTTCTTCCCATACGCATCGGTGTCTTGCATCGCACTCGCAGCTAGAAATGCCGCAGCCTCTTCCACTGATTCACCACGGACACAAACTTCAGAGTTACTCTCAAGAATCAGTTCGTGCAATTTTGTATCATTCTCACTTCGACCTGCCACAATGAGTTCAGGAGATACATCAGAAACGCCAAAGGCAACGCCCAGCTTGCGGAGGTATTGCTCGGGGTCGTAGAGTCCTAGTACCGGGAGACCACACACATCGGCAAACCATAGCACTACCGACGGGCATTGTTCAAGCCAATCTGCAAGCCCAACAGCGTCAATGACCTTAATGGACTTCCATCTTGAGTCTTGGCGTTTCGCCTTGACCCATTTCTCATGATCTTGAAATGGAGCGGAAGTTACAAATACGACAGTGGCCTGGTCTGGATTAACCGCTGGTTGAATATTGGGGAACGCATTCGCCAGTTTTGCTTCGGCTTTTGGGAAATCCTTGTTTGCCTTTGATCGCGGTTGTGTTTCCGTGCCCATTTCCCAGACAGAAAGGCCGCTCGGCACATAAAGATGCTGGACCGCATCATCGACCACAAGAACCCCATCTTCACCGTGCAGATAGACTTGGTCACCATGCGGGAAGCGAAACTCTTGGATAGCCTCTTTCGGAACGCTATTCTTTATGAGCTTAGCCACTAGGTGTGGCAGAAGCTCCTGGCCGTCTCTGCTGGGTGAGCAGAGACGCCGAGCTATTGCGGAGGCTGTGACGAATGATCTCATAGTTACCACAACATCTCAACTGAGATTTCCCTTTTGTATCCGCACAGTCATGCCCCTGCGGCTATGTCTGGCCTACAGAAAGAGGTCCTTCAATTTGGCTCTGTCTTCTCTCAACTCTTCGGGGCGCCCCTCGAATGCCACTCTGCCCAGCTTCATCGAATACACCCTGTTACAAATCTCAAGAACGTCGCGCACCTTTTGCTCTACGACAAGAATACTCAACTTGTTCTCACGGTTTATATCGACAATCTTCTCAAACACAGTCCTGACAAGATAGGGCGACAATCCAAGCGATGGTTCATCGAGCATCAGTAGCTTTGGTTTGGCGATAAGAGATCTACACAAGGCAAGTGTCTGTTGTTCACCCCCACTCAGCGTACCCGCATTCTGGCGTAGTCTGTCCTTGAGAATAGGGAATATCTGTAGTATCTGGCCAATTTGCTCCTTGAGTTCTCTTGGGTGAAGATGAATACCCCCGATCCGTAGATTTTCTATTACGCTTAACTTGTCAAAGACACGGTTCCCCTGTGGACACAAAGTTATTCCTCGGCTCACATTTTTAGCAGGAGAGGAATCACTGATATGTACGTCATCAAAAATAATTTCGCCGCCCCAAATAGGTATTAATCCACAAATGACTTTTAACATAGTGGATTTGCCGGCACCATTGGGGCCTATAATAGCTACAATTTCATTATGCTTGACATTCAAAGACACGTTGTTAAGCACTCGCTTTTTACCATAACCAGCTTGTATGTCCTTTATATCCAGCATTAATTTTCTCAGTCAAGATACGCTTCGATAATCTTCGGATCATTATGTACTTCTTCAGGAGTCCCTTCGCTAATTTTCGCACCCGCATCCATAAAAATGGCGCGGTCACAGATTCGTGATATGGCCTCTAAATTATGCTCGATTACTATCACAGATTTATCTTGTTTTGGAAGATCACGAATGATTGAAAGGATTTGTTCAATCATAGCAGGTGCTGTGCCCGCCACAGGTTCGTCAAGCAGCAAGATTTCAGCATCCGCTGCAAGACAACAAACAAGGCTTAAGAGCTTCTGCTGGCCGTAGGACAGATCGTTAGCCAACTCATTGCTTTCTTCATAGAGCCCTGTCTTTTCAAGGAGGGACATAGCCACCTTGAAATTCTCACGCTCACATTTCTGGCTTTTGCTCCAGTGGAAAAAGACATTTCCAAGCTTCTCACCGAGTTGCGCTCTGAAGGACAAAAGAACGTTATCGACGACACTGACTTGTCTAACTAGGCGCACATCCTGAAACGTTCGTGCAACACCAAGTTTGGCTATTCTGTGAGGCGCTGAATTCGTCAGATTAACTCCCTTGAGAATCACTTCGCCATCTTCGGGTTCAATGAATCCAGTGATCACATTGAATAGGGTTGTCTTTCCAGCCCCATTCGGACCTATGAGCCCAAGGATTTCCCCTCGTTTCATACTGCACGAGAATCCACATAATGCGTTCACACCTTCAAAACTCTTGTTAAGCCCACATATTTCTAGAAGGGTATCGGTCATCCTCTGATGCCTCCCTTGGAAAAGGTATATGTTCCCAGTAGGCCTTGCGGCCGCCAAATCATCAGTGCGACGAGGAACCCGCCGTACAGAATCTGCCTGAGATTAGCAGCCACTGAACCTGGCAAGCCAAGAAAGCAGAGGAGTTCGGGAAAGACTACAAGAACTACAGCTCCCACGGCAGCGCCATAGCGACTCGCGGCGCCGCCAATGATCACCATGGATACCACCAGGACAGACTCCATGACCGTGAAGCTAGTTGGATCAATGTAGGTCACATAGTGGGCATAGATACCTCCGCCAATCGCGGCTAGGGCAGCGCTCAAGGCAAACACGGTGATTTTGAATCTATGTGTACTTTTCCCAAACGACCACGCCAAGACCTCATCTTCGCGAATTGCCCGCAACACACGTCCAAAAGGGCTCGTCGAAGCGCGAGATGCTATAAGATAGGCAACAACCGCATAAGCCACCGCCATGATCGAGAAACCAAGATGGCTCTGAGGAGACAGTCCCAAGATTGCGGGCCTTGGAATGTCCTTAAGCCCAAAGGGCCCTTTTGTCATTTCCATCCAGTTGTTATAGATACTGAAGAGCACCATTTGAAGCCCAAACGTACCGATGGCAAAGGCTTCTGCAGACAAGCGCAAGACTATTATGCCACAGAGAAGTGACAACAGAATTGCCAAACAAGCGCCAGCTACGAGACTGACCAGAAATGGTGTGTCGAGGTAGACTGATAGTAGAGCTGACGTATACGCTCCCAGCCCATAGAATGCGGCATGAGCCAGCGAAAGCAAGCCAGTATGGCCGATAAGGAGGTCTAAGGCGATTGCCAAACCAACATATATGCCCGCCACGACGATTATGTGCAGTACGTACTCCATCTCATCAAACTCTACCTCTAGCGCTGAGTAGCACTGAATACACTCACTCTGCTCAACAGGAACGCAATTAGTAGTACAAATACAAACATGTCTTGCCACTGGTTCGGGAATACCCAAGTCCCCAGGTTTTGCACGAGTGCCACGAAGAAGCCGCCGGCCGATGCCCCCAACAGACCATGCATCCCCCCAACGACTGCTGCCACGACGCCCATGAGCAGAATATTGAAACCCATCAGGGGATTTATTCCGGTGTCGTACGCTTGACAGATAGCAGCCACTGCGCTGATTGCTGAGGCGATGGCCGTTGTCCAAAGGATAATCCTATCATTATCCAATCCCGCGACTGACGCCAGTCCTTGGTTATCGGCAACGGCTCGGACTTTTAAGCCAAAACGAGTGAATCGTAGCAAGAACCAGCAGACCAAGATTAACCACAGACTAATCACAACAGTAAATGCTCGCAGCGGTGTCAGATATGCTCCAAACACCTCGACCTTAAGCGCAAGCTCGCTACTGTGAAGGGTTCTGCTGAGATCTCCAAAAAAAAGCGCGATTGAGTTCTGAACGACCATAAGAACACCTAGCGATGCTAGAAGCGTGGTCAAGCCAGAGGCATGCCGCGTGCGCAGCGGGCGATACACTAGCCGTTCAATGGCTCCACCGAGGATGCCCGCTATTGCCACAGCGATAGCGGCGGCTACCCAGTTTCTTCCATTAGTAGCTTGAAAGGCAATGTAATAGGTGTAAGCCGAAACGGTGTACACTCCAGCATATGCAAAGTGAAGGACCTTAGAAACAGAATAGATGCGAGAAAAAGTAACAGCTACGAGAGCGTACATCGCTCCCGTCACGATTGAGTTCATAAGTACTTGTACCATCGCTCAGTCAAGTCCTTCTTTGACCAAGAGTCCTACCTCTCTACCAATAACGTCTAATATCGCTCCGCGGCAGGATCTCAAGTTGACCCCGAACGAATTTCCAGCATAACCAATAATTCTCTGTACTATTTCACGTACGAAGTCTTCGGGTTTGTCAGAGAACCTCGCGGCGTCCTGTACAGCCAGTCTAAACAAACGGCGCAGCACAGATCCTCGTCCTTTTCCTGCTGGCACACATCCTTGTGCTACGATTACACAGAACGCCCTAAGCCTCTCAAAAACTTGAAATAGTACCTCCCGCTGAGCTTCTGCTACCTCCTCTCCATTCCCACACACGCATTCTAATAGTCGCCTATGGTATGAAAGGTCTGCCATGTGTACGCAACGTTCCATTGCCATTAGAGTCCTTTCAATCCCAACAACACTCTCGCAAAGGGGGGACTCGATGTTTTGGACTTCATTGCGTGGGAGAAACCTGTATGAAATAGAAATGATATTAGCTAACTCAATAAACCTTCCGCACGTACAGCCAGGCAGACACTTCTCCCCACAGTCACACGATCGCTCCATACAATCAAAGAAGATCTCTGCCTGGGGTCCACCAAAACGAATGCCATCAGGAACGCGCTTGCCGCCTTCATGCCAGAAATTGTCGCTTATTCCGTAGCTAACAACCCTAGACTTCTCATAGCCACGAGCAAGCCAACACTTCAGTGCTTTCTCATGAGACGGAAGCAAGTGCGCTCCCAGCTTCCCCCCAGCAAAGGTTGATAGCCACAATCTCTTCTCGGGCAAACCAGCCACGTCCAAGAGATAAGAGAAGACAGAGTCCACTACTTCATCGTACATCCAACCCGGTGCGTACAATGCTGCTCCCATAAAGAATAATGAGAGGTGGACTCTTCGATTCCTGCGAGATGCATCGAAATGACGAAAACACGGCTGTAGAACCACCGATTTTCTAGGAATTCTCTCATGCCCATGTAAGACGGCGTCTATCTCGTGAAACCCCGCACTCATCAAGAAGCTGGTTGGAAAAGCTGGACTGATGAGAGATTGGGGACGTAGACTCACATGACCACGGGACATGTAATGTTGCACGAAGCTCTTTCCTATGAAATCTGGGCTGGTAAGGGAATTACGGTCGCACATTCGGGTCCTTCCTCTCTTCCATCTGGGCTCTGCGCAATGCTTCCCTCATCTCTAAAGCTGAGACAACGGACACTTGTGCCTGTGGATGCTCACCTATGATCGACCCTAACTCCCGGGCTACTAACTCAAGCTGTCTCACATTCCCCCTCCACCGCAACTCCGGCCTGACCAGCTGCTGCAAGGCCTCATAGGTAATGAATAGGTCGCGATCCTTCAATGATCGAGTTCTTAAAAGATAATAGAGAATGATAGGTATATCCTCCTTGCGGTCATCGAGGTCGTAGACGTGAATCTCGCCACAACGCCGCACCCGATAGTAAAGGTCATCTCGCATTCTACTGCGCGTTTTAAGATGCTCATATAAGAGCGTGCCGAGGAGTTGGCCAAACAGAAAGGTGTCACGAGTGCGCTCTCTCAGTTCGCCAAGTGTCAACTGACTTGGGTCTTCGTTTATCATACCAACTACAAGCCAATTCCGAGGCTCGCCTGACTGTTCTTGCTTACCATCTGAATTTCCGTTCTGCTCATCCAATTCACCTTGTTCCAGCAGCCGCAATAAGGCTCCCTGAACTTGTACATTCAGACTATTCAACTCATCGATGCGAAGTACAGCCTTAGTCGCACCACCAACCTTCTTCTTAATCTCTTGGCAAAGCGCATCTGAATCCGATACGGAAGCACTGTTGATTGCTTGTGGCTCAACGTCCCAATAATCCGCCGTGAACAACGGAATCAGACGCGACACGTTCTCTTTTCCTGATCCGTGGGATCCAACAACGAGTATAGAAGGTAGGGGATCACCCTTGTCGTGAGGCGGTTGTATGGACCGACCTGCCTGAATGATTGATCGCACCGTATCCAACATCCCTGGAGAGGCAACCATCATCTTGCGGAAGACCAGTGTCTTTAACGCTAAAGCTGTCAAGCACTTAGGTGACGTCCTATTGTTCCAAAGCTCCAAGAGCGATTCTTCCAGTCTATAGTTCTCCAGGGCAATGCGATTCACAGTAAGAGGCTGAGCGTAGTCTAAACGGCTCTTCAGAGTCTGCTGTCTAACTAATAGAGCATTCATTTGGTACAGAGATGCATTTGAATATACACGTTCGACGTCTGGAATCTCCTTCTGCAGTACGTCACGAGACTTGTCCTTTCCTTCTTTGGACTTAAGGATTTCTGCAGCACGACTTTCCTCCCAGCTGTTTTGCCCCAAGATAATAGTTGGCAGATAGTATCTTTCAGTAAGGTCTATTAACTCATTGAGAAGGGCCAACGCCTGTGGTTCATTCAAGGGATACCTTGGATTCACTTCTGCGGCGACTATCAGGACCCCGTAAAAAACAAGAGGACTTGCGATAGGAACAGCAACAAAAACTATCTCGTCCGAAGTGTTAGGAGTTGTCAAAAGCGGAGTGTAAATCAGAGAGAAAATGTTTGCCCATGCCAGACGAACGTTCGTTCCGAGTTTTTTATCGCCCAATTTCTGTTTCATTTCCTTCAGACATGCTTCACGTCCTGCGTCTCTCCGCCAGATCTTCTTCTCGAAAACATCACTATCTCGCCACTTACCATTTACCCAAGATTCATACAATCCATTCGACAACTCTCCCAGCGTGACCGGGCCCATACGACCGAGCCTCTTTACAACATCCCATGTTGGCGATCGAGATGAGAAAGCCAGAGGGAAACTGAATGGCTTCTTCTTATTCTTAACTACCAGTTCCAGGTCTTTGACTATTTGATCCAAGAACTCCCTACCCTTCTTGTCGCGTCCCTGTGGCATATCTAGGCAGTACCCTTTGGAAGTAACTTCTGTGTCGAAGAAGGGTACGAAGGTCGAAGGCGTGTCAGCTTGGCTGGCAACGTGCGTCGGGCTCTCAAGAAGATACTCATAGATGTGAAAACGCAATTCCGGAACGACATTCGAGGCCCATTCGCGAAGTGTAGCAAGTGCCTTCTCATGACAGCTAAAAACGACGAGCCTCAGAGTCTGGAATTTCTTCCAAAATGAGTCATCCTTTTGTTTCGGTTGTTTAGCCTTTTTAGTCATTGGCTACTCCATAGATTAACCGGCCCTGTGGAGGGAACCTTCTGTATGTGAACAGGAGCTATTATATCTCCGGCTCCCAAGTTTGTCAGTGTGCCCACCGGCGTTTCGAATGCCCTCTTCTTCTGAAGTTGATCTTTAATGGAGCTTAGACTGCCGTCTGATGTTTTCAGGGAATCGGCTAGAATAAACATAATGCTGTAGTCAAGAATGATGGTTGGACTCGGAACTTCAACGAACCTCTCCGCATACCTCTCACGCAGTTTCTGCACACGTAGATCACTCAGAGCCACGTAGTTAAGAAAATAGCCTTCTCGCACTGCTTCTCCCGCAGCTTCAATGGCATCGGAAGTGACAATGAACCCAAGACTGGCTATGAAGGGACCTGTGAATCCTATCTCTCTGAGCTGTCTAATAGCAAGGCCTTGTGTATGGCCTAAACCGATGATGACGCACACGTCAGGTTCCAGTGTCAGAGCTTTCGTCAAGACAGTACGAAAGTCGATTGTGCCTCTACCATAAAATTCGTTTCCCACGATATCAAAATCACGACTCGCGACGGATGCCAAGCGATGAAGCTCTACCGCATAGGCTTTGCCATAATCGTCACTTGATGCCAAACAGAATACTCGCTTAGCGCCTATTTCTGGGAGAAAATCTGCGATGGCCACCGCCTCAGAATCCACCGTGTTCGAGTACCGAAACACATTACCCCCGTCCTTTGTAACATCCGGATGAGCAGCATTCGCGAAAAGAACCAAATCATTGCGTCTGATGGCAGGAACCAAAGCAAGCGTCACACCGCTGACTGAGGATAGGAAGATCTGGCAATTTCTAAGTCTGTAGAGACGTTCAAAGGCTGTGATCGCGGTCTTGGGGTCTGCTACACTATCCTCGTAAAAAACTCTCAGCTTTGTCTGAGGATACAGTGTTTTCAGGTCATCGATTGCGAGGGTGATAGCATTCTGAGAAGCCTTACCAAATGCAGCAGCCGGGCCAGTCAGGGGGAGAATTGCGCCCACTTTAACAGCATCAACATCTGACTGTATAATTTGCGATGCCAAAAGGGCTAATAGGACAACTCCCACAGCCAATACCAAGCTGATCCAAACTCCCTTTCTCATGACCGTTCTCCTTAAATATGTTCGTTGAACACCTATTCAAATGTAGAAACATAGTACATTATTCAATCTGTAACAGCAAGACGCTTCATTATGATTCTATCCCCCGCTAATGCCCTTCACATCGGGCGATTGCTATGACGCATCACAGACAAAAGAGTTGTGACAGACTCAAATCAGGCATAATCAACCAGTTGTAGCTTCATTAGATTTGTTTTGGGTCTTTTGATAACAACCTACATCCACTATTCCGAATGATAGCTTGGAGGGCTCCTGCATCGTAGGCAGGCGCTCATTAGATAAGCTGCAAAGGGAAGCAATTGACATTGTAATGAGAATTGTGACTATTGGACCTGCTGTCCATTGGTCTTCTGCAAGCTGGTCAACCGGAGCAACGGACTTCGAATACTGACATATGAGGCTGTGTCACAATTATACTTCAAAGATGATTCAATTTATTTGTCGATATGTCATAATGTGCATGTCTTAATGAAAGGATTTTTCATGGCATATCGATATGGAGATCGCTGTCAAAAAATACTTTTCCCGCAAAGTATTGACGAATACGTTCCCCAGGATGCCCCAGTGAGGGCATATGATGTTATCATCAACTCGCTGGATTTCGCAGAATTAGGCATCGAACTTGATCCGCACAAAGTCGGCTGCCCCGAATATGATCCAAAAGTCATGCTAGAGCTTCTGGTTTACGGTTATTCCTATGGGATTCGCAGCAGTCGTAAGCTGGAAAGAGAGGTCAATTATAATCTCTCATTCATCTGGCTGGTTGGCGGACTGAAGCCAGATCATAAAACAGTCGCGGAATTCCGTCGCAGGAATAAAACTGCGTTGCAAAAGGTATTAAAGCAATGTGCCAGACTCTGTGTCAGGCTAGGTTTGATAGAAGGCAATACCTTGTTTGTTGATAGCAGCAAGATCAGGGCTAATGCCTCAATGAGAAATAACTGGACTGAACAGCGCTGTCAGAAATCTCTTAAAAACATCGATAAGCGAATAAAGGATATTCTTTTGGAATGTGAAGCTGCTGACGATCACGAAAGGCAGCAGCAATCGCTTATAAAGATGAGGCAAGAACTGGAAGATCACGAAGCTCTCAAGTCCAAGGTTGAAAATATTCTCAACGAACTTAAAGCCGAAAAGAAACGATCGACTAATACGACCGACCCTGATAGCAAGTCTATGCGTACCAGACAGGGCCCTGGCGCCGGTTATAACGCACAGGTCGCTGTAGATGAAAAGCATGGCCTTATTGTTAATAGTGATGTGGTTTCAGATAATCACGATTATCATCAGTTTTCAAAACAGGTTGATCAGGCCAACGAAGTTCTTGGCAGACCGTGTGAAACAGCCTGTGCCGATGCTGGCTATGCCGATGTCAACAACCTCGCAATGGTTGATGAACAAGGTATCAAGGTAATCGTGCCTTCGCAAAGACAGGCAAGTAAAAAAGAGCATGGTGAATTCGATAAATCACGGTTTAAATATGACTCACAAAATGATACTTATATATGCCCTGAAGGCCAAGTATTGAGCTTCTACGGGATAAACAAAAAACGCAAGATGAGGTATTATGCTGCTGGAGTTGTATGTCAAGACTGCAAGCATTTCGGAAGATGTACGAAGAGCAGAAGGGACGGACGAAAAATTCTAAGATTGTTCAAAGAAGAGCTTCGTGAGAAGTTGGAAACGTTATACAAACTGCCTTCATCGCAGAAAATTTATGCACTTCGTAAGCAAAAAGTTGAGCTTCCATTCGGGCATATCAAACGTAATTTGAAAGTCAGCCACTTTTCATTACGAGGTCTTGATGGTGTCAAAGCGGAGATGTCACTCTTGAGCGGATGTTTTAATATCGCCCGTATGATAAATATTATTGGTGTTTGCGGGTTGGTTGAGAAACTTGCCGGTTAAGACCGAGGAGTGCGGCTGTTCTTACTGAAAAAGTAGTGATATTGAGTTTTCACCTACGCCGCAGCTGGATATACGAGTCGATTTAAGCAAATATCTGAAAAATCACGTTATCGTACGAGATTATAAGTTCTACAAATCGGATTACGACACAGCCTCATATGTCAGGAAGGTGAATCCGTGGGTCCGTTCCTATGACGCCAATCCGGCTTGATGTCAAAGACAGAGTGTCTGACTTCGCTGGCCGCTTCAAGTTGGGGCTACAAGGCTGAATCCAAAAACAGCGATGTCACACGGGACGCACTGTCTCCTGCCAACTCCTGAATGGACACGTTCACAATTAGTCTGATGGCGTAATCCGGTCAGACTGGAATCTCCAGATCATTTATTGTCTCGGGAGCGAGACGTGGCTACAATACCAATGGCCCGAATATTACCCAACGCGTCCATTTGGAAAACAAGGTCGGATATGAAATCTTCGCCCCAATCCATGGTTACTTCGCTCGCCGCAGGAGTCTGGATCATGTTGGCCATATTGACTCCTGTGCTGAGGGCGAAATTGCCTTCCGTCGTAATCCACGCTGCGAGACCCATGCCGACAGATGAGACGCCTGGAGCTCGGCCTTACGAGATGGTGTGGGCTGAGCGCAAACCGCCACATACACCTCTGGTCAATTTCGACTCCCTTGAGGGGTGGCAGGTCGAATCTGCCGAGGACGCCGCGGCGGACCTGATCGGTTCACAGAGGCAACGTGTGTGGGAATCGCCAGTTGCCCGTCTGGTCTATCGTGGCACGTCGAACCAGAGCGCGGTCGTCCTTCGCCCGCCTGCGCCGGTGCCGATCCCTGATGCAGTTTCAGCAACGACGATCTGGGTTTACGGCAACAACTGGTCCTGGGCGCCGGACCCTGGGACGCCGCAAACCACGATCTCACTGCTTATCCTGGACAAGGACAACGCAGTGCACACGCTTGATCTCGCCCAGGTCCGTTGGAAGGAATGGTGGCTGGTGCACAAAATCCTGCCGCCAAGTCTGCTCGACAAGAAACCCCTCCATTTCGCAGGCATACGAGTCACGGGAGGCTCCAACAAAGAGGACCGTGAGCTCTTTTTCGAGGACCTCGTGTTCTTCAAAGAGATTTTTGCCCCGCTTTCCGGCGAGCCGCGGCCGAAGCGTGGCATCGATCCATTCCCGGGCCAATCGTCTGGGGCCAATACTGGCCCTGGTCGATTACCCTTCCCCACCCGCAAGGAGACGATCCTGCCCGACAACCTGACAACCGACTTCGGCACGAAACTGGAACAAGCGGGTGGGGGCTGGCGGTTCATCTACAAGGACGCGGACACCCAGCTCGAGTATGAGATCAAGCCGGGCGACAGATTCTGGGAGTCCGTGGTCGTCAGGCTGAACGGAGGCACCATTGCCAAGGCGATGACGGAGGCGGGGCTGAAGTTCGTCACCGAGCCTGTAGATGCCCGGCTGATCCAGGCGCAATCGACCGACGGTCAGTTGCGGACATCCTGGCGAACGACCGTGAATGGCGCCGAGGTCATGATCCGGTCCACCGTGCGCCTGTGGCAGAAAAGCCTGGTTGTCGATTGCTTCTGCACCGGCGGATTGGCGACCGAGCTTTCGTATGGCCGCATCGAGGGCGTCACGAAGCCGGAGCTGCTACCGTTGCCTTACATGAATTATGGAGGCCATCATCTGAACGTTCTGATGTCGAAGGGCAACGTCCCGTACTTCGCTTCAGTCTGGATGGACTGGTATCGCTCAAATGCCTCTGCGCCTTATGCTGTGGACAAGGTCGAAGCGGACAAGGTTCAATTGAACGGCGGTGTGCGCTATATTCCGAGGACCGACGGCCGGCGCAACGATCTCTACGAGAGATTCTTCGTCACATTCTCGCCTATCTTCGAAGAGACGCTACCAACAATCGCGAATCCTCCCGCAAAGCGGGGACGCGAGGCTGCCACGCGCCTGTGGCAGGAAAGCTGGGGTCCGGCCAACTACGAGCGCGAGCACGAGCGGTCAAAGAAGCTGCGTGCGTACGGCATTGAGATGCTGACCCAGTGTAACCATGAGATCACCTGGCGCGATGGCGGTGAGAGCTTTACGTTCCGCGAGGCGGCGGCGCCAGGCAAAGGCGGCGATGATGCTCTCAAAAAGTACGTGGCGGCTCAACGTTCGCTCGGCTGGCGGTCGGGCCTCTACACGAACTATACCGACTTTGCACCGGTGAACGCTTACTGGGATATCGACCATGTGATGCGCCGCCCCGACGGCAATCTGGTGACCGCTTGGCCGCGATGCTATTCGCCCAAGGCCCTCTTCGCGGTCGAGATGGACCGCAAGCTCGCCCCGCTCATTCAGAGCAAGTTCGGCACGAACGCCGCCTATACTGACGTCCACACTTCGGTCAGTCCATGGGACCGAACGGATTTTGACGCTCGCGTGCCCGGCGCCGGGACCTTTGCTGCGACCTTCTATGCTTATGGCGAGCTGCTCCTGCACGATCAGGATGTCTACGACGGCCACTGCTGGTCCGAGGGCAATCATCAGTGGCTTTATTCCGGCCTTTGTACTGGCAACTACGGCCTGGCGTACAGCAACCTGCGGCTCTGGGAGTATCCATACCTGCCCCACTTCGATCTGCTCAAGATGCACCCACTCTCTGTCGATATTGGCGTGCCGTGGACGAGCCAATTCTTCGCAGGCAAGGAAGGCTGGCAGAAACCGGAAAACATCGTTGCGAGCATCGACCAGTTCCTGGCAGCGACGATTGCTTACGGTCATATCGGCTGGCTCGTCGAGGAAACCCACGGCATTCGACAGACCTGCCGGTCGTACTACATGCTCCAGCCACTTCAATCAAGGTATGCGATGCTCAAGCCGCTGGAGATCCGCTACGGCACAGACCGCGGCCTCGTCAGTTCCTCTCAAGCGTTCGCGAGCGATGACTGGCGTCAATCGAAGATCTTCGTCCACTACCCCGATGACCTGCGCATCTGGGTCAACGGCAACGCAGAGCAATCCTGGCAGATCGATCATCAGGGCACTGTGCACGACCTTGCGCAGTTCGGCTGGCTCGCTATCGGTAAGGATGGCTTCTACGAGTGCTCCGAATCCATCGATGGAAAGCGGTACGACCGCGCCAGCTCGCCAGAGTGTGTTTTTGTTGACGGGCGGGGCACATGGCGCAGCTTTGATGGCATCGCGACCGCCGGTAGTGTAGTCGTGCGATGTGGAAAGCAAAGCAAGGGCCTCTCGATCATCACCGTTGAAGGCGTGGACCGGCTCGTGATTGCAGAGCCCGGCGGCGCGTTTGCCTCGAACGATGTGCGAGCCACGATCGGAGCGGTCGCTCGTACGAAGGCAATCGCCGCGCAGGCTTTTGACCTGAGCGACAAAAACCTTGGCGAGGTCGCGATTCAACGAACCGAATCCGGATGGGAACTCAAGCCACCCGCGTCCACGGTGCGATTGGATGTTGCCGCGAAGTAGCGCCAGGTTCTACAGGTTGTGGCCTCTGTGGCAGAAGATTCCGTCATCGCTTTGTCCCTCCTAAGATTCGTGCGATGTGGGATGCTTTGGGTTTGCGGGCGCTCCGGACTTGTTGTACGATGCGCCACCCCTGCAGTGAAAAGACTATTTAGGAGCGGCTCACAGGCTCATTTGGTCTCCGTCTCAAGTACCCGCCCGTCCGAACAATCCAGACATTGTATCGTTCATTGAACGAAGCCGTTGCCTTCGTCTTTGGATGCTTGGTCAAGAACGTGCTTAACACGGTATTCTGGCGTGCCAGCGAGATTGCCTCCTCCTTCGTGATGCGGACCACCTTGCGGTACTCGGCTGTCCGAATGGTCATATCGACGATTTGGGGCTTCAGTTCAGAAAGCCATCTGACTTCCCGCTGCGCCGCAGGCACATTGGGATTCATTTTGAACATGTTGAATCCCTTGCAACCGGTCTCAATGAGAATAGTCATGAAGTCAAGTAACTCTTGCCTGCTTGGAAAGGAGAACGCATCGCCCAAGCCGAAATCGTCTACGAAGTCATCCCCTCCTTTCTGAGGATGGCCGAACTCGTTCGCAAAATACGTTTTGGCCAACCCCGTTTGCCGCTGAACCGAATCAAGCAATGATGTTACTGTTTCGAGAGGAAATCTCTCCTCCGACCCCGCTGCGAACGTGCTCAGTTTCCCTCCGGCATCTTTGCCCACCCAGGCATAGTGGTTTCGGACCAACCCTTCCATTCCTTCCAGCATGGCATGCTTGTGGATCTGCAGATAGCCACGCGCAAACACCGGCACGTTTCCAACGATGTCCTGAGCCATCTTTGCATACCTAGCCAGCCAATGGCCATAAAACCAGACGCGGAATTCCTCTTGGAGTGGCCCCAATAGCTCTAACTGCTCGGCTGAGTCGAACAAGCCGAACAGCTGCTGGGATAGTACATCCTCCATTGCTTCTGACTCATCTTCCAGAAATGGATAGATGCATGTATGCCAGGTAACTTCATCGAATTTGCGATATTTGGATTGGAGCGCTTCGTTTAGTTCGTCGATACTGCCGAAACGCCTTCTCAGCCATTGTCGGTACGCCTCGAGGGCTATCTCATCCTTGCTAAAATCGACGTGCAGTCCAGGATGTGTAAGCGATATCCTGTGAGTATTGATCTCATCCCCAAACATCATGCCTCGCAGGCCCGGCTTACGGTAGGCTTTCCGGAAGCTTTCTAAGCCGTTCTTATAGTAACGTCGGATCCCTGGCTTCCAGAGTGCGGGAAAGCTGCTCGGATAGACCCCAGGAACCATAGGCGCGTCCACTCGTATCAGTGCTGTAATCCTCAGTTTCTCAGCATCTGGCATATGCATCTTCTCGAAAGTCAACGTATGCTCGGTAGCGCGATAATGTTCGCTCGCTGTCTCCCATACCGTCTTTTCCTTGGTTTGGATCTTCTTGAGTTTACTGGAGATATTTGTATATCGGCCCGCACTGAAGTCAAAAAGATAGACTTCGGCGTTCTCCGGGTTCGGAATGATAGGAATATCGCTGACGAAGCTCAATTCGACGAGTTCATTCTTCCCGGAGTACTCAGTCACATCCCATACTTTTCGAAACACAGAGCTTACCATGTCTTCAGGAGGAATCTTGCCACTGCCTCGCCATGGCCATAAGAGATTCAGGCCGGCATAATAGGTTGCCCCTTTGGACACCAACTCATCAGTGAATTCATCTACCTCTCTGACTGCCTGGTTGTTCTTGGCAGGCTCTTTGGAGAAGACCCACAACTCCTCGCTGGGATATGCATTGAAGTGGGTAAAGCCCAGCTTCATGAACATTTCCACATCTCCATTGCCTGTGAAGCCGTATCGCACATACGGTTTCCCGCTCCACCACAGCAGATGGTTAGCATCAATGTGCCATTTTTGGCCCATGTACTTGCCATAGGTGGGCTTCACGACCTTATCAGATCCGGCCGCGCCCAGCGTGTGGGTAACAGCTCCCAGGAGTATCAGGGGAATACCAAAGTACCACGGATTTAGACCACGCATGTTCTTTACCCTCTAAACGAACTCAGCCGCCCGGATTACACCTGCATCGGGGGTGACCGATGAATCTCATTGTTTTTCTCCGAAGCAACGAAGTTTGCCATCTTGCGTTGCAATGAACAACCGGCCACCGGCCACGGCCATGCTGTCCCAAACCGGGGCGGCGTCGAGCTTGTACTCCGCAAGTTTTTCGCCGGTAGCGGCCGAGGCTGCCCAGAGAATGCCGCCCATCCGTCCTTCGTACGCCTTGGCCAGGTCATCCTCCGGAAAAGCTGCAGGTGTGCCGGCAACAAACAAAATGTTGCCGGCCATCGCCATCGCCTTGCCGGTCAGCGGGATGTTGGCACGCCAACGTTCCAGCGCCGTGCGGCGCGGAACGGCCCGTTTTGTGCTCGGACCAGGCTCGGCGACGCGAATTGTCGCGAGGTCGCCGGCGTAAAGCGTGTAGCCGTGCAGGCGCGGATCGAAGCTGGCGGTCCGGCTCGGCTGATACCCGCGGACCTCGTAGAACTGTGTACCGTCGCGAACCAGAATGTCGCCATGCACCGGGCCCCTCCCGGTGGCGATGTCATAGCGGAGTGTGGTGTCAATCGTCCACCAACTACGATGATGCGGGATTGGCTCGGTGAATCCGTGGGAAGTGATCAGGTGCGGCGGGATAGTTTCGTCGGGGCCGACCGACTTGAGGTCCGGTGTGAACGCCTCGTGTCGCAAGAACAGATGCCCGTTCTCGGCCAAGAGAATATCGCCCTTGTTTCCCTCAATGCCACCTGCTCCTGTCGCTCCTAGCGCTGTCACCGGACTGATGATCGGATGGCCGTTCTGACCATAGGGTCCGTACAGGTTCCTGTGATAGATCATCCGGCCGGTTCGTGGGTTGAGTCCGAAGAAGAACAGCCCGCCATCCAAAAACGAGTTCCGGCCGGCCACGAAATACGCTACGTTGTCATAAACGAGGATGCTGCCGCAGACCGGCCAGGCAGATTCGATCTGTTCGTAGGCACACATCAGTCGGTCGGGCAGGGCCTTGAACCGCCAGATCAGCGCGCCGTCGGTTGCACGCAGACAATACACCCACCCATCGCGTGAACCGAATAGCAATCGCCCCTGGTGATAGGTTGGCGGCGAATCGACGCGCCCGCCGGTAGTATAGGTCCATTGCATCTTGCCGTCAGCGGCGTTCAAGGCGCATACGGCATGCGCGTCCACGTCGGCCACGAACACCTGACCGGCTGCGATCACGGGCTGACTGCCATGGGTGGTAAGCTTGGTCTGCCACCGCGGTTGTAGCGCGGCGGGCACGGTGGTCTTGGTATGGCCGCTGCGACTGGCATCCTGCCGGTAGGTTGGCCAATCAGCGCAGGCAACGGCGGGCGACGGTTCGATGACGGGGGTGTAGGCCGGTCCTTTTTCGAGCTGCGGAGCGACGGCGACCGTGATGGGTTGGCCGGATGATTTCAGGCCCGGTTCCGACGCCAGTGCATTGAACGCGTTAAGTTGAACCTTGTTTGAGCAGGAACAAGCTGGCGGACCCACGTAGAGCAACCCATTGCACGGCAGGAAGCCAATCCCACAGGTGCTGCGGATCCACGGATTCGGGAATTCGCCGGAACCGTCCAGCGCCAGGAGATCGGTGCCGCCGGTGACCGTGTTTATGTACCAGTGATCTGTGATGCGGTTGCGGTAACAGCGATCATGACCCATCGGGCCGGTCATCTTCTGGACGAGGCCCTTGACCGCGGCGCCGGTGCGCAGGTCGTAGGTTTTGTTGTTGGCGGTCCACACCGCGCCGGCGGTCAGGAACAGATCCGGCGCTTTGAAATGGTTCAGGTGCGTCGCACCGCTCCAGAGCTTCGCACCGTCCTTCAGCGCAAATGCCGTCAGGGTGTTGCGATCGGCCAGGTACACCGCGTCATCGGCCAGCACCAGCGACACCGTGATGCCCGGCACCAATCCGAGCGCCTTTCCGGTGTTGTTGCGGCCTGAAAGTGAAATCGTGCACGGCACACGCCAGCGTTCGACGCCGGTTTTCCGATCGAGACAAACCAGAGAGTCAGCGGCGCAGTACACCGCGTGAGAGCCGCGCACTGCCAGCGATGCGCCCTGGTACGCCCGCGTAGCGTCGCCCTGCTTGCGCCACAGTTCGCGGCCCGAGGCGGCATCGAGCGCGACGATGCTGCTCCGCGGATTCTCGAGTTTCGGGATCGCCGGGCCGTAGGTGTGCTTCGGGAATGCGCTGCGTCCAATCGTGCCGCGGTCATTGCCGATGCTGGCGGTATCGAACGGGTCGCCAAGTACGATGTACAGAGCACCTTGGTCGTAAGCAAACTCCTGAGTTCGCTCGGTGCCGGCGAAGTGCTTGAGA
>SMTZ1_10004626_pt1 | contig 25707 bp, 25 predicted proteins | sample DeeMarSWOR136_30_FD_25667 | JGI IMG/M metagenome (IMG submission 25667)
GACGGCAAAAACCTGGAGGCGAGAGAGCAGACCATGATGGGCGCACTCATGGCCGGAATAGCCTTCAGCAATTCTTCCGTGGCGCTGGTGCACGGCATGGCCCGGCCCATCGGTGCCTACTTCCATGTGCGTCACGGCGCATCTAATGCTGCCCTCCTGGGCACGGTGATGGAATTCAGCCTGGAGGGAAATCCGGTTCGGTACGCCCGCATTGCGCAGGCGATGGGAGCGGATATAAATGGATTGCCGGAAATGGAAGCGGCCAGGCGGGGCGCGGAGGCGGTCAGGAAGCTCATCAAAGACATCAGGATACCGTCGCTGCGGGAGCTTGGCGTGGATAAGGCAAAGCTCGACCAGCTGGCGCCGAAAATGAGCGATGATGCCATTGCTAGCGGAAGCCCGGCGAATAACCCGCGTCAGGCAACCAGAGAGGAGATAATAGAGCTGTATAAAGTAGCTTACAGAGAATAATCAGTCAAAGCACAGAGGGGGAGTATATGGAAAATCGATTGGAAGCCGCGCAGAAACGTAACAATTATCTTTTCGGGACATTGCACGGGACGCTTCCGCCGGAGGTCATTTGCGAGCGCGGCGATGGCGTGTATCTGTATGATCAGAACAACCGGAAGTATATTGACTTCAGCGGCGGGCCGCACGTGGTCTCCCTGGGGCATGGCAACCGGAGGGTAAATGAGGCCACCAAAAAGCAGATTGATAAAGTGTCTTTCTTCTTCCGCGCCTTCTGGCTGAATGAGCCACTGCTGGAGCTGGCGGAGCGTATTGCCAGAGTTGCCCCGCCCAACTTGAAGCTGTGCCAGTTCTGCAACAGCGGCTCCGAGGCCAATGAGACGGCCATCAAGATTGCCCGCCAGTATCACGTGGAGAGGGGCAAGCCCGAGAAGTACATGGTGGTATCCCGCTGGCAGAGCTATCACGGCATGACGCTGGGCGCGCTTTCCGTTTCCGGGCACACCATGAGACGGCAGAAATTCGAGCCAATACTGCACCAGTGGCCCAAGATACCGGCCCCGCTGTGCTACCACTGTGCCTATGAGCTCACCTATCCCGACTGCGGCATCAAATGTGCCCGGGCACTGGAGGAGATCATCAATCAGGTCGGCGCTCAGTACATCTCCGCCTTCTTCGTGGAGTCAATAGGCGGTGCCGGTACCGCTTGCATGGTGCCGGTGCCGGAATATTACCCCATGGTCCGTGAGATTTGCGATAGGTACGATGTGCTGCTCATCGATGATGAGGTCATCTGCGGCTTCGGCCGGACGGGCAAATGGTTCGGCATCAATCACTGGAACGTCAACCCAGATATCATCACCTCGGCCAAGGGGATGACCGGAGGCTATACGCCGATGGCGGTGGTGATTATCGATGAGAAAATCGGCAAGGTATTTTCAGAAACAGGCGCCAGCTTCATGCACGGCTTCACCATGGAGGGCAATCCCGTCTCGGCGGCCACCTCCCTGGCGGTTATCGATGTCCTGGAGAAAGAGGGGCTGGTGGAACACTGTGCCCGGCTCGGCGAGTACTTTTTCGAGGAGGGGAGGAAAAAGCTGGCCCAGCACCCGGCGGTGGGGGATATACGGGGCAGGGGCCTGCTCATGGGCATCGAGCTGGTGCAGGACAAAGAGAAAAGGGAGCCTTTCGACCTTAAGAAAAGGGCGGCCAACACCCTCCAGCGCATCGCCATGAAACACGGCGTTATGGGCTACCCCACCGCTGGCATCAAGAATGGCGTCAGCGGGGATGCCCTGCTGGTCTCGCCGCCATTCATCATCACCGAGCCGGTGATAGACGAGGCTTTCGACCGACTGGATGCCGCCTTCACCGAATTCGAGAAGGAATTTCGCTAGTTTCATGTAGGGAAGTGTCCGGCATTAGACTTAATAGTGCCTTGCTCAGAACAAAATTCCTGGGTGCCTTTATCGGCACCGCTGTGGGGGACGCGCTGGGCGCGCCGTTTGAAGGTTACTATCAGGTGGACCGACCGGAAATCGAAGCGGTGGCGGAGAGGCTGCCCGAACTGACCTACACCGACGATACCCACATGATGCTCGGCGTTGCCGAATCGCTGCTGCGGTGCCAGGGATTTGACGGCGAGGATATGGCGCACACCTTTGTGCGCAATTATGAACAGGAGCCTTATCGTGGCTACGGGCCCGGGCCGCCGCGCATTTTCCGCATGATTCGCGATGGTGTCCCCTGGGATGAAGCGGCGGGGTTATTGTACCGCGGCGGTTCCTTCGGCAACGGCGCGGCGATGAGGGCGGCACCGCTCGGTGTGTTTTACCGCGATAACCCAGAGATGCTGCGCGAAGTTTCCCAGGCGTCGGCCCAGATTACCCATGCCCACCCGCTGGGGAAAGAGGGAGGCGCATTGCAGGCGTATGCCATCGCTTTGGCGGCCAATCGGGACCCGTCACCGGAACTTGACCGGGCGGACTTTCTGTGCGAGCTGATTAACTTTACGGCAGAAGAAGTGTACCGGGACAAGCTGAACAAAATAGGCGACCTGATGCTCCGGCCGGACCCGGAAAAGATGGTGCTAGAGTTGGGAAACGGCATTGAAGCCTTCAATTCCGTCCCCACCGCCATTTGCTGCTTCCTGTCCCAGCTCAATTCATTCCCTGGTGCCGTGTTCGGGGCAATCGGCCTCGGCGGGGATACGGATACCATCGGGGCGATGGCCGGCGCTATTTCCGGGGCATATCTCGGTGTGGATGCCATTCCGCAGCGCTGGCAGGAAAGGCTGGAAAACCGCCGGTACATCGCAGAGCTAGCGGTGAGTTTGTGCAACCTGTAGAAAGGTACTATACTGAAAAAGAAATGGCTGTATTCCTGCTTGAGGAGGAATTCTTATGCTAATCGTTGCCGAGAGAATCAATTCATCCCGCAAGTCAATCAGCGAGGCCATCAAAGCCAAAGACGCCGACTTCATCCGCAAGGAGGCCAGAGCTCAGACCGAAGCCGGGGCAAACTATATAGATGTGAACGCCGGCAGCTTCGTCGGGCAGGAAGCGGAATTCCTGTGCTGGCTGGTGGAGGTGGTACAGGGTGCCACCGATTTGCCGCTCTGTCTGGACAGCCCGGACCCGGCGGCCATCGCCGCTGCCCTGAAACTGGTGAAAAAGCCTTGCATGGTAAACTCCATCACCATGGAAAAGCAGCGCCTGGAAGGGATGCTGCCGCTGATAAAGCAGTACGGGACGAGAATCGTGGTGCTGTGCCAGAGCGATGCTGGCATGGCCCGCACCGTTGAGGAGAAACTTGATATAGCCAAACAGATGGTCGGCATCCTGACCAAAGAGGGCGTGGCGCCAGGGGATATCTTCATTGACTCGCTCATCTACCCCATCGCCACCGATACGCAGTCGGCAGTCGCCGCGCTCGGTGCCATCAGGGAAATCACCCGGCAGATGCCGGAGGTGCACACCATCTGCGGCCTGACCAACGTATCCTACGGGCTGCCGGTGCGGCGGCTCATCAACCGCACCTTCCTGGTCGCCGCCATGTCACAGGGACTGGATGCGGCCATAATCGACCCCACTGACCGCGAATTAATGGCCGGTCTGGTAGCGGCGGAAGCGATTCTGGACCGGGACAAGTTCTGCACCGGGTACATCACTGCCTACCGGCAGGGGAAGCTGTCATAGATGAAGGTTAGCGTTAGGGTTATTCCTCCCGACAAAGAACTGGAGTTGAAGGCAGGCGATAACCTGCGCTCCGCGCTCATTGAGGCTGGTATTCCCCTCGATTCGCCCTGCGGTGGACAGGGTACATGTTTGAAGTGCAAGGTGCAGCTCGCCGGGGTCAGCCGGAAATATACGGACTTGGAGCAGGAGAAACTTTCCCGCGAGGAACTGGACGGAGGCTGGCATCTTGCCTGCCAGGTTACGGTGGAGGAGCCGGGTGAGGTCCGCCTTCCTGAAGTTGAAGTTTCACGGGCCAAAGCAAGCTTCGGGCTCCTTGGCGAGGAAATCTCGCTGCGGCCCAACGTGCGCCGCTTTCCTTTTGAATTAAGCCAACCTTCGATAAAAGACCAGCGGGCGGACTGGAACCGCCTCGCTGAATACTTGGAACGGTCGACAAAGAGGCCGGTGAGCACTGCCCTGTCTCTGCTGCGCGAGCTGTCTTTCCGGCTCCGCGAGGGTAATTTCAGCGGCCAGGCGGTAGTGGTTGGAAATGAGGTGGTGGCGCTTGACCCGCCCGGTTCAGGTAGCGATGTACTGGGCGTGGCCATAGATATCGGCACCACCACCCTCGCCGCAGCGCTGGTCGATCTGGATACGGGCAAGGTAGTCTCTCTCGATGCGGAGCTTAACCCTCAGATTACCTTTGGTGCCGATGTTGTTTCCCGGATTATGTACGCGCAGGACGGTGCCGCAAAGCGGGAGAAGCTGCAGAAAGAACTGGTGAAAGGGCTCAACCAGCTGCTCCTGCGGCTGTGCCGCAGTGCCCGGCGAGAAAGGGAGAGGATTTTCGAGGCTACGGTGGTGGGCAATACCACCATGCTGCACACGCTGCTGGGGCTCGAGGCCAGGTATATTGCGCTGGCGCCGTACGTTGGGGGGCTGAACCGGCCGTTTGACCTGCCAGCCACCGAACTCGGCTTGCAGATTCATCCCAGGGGTAAGGTGCATATTATGCCGTCAATTGCCAGCTTCGTCGGCGCCGATACCGTGGCCGTCATCCTGGCGACAAGAATGCATCAGAGCCGTGTTCCCATGCTTGCCATTGACATCGGCACCAATGGTGAAGTGATGCTGGCCACCAGAAAGGAAGTCCTCACCGCCTCCACCGCGGCCGGCCCCGCCTTTGAGGGCGGCCGGATAAAGTACGGCATGAGGGCGGTAAAAGGTGCCATAAGCTCTTTTCAGGCAACGCCGGTTATGAATTACTCGGTCATCGGCGGCGGCGCACCCAGAGGCATTTGCGGTTCCGGTCTGATTGACTTGGCGGCGGAGCTTTACCGGACCGGCGTTCTCGACTACAAGGGGCGCATTCTCAGACCTGCGGAGATAAGCACCCGATGGGCAGAGGAGCTGGCGCCGAAGGTCAGAATTCGTAAGGAGGCGCGGGAATTCGTTATCTTCAGAGACGAAGACCGGGAGGTAACGCTGACCCAGCAGGACATCCGCGAACTGCAACTTGCCAAGGGAGCAATACGCGCCGGGGTGGAGCTGCTCATGAAAGAGGCCGGCATCAGCGCCGATGATATTCAGGAGGTCCTTCTCGCTGGCGTGTTCGGCAATTATATCAACCGGGAGAGGGCGGTCGTCCTGGGGCTGATTCCGGTTTTCCCTCTGGAGAAAATTCATTTCATTGGCAACGGGGCCATGGATGGTGCATTACTGGCCCTGCTCGATATGGAGGAAAGGAGTCAGGCAGAGAAGATAGTCGCTAGGGTACATCATATCGAGCTGTCGGGGAGGCCGGACTTCGAGGAAACCTTTCTCCGTTGCCTGTCGTTCGACAATAAATGAGCGGCGTGGCCTCATGCCACGCCGCCCTAGCATTTTTTGTCTTACCTTCCGCCGGTATGATTTTTACTGTGGCGGCAGGTTCTTGAGCATGCTTTCCAGCTTGTCAAGCTCGCCCTCGACCATGCGGTAGCAGTGCTTCTCCTCGGGGAACTTGCTGGTCTTTACGTCGTCGATATACTCGTGAAGCCCTTTGTCGATGACCTCGGCGATATTGGCGTATTTCTTGACGAACTTCGGCGTAAACGCTTCAAAGTAGCCGAGCATATCACCGATGATGAGCGCTTGGCCGTCCGTATACATGCCGGCACCGATGCCCAGTACCGGTATTTTAAGCATGTCGGTGATGATTTTGCCCACTTCCGGCGGAATGGCCTCCAGCAGGATGGAAAAAGCGCCCGCCTTTTCAATGGCCAGCGCGTCCTTAATCAGCTCCATGGCAGTATCGGCGGTGCGTCCCTGGGCCTTGAAGCCGCCCAACTGTCCGGAGCTCTGCGGCGTCAGGCCGATGTGACCCATCACGGACATGCCGCCCTCAATGATGCCCTCAATCTGCTTGATGACCCTGCGGCCACCCTCCAGCTTGATGGCGTCGACGCTCGCCTCCTTGAAGAACCGGCCAGCATTGTAGATGGCGTCCTCCCTTGAAACCTGGTAGGAGAGGAAAGGCATATCGCCGATGACGAAGGTATTGGGAGCGCCTCTCCTGACTATCTGGGAATGTTGAATCATCTGGTCCATGGTCATTGGCACTGTTCCGGGCAGACCGTGCACTACCATGGCGGCGCTGTCACCAACCAGTATCATGTCGATGCCTGCTTTGTCGCAGAAGCTGGCCATGGGAAAATCATAGGCAGTGAGGAAGGTGATTTTATCACCCTTCTTTTTCATCTCCGCAAAATCGAGAACGGTTTTCTTTGGCATATCTTTTATTAATCCTCCTTTTTTACTTTGGCATGGGCACTCTTAAGTCTTCCGGCCCCTGCTTTGATACCTTGAGTTCAGGATGAACCTGGCCTACCAGTTCAATGATGTTCTTGATAGAGCGGATTTTCTCCCGGCCCAGCTCCGCCAGCATATCATCGGACATGCCCCAGGGCATGTACATTGCCAGCCCCGGCCCCGGCTCCATCTTAAAATAGCACGGCGAAGCCACCCGAGCGATTTCCGGCGTCTCAAAGATGCGGTTGTAGCCGCCCATTGAGGCCCAGAGCTGAATGTGAACATCGAGAGGAATATTCACCACGCTCCTGATAGAGGCCAGTTCCGGCAGCGTCAGGTCGGCCACCGGATTGCAGCTTCCCGCCCCGAGTGACTCTACCAGCCTCACCCCCGTTGCATTGGCGTGCCCGGCGAAGATGGAGACCTTGAAGACGATGTCTTCGGGCAGGTCGCCGTTTTGCTTCATGGTGTTGAGCAGGGAAAGGACCCCCTCATCCCAGACCAGGAAGCCGCGGAAGCCAAGCTCGATGCAGCGTTCCAGCTCCATCAGGTAGTGCCGGATAGAGTCCATTCCCCGCATCCTCAGGCCGGAAATGGCGCCTTCCGGAGTGGCGATCTGGCGGCCAATGTACCAGGTAGGCCTCGGCCCCGGCGTGATGATAACCTCCACCTGGTTATCGTGGGCGATTTTGGCAAATTCGGTTAGCTGTTCGCGGGTGAGCATGGAGGCCCCCCGCACCACGGAAATGGAGCGGTGAAATGGAACTCCCTGTTTTTTAGCTTCATCGCACGTTGCTGCTAGGACCTTGGGCGTCTCAACGCCGGAAATCTCCACGCGATAGTGCGCGCCGTCGGGAAACGTTTTGGTCGAGCTTGGCAGGTCATAACGGTCACCGCTGGGAAACCCCGCCTTTTCCATGGCCTGCGCAATTTTGTCCATGTACGTACCCCCATTGTATTTGAAATTCAGGAAAACTCTGATTTAAAACCCGCTGACAAGCTTATTACATCGCCTTTTCCTTGTCAAGAAGTTTTATTTCGTTCGCTGGCCTTGCTGGAAGTATTGGCAAAGCCTGTTTAAAACGCAATCTAGGCACCGGGGACGTTGTGCTTGGCAAACCTTTCGGCCGTGCTCTATCATCAGCACGTGAAAGGCGTAAACTTTAGCGGCGGGCACTAAACTCTCCAGCATTTTATGGGCTTTCTCCACCGTGGCTCTAGCATCGATAAGCCCGAGCCTCTTGGCCACGCGATATACATGGGTATCTACCGGCAGGGCCGGTCGGCCCAGAGAAAACAGAAAGACGCAGTTGGCCGTTTTGGTGCCCACTCCCGGCAAAGCTTTGAGCCAGTCCCTGGCCTCGTCCAGAGGGAACTCATTTAAAAAATCGAGCTCAAGTCTACCTCGCTTTTGCCAGATTTCCCCGAGCGCCTGCTTGATGTAGCGCGCCTTAACTTCCGAAAGACCACCGCCCTTTATGGCGCTGGCAATCCGGTAAACATCGGCCGAGGCCACATCCTCCCAGCTGGGGAAAGAAGCCAGCAGAGAGTGAAATGCCCTTCTGGAGTTAGCATCAGAGGTATTCTGGGATAGAATGGTCTGGACCAGCACGTTCAGCGGGCTATCATGTGGCCGCCAGTCGCGCTCGCCATATTCGCTGATTAACAGGTAAAGGATTTGCTCCATATCTGGTTTGTCCATTTTCATCTCTTGGCAAATACCGGCGAAAAAGCCAGAGCGGCAATCAATAAGCTGAGTGCGGCGGCGAGGAAGAATATGCTGGCCAGCCCCAGTCTGTCACCCAAAAATCCGGAGACGAGAGGCCCGCTAAGCATGCCCACCGCGTAAATCGCCTGATATACCCCCATGGCAGTTGCCCGGTGCCCGGGTGATACATCGCGGATGCTGAGTGCCATAAGCGAGGTGGTCAGGATGCCCCGCCCGAGCCCGTAGCCGACCTGTACCGCCATCAGTGCCGGTATTTTCTGGATGAAGGGAATTGTCAAAGTGCTGGCACCGATCAGCAGAGCACCACCGAGAATGGCGGCGCGGTGGCCTAACCTATCCCAAACCCATACTGCCGTCAGGTTCCCTATCATTGAAGAACCCAGAGTCAGCATGGTGATGAAGCCGAGGTCGGCGCTGGAGCCACCGATTTTGGCCGCATATACCGGAATAAAACCAAAAACCCCTGCATGTACTGTGAACTGGAACAGGATTCCCATAACGGATACCGTTAGGAGGAGGGGGCGAGTTGCCACCGATGAAAAGCCACGCCAGGTAAAAACGTCCCTTGGCTCTGCAGGTTGTTCTCTGGTAAAGGCTAAAGCTGCCAGTCCGGCAACGGCGAGTACCGCCGCCGCCAAAAAGGTCTGGCGTGAGCCGAGCGTCTGAGCCAGGGCTCCGCCACCTGCCGTAGCCACCACCAGAGCTCCGCCCTGCACAAAATTAATTAAACCTATTGCTCGCCCGCTGCTTTCCGGCCGGTAATAGGCGGTAAAGTAAATGGTAAATACCACCCAGGTTGCAGCTCCAATGCCAGTAGTTAAACGTGCCAGGAACAGTTGCCAGGGGTTGGCGGCCAGGCCCAAGCCCAATGCCCCTAGAGAGGTGACGATGATGCCTGCGACCACCAGCGGTTTCCGCCGCCCCAGATTATCTGACCAGATACCAATCGGAATGCGCAGCAGTACCTGGGGTATCGCATACGCCGAGACCACCACACCGACTATCGATAAGCTGGCACCCAGTGACTGTATATATACCGGGAAAATGGGAACATAAAGATACAGGCTAGCCCAGAATAAAAAATTGGCGATACAGAAGAGAACGATAGAATATCGGTGTGGGGGCGGTAGCAGACTTGAATGTGTCAGCTTATGGCGCGATGGGGGCGATTTTATATGTGCATTCACGTCCACGATTTACATTCTAGCATAAAAGAAGAGATACTTATCGATTGCAGGTAGCGGATAAAGTTGACCGCTGGAAGCCCGGAAAAATTGCGCACAACACAAACAAAGTGCTAGCATTTACCTATCATTTAGAAGGATTGCGTTTGAAAAATCTTTAGGAAAAGTGCTCGGACTTCGGGATTTTTAGGATGACTTAAATATCCGATGATATGGAAAGAGAATCGATTTAAAATATTCTACGGCTGGTGGATAGTTGGCGCCTCTTTTCTTACCAGCTTATACGTAGGTGGAGCGGTATTCTACGGCTTCACCGCCTTCTTCGAGCCGATACAGAACGAGATGGGCTGGAGCTACACGCAAATCTCACTGGGCGCATCTCTCCGTGGCCTGGAGTTAGGCCTTCTTTCCCCTTTGGTGGGCATACTTGTGGACCGCTGGGGTCCTCGGAGGCTTATATTCAGTGGAGTGCTTATTACCATAGTCGGTTTACTTTTCCTTGGTTCCGCTCGTTCTTTGCTCATGTTTTATGGCGCCTTCGCTTTAATTGCCATAGGGGTGAGCGCTTGCACCGTTATCGTGCTGCTGACGACCATCGCCAACTGGTTTCAGAGGAAGATGGGGCTGGCCATCGGCATAGCCATCTGTGGTTATGGCTTCAGCGGCCTGATGGTACCGGCAATCGTCAGGCTCATTGCCTTTTATGATTGGCGCACCGCGGTAAACATCCTTGCCCTGGGTATGCTGATCCTGATTTTACCCTTATCTCTCTTGTTTCGGCACCGTCCGGAGCAATATGGTTATCTTACCGATGGCCGGAAACAGAGCGAGGTAGCCTACCCCAGCCAGGAAGGTCTCCAGCAAACCGTCGAGGTTGAGATGAAAGTAAAGCAGGCCCTTAAGAGCGGGGTATTCTGGCGTTTGGCATTATCACGATGGTATCACATGATAGCAACTGCGGCCATAATTACCCATGTCATGCCTTATCTCAGCACTAGCGGTATCAGCCGGTCGCTCGCCAGCCTGGTGGCCACGGCAGTTCCGTTGATGAGCGTTTTCGGCCGTCTTGGGTTTGGCTGGCTCGGGGACAGATCCAATAAAAGACTGGTGGCCACCGCGAGTTTCGTTATGATAGGTTCCGGTGTACTCTGTTTCGCTTATACTTCGGCGGCGAGTATCTGGTTACTGTTTCCTTTTATCATTCTGATGGGCATCGGTTACGGGAGCAGCAACGCGCTTCTGCCGTCACTGGGGAGAGAGCACTTTGGTAGAACTAAATTCGGGAGCATTTACGGTGTGATAGAAGGCATTGGCACAGTAGGAAATATGATGGGCCCGGTCATCGCCGGTTGGGCCTATGATAACTGGGGCAGTTATCAGAAGATTTGGTTGCTGCTGGCCGGACTGGCTATCGTGGCCGTAATTTCGACCTTCACCATTACCCCGGTCAGGAATTCGACGGGGCCGAATGGTTGAATCTGAAATAGTCAAAATAAGAAGGAGGTACCAATTAGGACGATGTCAAGCGATAGCGAAAAATTGGAAAGGAAAAAAATAACGCCTAGGGACTTAATAGCTAAGAAACAGCAGGGTAAGAAAATCGTGCGGGTGGTATGTTACGACTATCCGATGGCGTTACTGGCAGACCGTGCCGGAGTGGATAGCATTCTGGTAGGAGACTCAGTGGGAATGGTGGTGCTGGGAATGCAAAATACCATACCGGTGACGATGGAAGACATGATACATCACTGTAAGGCGGTATCGCGAGCGGCCAAGTACGCCCTGGTAATCGGTGACCTTCCCTTTTTGTCCTACCAGCCGGGCATTCGAGACGCGGTGTACAATGCTGGCTTACTGATGAAGGAGGGAGGCGTGGATGCGGTTAAGCTGGAGGGAGGGGAGGAGTTTGCCCCGACCATTAAGGCAATAGTCCAGTCCGGTATACCGGTCACGGGTCACATCGGCATTACGCCGCAGAGTATTTCGATGCTGGGCGGGTATAAAGTGCAGGGTGCCGATGTCGCCAGCGCTCGCAAGTTGATCGCGGATGCTAAGGCACTGGAATCCGCCGGAGCGTTCATGCTGACACTGGAAGGCGCCCCGGACCGCCTGGCCGAAATTATATGCAAAGAACTTACTATCCCTGTAACCACAATCGGCAGCGGGCCGAACACTGACGGGCAGACCATAAATATGTACGACATTCTAGGGCTCTTCGAGAAATTTACCCCTAAATATGTCAAGAAGTATGCCAATCTTGCTGAAGTAATAGTGCAGGCATTGCAGCAGTACAAACAGGAAGTGGAAACCGGTGTCTTTCCCGGGCCGGAGCACACCTATCATATGAAAGACGAGGTGCTGAAGGAAATATTGAAAGGGTAGTCCATTGGCATCAGGGATTGAGCAGATAGTCCGAGGAATGGGTAAGAAGCTATCTACCTGCGCTTTCACCCTGAGAGAAATGGTCAGCATCAGCTGACCGGGCTATATGCTCTCCAGCTTTTCTTTCAAGCGCCGTACCGAAAGGTGAGCGCTGGACAGAATGGGTACCTTTCGGTTAGCCTCGGGGATCTGTTCTAAAACCCTTTCAATGGAAGGTTGAGGCATTATGATTACCTCTACCTCATCCATGAGCTCGGCTAGATGCTTCAGGACGATTCTGTCGTGGGTGGCTAGGTCTTCGCGTCTCAGGGCATCGAAGGCCCCTGGGCATAGCGATGTCTTTACTTCCACCCTCTTTTTTCTCAGTGCTGCCTGCACCTGAATCATTTTAGGAGCAGATGCCAGTGTGCCGGGATGGGTGCCGAGGATACCGATACGCGCACCAAGGTCCATCGCCTCATCGATAATAATCTCCAGCACGGCCAGAACGGGAATGCTGACCGCGTCTTTCACGTCCTCGACTAGGCGACCGAAGGCGGCGCAGGTGAGCATCACTACCTCTGCCCCGGACTCCTCAGCAAAAAAGGAAAGCCATCTTAACCGCCGGAGGACAAGGTCCCGGAACTGCTCGCCCGATAAAGATGGCAGTCCTTCATCAACAAGGTGGACTACTTCTACATCGGGCATGATTTCAGCCGTCAATTTGCCAAATAAGCTGACGTTGAAACACCCGGCGTGGACCATGCCTACTTTTCGTCCCATCTCATACCTCCAGATTTGACTTCTATAATTAATTCCACCATTTATCTAATTCTTATTTCAAACGGCGCAATTGTCAATAAATATATTAACGATGAAGGTGAACCTGCCACGCCGTAGGCCTGGTGTGGAGCTCAAAGCCAAGACACATATCTGGGTTTCAAGCTTCATATCATGGCCACGGAAGACAGCATATTAATTGACTGTAATGATTCTGTAATGCTTTTGTTATTTTTTCATGGCCGTTCTTAAGACGTTTGTAATAGGACTTAGGTAATATAACATGTGCATACTAAAGTTCACTGGTAATTAAATAAGTTTACCAATGTTAAAGAAAAGGAACCATGGAATCTATGTCAACCGTAGAAGATTATATTGGCAGAATGTTTACTGTAAATGAAGTGGCGCGTCTATTAAACGTGCATCCGGCTACGGTTAGACGCTGGGAAAAGGAAAGGCAGCTGAAGTCATACCGGCTTGGACCCAAAAAGGTAATCAGGTTCAGGACAGAAGAGTTATATAGCTTTATCAATCACAATAATGATCCAGATGCTCAGTGATTTTGCCATTTCTATGTTTTAACGAAAGTAGCGGCAACATGTTTATCAAAAAGACACGGTATTTAAAAAGAGAAATCAAACTGATGTCCGGTTAATATTTAAGTCAAGAGAGATAGCATCGGTAATGATATCAAAATAAAGAGAGCGAGAGAAAAGGCGATGTCTAGTTCACCAATGGAGGAAAATGAGACCAAGAAAACCGCGGGCAGATTACGGAAAAATGCCATTGACCCCGAGTTGCTGAAACTTATCCCGGAATCATTGTCCAGAAAATACAACGCTATTCCGCTGGAGGCAGTTGGCAACGTGCTCCATGTTGCCATGGCCAATCCTTCAGACATTATTGCACTGGAAGCTCTCGCAACCCTTAGTCAGATGCACATTGTGACCGAAGAAGCCAGCGCCGAGGAAATCGTTGAAGCTATCGACTTCAACTATCAATCATATGAAGAAATAGAAGAGCAAATTTCAAGTCTCCCTCTGGACGTAGATGCACCGGAGGCAGGTGCCGGACTGAGTACAGTCACCGATGCTCCGGTGGCCCGGGCACTGGCTCTCATTATCGATGAAGCAGTCAAGGCCCGCGCTTCCGATATCCACTTTCAGCCCCAGGAAGATAAACTACAGGTACGATTCCGCATCGACGGTGCTCTGCATAATATGATCACTCTGCCTTTAATGACGGCCAGCCCGCTTATATCACGCATCAAAGTCCTGGCCAATATGAATATCGCCGACCATCACCGCCCGCAGGACGGCCAGTTTTCGGAGGACGGCCAGTTTTCGGTGCGTACCAAAGGCGGACAGTCCATAGATATCCGCGTTGGTATGGTGGCCACGGTATATGGGGAGATGGCAGCACTAAGGCTTCTGGACAAATCCAGAGCCGTTATGAGCCTGTCTGACCTAGGTTTTCGATCCGAGAGCCTAGCTAAATTTGAAGAGATGCTCAAGGTCCCGTATGGCATGATCCTGGTCAGCGGGCCCACCGGCGCCGGCAAAACCACCACCCTTTACGCTTCGGTGAACTGCCTTGACTGCGTTGGCAGAAACATCATCACCATTGAGGACCCCGTGGAATACCGTTTCAAGGACATCAACCAGATTCAGGTTAACCCGCGTGCCGGCCTCACCTTCGCCAGCGGACTCAGGTCCATTTTACGCCTTGACCCGGATGTGGTGCTAGTCGGCGAGATACGCGATGCCGAAACCGCTGGTATTGCGGTGCAATCGGCTCTCACCGGACACCTGGTACTGTCTTCAATACACGCCAACGATGCCGTGGGCGTGGTGTTCCGCCTCCTCGACCTTCTGCACTCATCGGGGCCATTGCCCAGCGTATGGTACGGCGGGTCTGCCCCGATTGCGCGCAACTAACTTCGATTCCGATTGTGGAGCAAATGAGCTACGAGAAAGAAATAGGAGAAAAGCGAGAGGAGTTTATATGCGGTAAAGGCTGCAAGTCCTGTTCCCAAACCGGCTACCACAGCCGGTCCGGGCTATTTGAGATTTTGCAGATCAGTGATGAAATACGGGCGATGCTGCTCAACGGAACCACGGCCTCCAAGCTTAGACATCAGGCGATTAAGGAGGGGATGGTACCTCTGATCAAAGACGGGATGTTGAAGGTTAAAGATAATATCACCACGGCAGACGAGGTTCTCCGCAACGCTTACTCGGTAGACTGACATTATAACTGGCCCAGATCACACAACGGGTTAATAAGGCAGGGGAGGAGTGCCACTGGGGAGAGACAGATGGTTTTCCAATACGTTGCCTACAATGAAAAGGGAGAGATAGTCAGGGGCAAGGTTCCGGCAGCCAACGAAGAGGCAGCCAATGACCTGCTCGGCTATGCCGGCTATCAGGCTATCAGCCTCAAGCCATATATTCCCTTCCTTAATGTCGATAAGCTGAGGGCCAGCCTGTTTCGGGTAAAGCCCGGCGATATCATACTGATGTACCGGCAGCTGGCCATGCTGCTGGAGTCCGGCATCGATATCGTTGCATCGCTGGAGCTGCTGCAGGAACAGTCAAGTAATCGTGCCCTGAAAAAGGTTCTGGGCGACGTAATATCAGACCTGCGCGCCGGCCATCAGCTTTCCAACGCGCTGAGCAAGCATCCCCAGGTCTTTTCCCCCATCTACTGCAAACTGCTGGGCGTGGGTGAGCAGAGCGGAGACCTGGAGACGGTGCTGAGACAGGTGGCCGATTATATGGAGAAGGAAGTCACCACCGCCAAGGAGACCAAGAGTGCACTGATGTACCCGGCAATTACCTTTATGGTTACGATTGGGGTTATCGGCGTACTGGTAATTTTTGTGTTGCCCAGCTTCGGAGGCCTCTACAGTTCGCTGGGTGTTGAGATGCCAATGGCTGCCAGACTGCTCATTGATGTTTCCACTAAGCTGAATGATTACTGGAGTTATCTCCTGCTGGGCATGCTGGTGCTTTTCGGCCTGACCCACATCTATTTCAAAACGTCTAGTGGCCGGGCTAAACGGGATAGGCTCATCCTGCGTCTGCCACTGCTCGGGCGTGTGTGCCACCTGAGCGAACTTTCCCGCCTCTGCCGTAGCATGTCACTGCTTTTCCGTGCCGGCCTGCCCCTGACCGAAATCCTCCCTATGCTCATCCAGAGCAGCCGGAACCAGGCTTTATCGCAAGCGCTGGTTGAGGTCCAGCAGGACATGATCAAAGGCGAGGGAATCTCGCGACCGATGGCCAAAAACAAGCTCTTCCTGTCCATGATGGTTCAGATGGTGAGGGTAGGTGAGGAAACGGGCAACCTCGACGTTACCCTGCTTGCCGTTGCCCGAAGCTATGACACTGAAGCCGAGGACAAGACGCGTTCCCTCATTTCACTGATACAGCCGACAATGACACTCTTTATCGGCGCGGTCATCGCCCTCATTGCCTTTTCCCTGGTTTCAGCCATGTATTCTATGTACGGAACGGGATTTTAAGGGGAATTTGATGATGAAGTTCCGGCAATTAATCAGGAATTTTGTCCGGCAGAAGGAAGGGATAACCTTTTTGGAAACGGTTATTGCTTTGGCCATTCTCGGCGTTGTCTCCGTTTCCTTTCTCAATGGTCTAACCACAGCTTCCAAATCCGTTTTCATCACCGATGAGCACTCCACCGCAGAGAGCTTGGCGGAAAGTCAGATGGAATGGGTGAAAAACTCCGTCTATTTATACGATACCACCACCTATTCGACAGCGCCGATCCCTGATGGCAAAGACTTTTTTCAGTATTCAGCCAATGTGCTCGCTTCACCACTCCACACTCCGGATGATGGCATACAGAAAATCACCGTAATAATTAAACGCTCCGGCAACAACGTATTTAGCCTTGAAGGATATAAAGTAGACCGATGAGACGTAGAGAGAAAGGGTACACACTTATTGAATTAATCGTGGCAGTCAGCATCATGGTGCTGGTGAGCGGTGCGGCCTCTATAGCCATATTCCAGATTTCAAAAGGTACCGAGGCAAACAATACCCATATGAATGCGGTGCGCCAGGTGCAGAATGCCGGATACTGGATCTGCCGCGATGCCAGGATGGCACAGAGTATCGATACGGATAACCTCACGCTGCCGGTTTTCCTCGTCTTCAACTGGACGGAATGGGATGACGAGAATGAAAAGATATATCACTCGGCAAATTATTCCTTTGAAGGGCTAACTGACGGTATCGGTAAGCTGAAACGAACTCATCGGAGCAGCGCCGGCGCAAATGAAGAGACGCTTATTGCAACTTATATTTATTACGCCCCTACTGACCCGGATGATACCACTAAGGCTGACTATCAGGCTCCAGTGCTGACGTTGCAGCTCACCTCCGTTGTTGAGGATACCAAGGAAATTAGAGAATACCGCATCAAAAACCGACCAAATGTTTATTAGCGGATGTGAAACAATGGGCAGGATTTGGCGAAAAGTACTGAAAGGAGAATCGGGGCAGGCCCTTCCGATAACGCTGGCCCTGTTGATAATCGGTGGGCTGACCATTATACCGAGCCTGGGCCTGACCTTTTCCAGCGCCAAAACCAGTAACATAATTCAGGATGGTGTGAAGGGCACTTACGCCGCCGAGGCTGGTATCGAAGATACCTTGTGGTCGCTGGTCAACGGCGAGCCACCACCCAGCCAGCTATCGGACAATATCAACGATATGCAGGTTAACATACAGACCGTAGACAAGGGGACCCATACCTTATATCTTGGTGAACTCATTGAGATGGCCGGCCATGTCGAATACCTTGACGTGACCAGTAATATTACCTGGGACCCGGGAGCCGATGCTTATAAATACACTATTACGGTCACCTGGCAACCGGGCAGTGGAGAACCAACAATACATATAGAGGAAATTGGCGCCAGGATTCCCATCAACTATACTTATCAGGAATGGTCAGCAGCGAATTTCACAGAAAATATCTCTACTGATGAACCGGAAGAAACCCTGGATCCGCAGGGCGCTTACCTTCTGAACTGGATAATGTCACCGCCGTATCCCAAAGTGTCTGAGAACGAAACACAGCGAACCCAGATGTTCTACATTGATGGCACGGGGGAACAAAAGCGCTATTACGCCTGGGTACTGGCCCGCCGGGAGGATATCGGTGTCTGTGGTGAAGTCAACAGTACTGCCTATGAAATTACGGCGACCGCCCTTCAACACGGGAGTAATAGAACCGCGGCCAAAATTATAACTAAGGCAATGATATGGGATGAGGATACATATATTACATCGTGGCAGATCCATAACTAGCCGTTGTCTCTAAGGAATAAGACATGAAATTAAGTAAGAAAAGCTGGCTGTTCATAGCCCTCGGCATGTTTCTTATCGCTCTGGTGGGCCTGTGGATGGTCTACTCACAGCAATCCGGTATCAAGAATCAGCTGAATGAAGAGCTAACCCAGGCCAAGTCCAGACTGGGGTCGATGCAGCTCGAGCCGCTCGCAGACAAGATGGTAGAACTCGAGCAGCAGCTGGACGAAACAATGGTGCAGTCTGAAGCAGCCCGGGAAAAGCTCTCCCAGCCGATAAATAGCATCATCATCAATGACATATTATTCAGCACGGCCGAGAGCCACAGCGTAAACATCACCGAAGTAAGCGCCTCAGTGGCAGGCGAATCAGACCTGGATGGTGTCCCCTGCCTGACGTTCCCCCTCACCGCCAGGGTTGAGGGAGAATTAAACAATCTGATAGATTTCATCACCGAGCTCAATGGTGACCTTGTCCCCACCACGGTCAAGTCCGTGGACGTCCAGATACCGTACACTACCGGAGATAGAAAGCCTTCCATCAATCTCCAGATGGTATTCTACACCTACGAGGAAGATTAAAAAATGGCTGAGAAAGTGGTCACTCTATACATCGATGATACCAGCGTCCGGCTCCTGGTAACCAGCGGAAAACGTATCAGGAAATGGGCAGATTTACCTCTTGAACCGGGCTTGGTGAAAAACGGCGTGGTCATGAAACAGGAGGAGGTTGCCGCTAGAATCAGGCAGCTTTTCAACATCCGCAAGGTAAATTCTAATAGGGTTGTCCTTGGCGTAAGCGGGTTGCAGTGCCTTACCCGTCCCATGCTTTTGCCTCAGCTGCCAAGAGATATGCTGGAAGAGGCGGTAGTACGTGAAGCAAAGAGGGTACTGCCAGTTTCCCCAGACCAACTGTATCTCAAATGGCAGTCTATCCCTGCCCCGGAGGGGAAAATACAGGTCTTCCTGGTGGCAGTTCCCCGTACCGCCGTCGATGCTTTATTCAATACGCTGCAACTTACCGGTCTCAAGACAGACCTGATGGACCTGAAACCGATGCTTCTAGCCAGAATGGTAAAGGACACCATGGGCATTATCGTGGATGTTCAGCCGACCGAATTTGACGTCGTCGTTATGGCGGAAGGTATTCCTCAACCCATCCGCACCGTACGTTTCCCTAACAAAGCATCATCCTGGACGGAAAGAACCGCATTGATAAAGGATGACGTGAGCAGGACCATCGAATTCTACAATACCAACAACCCCGAGATGCCCCTTGCCGCCACGCTGCCTGTTTGGGTTTCCGGGGAACTGGCCAATGAAGTCGAACAGTGCCAGGTGCTTTCGGATGCACTGAGCCGGCCGGTTTTACCTTTGCCACCGCCGCTGGAGAGCCCTGATGGGCTTGACTCCAGTCGCTACATCGCTAATATGGGCCTGACTCTCAAGAAAATCGCACCGACAAATAGCAGCGGGCTTTTGGTAAGCGAACTCAATATATTGCCTCTGGTATACCAGCCCGAGCCCATTTCCCTTACCAGGATACTGGCGGTGCCCAGCGCCGTTATCGCCGTAGGCATACTCCTTTTACTGGGTTTGATGATTCAGAACACATCCGCCGATATCGCTGAAATAAGAGAACAGGTGAATACCACCAATCAACTCCTGCAGCAAAGAACGGCCCAGAGGCAAACCTATTCCGCTACCATTGATGGACTCAATCAGAAGATCGCCAATGCCGAGACCTCGGGCGGCAACTTCGCCCTTGCCGTGTCAAATCTGGAAACGCAGAGCCATAAAGTAAACGGTGACCTTGAAGTGACCGTTAGCCTCTTGCCGGAAACGGTGAGTTTGACCAGTATCAGCTATAGCAATAACACCCTTACCATCAAAGGGAATGCTTCGAGCGAAGAAGATGTCCTGTCATACCTGAAGGAGCTTGAAGCCACCGAACGTTTCTCCCACATCACGATAACCAACTTCAGGAGAACGGCTGTAGATAGTAACGATTTCACTATCATTCTCGGCATGGGAGATTAAGCACATGGATATATTTGCTTTGGTTAGGTTGGCAGCAGAGAAGAGTGCTTCGGATCTGCACCTGGTGGTAGATAACATGCCCGTTCTCCGCATCAATGGCCTGCTTCAGCCGGAGTCAAGCTACCCACACCTAACCTCTGAAGACATAGCGCAGGCCTTCCAACAGATCACATCGGAAAAAGAGAGAGCTGATTTTCAACACTACCTGGAACTTGACTTCGGCTATACGCTGCCTGATGTTGGCCGGTTGCGCTGCAACGCATCCCAACAGCGGGGCAGCCTTAGCCTTGCCATCAGACTTATACCTCTGGTCATTCCCACGCTTGACGAGCTGGGATTGCCACAGATTTGCCAGGACCTTATCATGAAGCCCAGGGGACTGGTAGTGGTCAGCGGGCCCAGCGGCAGCGGTAAGTCCACCACGCTGGCGGCAATGATAGATTATCTGAATTCCCAAGACAGAAAACGTGTGATTACCCTTGAGGACCCCATTGAATACCTTTACACCAACAATAAGTGCACTATCACGCAACGTGAGCTGGGCAATGATACCCTGTCGTTTGCCGATGCACTGAAGCATGTACTGCGCCAGGATCCGGATGTCATTCTGGTGGGAGAAATGAGGGACCTGGAAACAGCCGCGGCCGTGCTTACCGTAGCTGAGACCGGCCACCTGGTACTGACCACCGGACATGCCACAAGTGCCGCGCAGGCCGTGGAGCGCATCATCGACCTTTTCCCCACCCATGAGCGACATCTGGCCCAGACCCGGCTGGCGTCGCTGCTCCTGGGAATTTTATGTCAAACGCTCGTCCCCAGGGTTGATTCCTCGGGGAGAGTAGCCGCGGTAGAGGTTATGCTGGCCCTCCCGGCAGTCAAGAATATCATCCGCGAGGGCAAAATCCACCAGTTGCCCAATGCCATCGTGACGCAGGCCCGCTCTGGCATGAAGCTTCTCGATAACGCCCTGATAAACCTCCACCGGAGCGGCGTCATCAGCGGCGATAGTCTGTTTGCCTTCTGCAACGACCGCGAGGAAGTGGCCAAGCTAATGGGACGGGTGGTAGCGGAGTAACAACAAAGGCAATCTAATATACTAAAAAGCAATGCTAGCATAAGGCCGTGCTTGCAAGGCACTCGCCTCCTCCTCACCATGTCCCCTCCTACTCTCCCGGGAGGGGACTGTTTATTGACCTTGACGAACGGAGAAAAAACGCTCAAAATACGGCGAAATGGACATCGTGCTTATTATTATCTTTGCTGTGTTCGGCACCGCCTTCGGCAGTTTTTTTAATGTGTGCATCGACCGCCTGCCCGTGGAAAAATCGATACTTCGCCCGCCTTCACACTGCGACGCCTGCCAGCACCGTCTGGCACCGCGTGACCTAGTGCCCCTCTTCAGCTATTTATGGCTGCGCCGTCGCTGCCGTTACTGCGGTGCGCCTATCCCCCGGAGACCCTTCTGGGTGGAACTGGGCACGGGTTTGCTCTTTGCCCTGAGCTACTGGTATTTCGGATTGAGTATTCAGTTCGCCGTCATTGCCTTTTACGGCAGCCTGTTTCTGGTTATCGGCGTCATTGACCTGGAACACCAGCTCATACTGAACAAAATCTCCTATCCCGCGATGGCGCTGGCGTTGGTTATTGCTGTCTTCCAACCGCCGCCGGCACTGATTGACCTGAATCTGGCCTGGCCCTGGGCGGGCATTGTTAGCAGCCTAATGGGAGGAGCTATAGGACTTCTATTCCTTTTGTTTGCCTATGTCATAACCCTTGCCATCTATAAGAGTGAGGCAATCGGGTTCGGCGACGTCAAACTGGCCGGGCTGATAGGGCTGGCCACCGGCCCGAGGCTGGTGCTCCTCTCGCTGACTTTGGGCGCCATCCTCGGCGGAGTGGCAGGCATAATTCTGCTGTCGCTGAAGATGAAAAAGAGGAAAGAGCCCCTCTCCTTCGGCCCCTTCCTGGCCATAGCCACAATGATTACCCTTATCTGGGGAAGCGACGTCCTTAACTGGTATCTGGGATTACTGCACTTTTAGCTTCCCACCGACACCGCCTCCTTGCCCGCCGAAAGAAGTAAAATGGTTCGTTTGTATGCTTAGATAACGGGCCAATACAGTTTCTTCTAATAAATTGCCCCTTTATCATATTGACAAATGGCCGAATGATTAGTACAATAGTCCTACCTAATAAGTAATGGAGGCTAATGGTGAGGGTAAATCGGCGGCGCTCTGACATCGAAATCATTGCCGATATGCTCAAGGTAGGCGAGAACGGCGCGGGCAAGACGGAGATCATGTACAGCGCCAATATGAGCTACCGTCAGATACAGAAGTACCTCGGCTATCTGATGGCTAGCGGCTTTATCGACAAGATGAAGATGGGCAATCCCTCAGTAACCTACCAAGTGACGGATAGCGGCCTGAAACTGATGCAACTGATAAGCAATATCAAGGAAATGCTCGGGCTGGATGAAAATTACAGTTTGTAAACTTTGTACGGTTTTTATGACAGAGACCTGAGGACGGCTGGTATCTTCAGGTCTCTTTTTAAATAAAGCGGTAAGGAGATAAGCGTGGCAGACAAAAGAATGTTAATCATCGACGCCGACATTGCCAGAAGGATCGACGAGAACCGCGGCGATATGAGCTACTCGGAGTTCCTGGAGTTCCTGATTGACAGACAATTACAGGAGCAGCCCAGCAACAATAACTATGTTGGTAAAGATGAATTCCACCAGTTTGCCGCAGGCATGAAGGAGCTGCTGCGCAATTTCCTTGAGTTTTTCCTCAGTTACGGGCTCGAACTGGGCAAACAGCCTCAGGACAAAACCTTTCAGGAGCTGAGCCAGAAGCTGCAGGACCTGGAAAGCTCCGGCAACAAAGGCAAGAAACTCTAACCACCCCTCCTCTCCATTAGCGACACTGCAATTTCCTCACCCTGTACGGTTCATCCCAAGCCCACCTGAATAGAACTATGTTCTAGAACACAATCACTTCCCAACCACATTGTGACGTGCCATAGTCAACTGAAAGCGAAGTTGGCTTGGGAGGTGACTTGTGCCAAAAGCGATCGAGCTTTTGCAGCAGGGCAGGAATGAAGAGCTTTGGCAGATGTGCTGTGGCTACCTCAAGCTTTCTCTGGAGCAGTTTATGGACATACAAAATAGGCTGCTCCTGGAACAGATAAAGCGGCTCAACGGTTGCACGCTGGGCAGGAAAATCATGAACGGGGGCCAGCCGAAATCGGTGAAGGAATTCCGTGAGCAGGTGCCCCTGACGACCTACGATGACTACTGCCCCGAGCTCAGCGATAAAAGAGAAGCGCCATTACCTGCCGACCCTGCCTTCTGGGTGCATACTTCCGGAAGGTCCGGCGATTACCCGTGCAAATGGATTCCGATGACGCACGCTTTCGCTGAGGAATTGAGCCGGATAATGTACGGCCTGGGAATGCTCGCCAGCTGCCGGGGCTGGGGAGACACCTCCCAGCTCAACGGCTGTCCCAAGATTGTCTATTCCGTGGCGCCACGGCCCTACATGTCCGGGACCATGGCGGATATGATCAAAATACAATCGCCGATCAATTACCTGCCGTCGCTGGAAGAGGCCGAGGAGCTTTCTTTTGAAGATAGAATAAAGCTGGGCTTCAAGGAGGCTCTCTCCGAGGGATTTGATTACTTTTTCGGGCTGTCCATGGTTCTGGTGGTGGTGGGAAACAAGTTCAGCCAGTCCACCGAGAGGGTTGACATTCGCCCCCTGCTCAGACAGCCCCGGGCGTTGTTTCACCTGGCCAGAGGACTGGCCAAGAGCAAGCTGGCACGGCGTCCGATGCTACCCAAAGACATATGGAGGCTGAAAGGCATCTTGAGCGGTGGGCTTGACAGCGCCGTCTATCGCGAAAAGATAAAGGAACTCTGGGGTAGATACCCGCTGGACATCTACGCCGGCACCGAAGGCGGCGTCATCGCCACGCAGACCTGGGACTATGACGGTATGACCTTTATTCCCAGCCTCAACTTCCTTGAGTTCATACCGGAGGAAGAACACCTGAAGGGGCGTCTTGACCCCCAATACCGGCCGCAGACAGTTCTGCTCGATGAAGTGGTGCCCGGCCAGAATTACGAAATCGTGCTCACTAACTTCCACGGCGGGCCGCTGGTCAGATACCGCCCCGGGGATATGGTCCGCATCACCGCACTGCGCAACGAACAGCTGGGCATAAACCTCCCGCAGATGGCATTTGAGCGGCGGGCCGATGACCTGCTAGACTTCGTTTTCGTCCGGCTGACTGAAAGAACCATCTGGCAGGCGATTGAAAATACCGGCATGGCCTATGAAGAATGGACCGCTTTTAAGAAGGAAGGACAGCCGGTGCTCAGCCTGTACATTGAGCTGAAAAACGGCTACCAGAGTAACGAAACGGAGATCGCCGCCGCCATACGGGAAAATATCTTGCGGTCAGACAGCCAGAATAAAGACACGGAAAAACTGTACCGCAATGACTTCGCTGAAATGATCGACTTCAAGGTCGAGGTGAACGTGCTGGCGCCGGGAGCCTTCGCTCATTTCACCGAGCAGCGGCGGACGGAAGGGGCTGACCTAGCACACCTCAAGCCGCCGCACATGAACCCGTCCTCGCGCGTACTGGAGCTTCTCACGCAGAAACCGGCCGAGGTAGTCAGGGCCACCTCCGGGACCCCGGAGGAGACGGCGGCGGTCCGCTAGTACTTTAGTCCGCCTCACTTTGGTCAAGCTACTTTAGTCTTGCTTGACAGTCCTGCGTATTGAGGTAATAATTACCTCATAATGAACGTATATACCCTGTTCCCCTTGATCGCCGTCGTTGCCTATATACCGCTGCTGATCACCACTCTGAGCAGTCGCCCCTGGCAGACGCGCCATAAGCTTTTCATCCTGTTTCTCATCGCCGCCATGGTCTGGAGCCTCACCGATATTTTCCTGCGCAGCAATTTCTCCCCGGGACATAATTTATTCCTGCTTAAACTTATTCTCATCACTTATACTTTGACCGCGGTACAGTTCCACGTCTTTGTCTCTTCTTTCTATGCTCCGGGGGAAGGGCGCTGGCTGCCCCTAGCTTACGCATCTCTGGCCATAGCCATCATCCTTATCCTAACCGGCATTGTCCCGGAAGGGGTCTACGCGGAAGGAAATAAACTCTATCTGGATTACGGCCAGGGCATTTTCTTTTTGCTGGTTCCCCTAATGGCCCTGGCCTGCCGAACGTCCTATCTTTTCTGGAGAAGGCTAAGGATTCTGGACAACCCCATGCTTCGCAACCAGATATTTTCTCTGCTCCTGGGTCTCTGCTCATTCGTGCTTTTTACCCTGGCGGCACTGCTCCCGTGGGGAAGAGAATTTGCTGTAACTCACTTCGGCAGCATTATCATGGCCGTCATTTTCAGCTACGCTGTCATCAGACACCAACTGGTTGATATCAGAATCGTTTTGCGGCGCGGTCTGGGCTGGGTGAGTCTAGGATTTATCGGCATATTCTGCTATGGGATGCTGCTGGTTATTCTCAATGTAATACTCGGCCTCAAGTTGGATATGGTCACCGCTTCATCAGCCACCGGCATTGCGCTCGTCGTCTCTATATTAATCTTCAAACTACGCAACTACTTTTTCACCACGCTGGGCAAAGCTCTGCAGGGACAGAGCTATGATTACCGTCAGCGGCTCTCTGAATTTGCCGATAAAATACACAATGTTTTCAGTCTAAAAGAACAGGGTGGTGAGCTTCTCTCGCTGGTCACCAAAGCGGTCGGCTGCAAGCGGGCCCGTCTCCTCTTCGTGGAAGTCGGTGGACAGGATT
>SMTZ1_10006291_pt1 | contig 25705 bp, 20 predicted proteins | sample DeeMarSWOR136_30_FD_25667 | JGI IMG/M metagenome (IMG submission 25667)
ATCCCCGTTTGCTTCGTCCCCGTCAACTCACCGTGACCGCGTTGCTCGAGGTCCTTTTCAGCAATCTGGAAGCCGTCATGATTTTGCACAAGAACCTCTAGCCGAGAAATCGCCTTTTCAGAAAGGTCTTTCGACAACACGAGGTAGCAAACCCCGCTTTCGGAGCCTCTGCCGACCCGGCCTCTTAATTGATGGAGTTGAGCCAAACCAAACCGCTCAGGGTGTTCAATGATCATCACCGTGGCTCCAGGGACGTGCACGCCGACCTCTATCACGGTTGTCCCCACCAAAAGATCAATAGCGCCTTTACGAAAATCATGCATGACGGCTTCTCTCTCATCAGCAGAAAGTCGGCCGTGGATCAGTCCGATTCGGAAACGGGGGCTGAGGACTTTTCGCAGCTTCTCCGCCATCTCAACGGCATTTTTGAGATCCGCATCCTCCGAGCCCTCGATGACAGGGCAGATCACAAAGGCCTGCTGACCCTGAGACAAGCGGCGGATCAGGGAATCGAAGAGCATTCTTTTTTCGCCTTCCTTCGCCATTTGGGTGAGAACGGGCAAACGTCCTTTCGGATATCCCCTGATAAGGGATATGTCCATGTCTCCGTACAGCGTTATGGCTAGGGTCCTAGGAATAGGCGTTGCGGTCATGACCAACAAATGGGGGTTGACTCCTTTCCGGTCCATGAGGGCCCGCTCTCTCACCCCGAACCGGTGCTGTTCATCAATGATCGTGAGACCCAAGTCGGAGAAAACCAGGTCCTCCTGTATAAGGGATTGGGTTCCTATGATGAGGTTATACGATCCGCTCCTGATCTCGTGGACTATTTCCCGCCGGGCCGCTTTACTGAGTCCGCCGGTCAGCAGGACGGGTCGAAATCCCATCTTATCAGAGAGCTGGGTAAAGTATTCCAGGTGCTGGGTGGCCAAGACCTGAGTGGGCACCATGAGCGCAACCTGCCTTCTGTTCAGCACGGTGATGTGGGCGGCTACTGCGGCGACGATGGTTTTTCCGCATCCCACGTCTCCCAGCAGCAATCGATTCATGGCCTTACCGGAGACCAAATCCTTGGCGATGTCCTGAACCGCCTTTAAGGGGTGAAAAAAGCCGGGCATATTCCTTTTTCTCTGGATTTTTTCCTGAAAGCCATGACGATCATGACCAGGAAAAAACGATCAAAGATGAGTCTCCTGTGAGAAGGTGTGCGGGATTGATTCAGATCATCAATGGATGCTTCCCGGTCCGGGAAGTGCACAAATCTCAAGGCCTGGTCCAGCGTTGGGAGACCAAGACCATGAGCCGTTTCCGGGGGAACGGGATCAACCAGGGCCCCGGCGTATTGATCGAGTGCGCTGCGTATGAAGGATCTGAGTGCGGCACCGGAGATTCCCGCGACCGCCGAGTAAACGGGGTAGAAAGCAAGGAGGTTCTCCGTATCTCCATCGCCGCCCCTTGCATACAGGCTGACTTCAGGGTGAATCATCTGCGGGCGGCCCCGGCTGAGGCGGATGGTGCCGTAGACCAGGAGGCGGGTCCCTTGGGCCGCAAAGCGGCTGAGATGAGGTTCCTTATAGTTGAACCAGAGAAGATCCAACACCGATTTCTCGTCCCGCAAGCGGATTCGGAACAAGCGCTTGCGGCTTTTGTAGAATTTCTCTTCCCCGCCAGAGACGACTTCCCCGTTGACAAGGCACGGCACGCCCTCTTCAACTTCCCGGAGAGGACAAATGGTGGTCCTGTCTTCGTAGTGTATGGGGGTGAAAAAGAGTAAATCAAGAACAGTGTGGATTCCTTTTTGGGCAAGAAGGCCAGCCCGTTTGGGGCCGACGCCTCTCAAATGAGAGACAGGCGAAGAGAGCGTCTGAACTTGTTTGGGGTAACCGTCTTTCTTGGGGATCATGAATCCGTATTATAAAATCGCGCAGCGATTTTATAGATCGTCCTGCCCGACAGGCGGGACTCAAATAAAGCCAACCCTCCGCGCTTGTGAAAGAAACGCCGAAGCAGATACAGCCGCTTTTTCGCACCGTGACGGTGGGATTAGGATTCTTGTTTCCAGCCGTGAACGCCGATCAGATCAACAAAACGGCAACCACCAAGGTTTTCTTCTCTGAAGGCGTCCTTTTTTCTGGTCATTTTGAGCAAGTCCTGACTGTATTTGTTTCCTATGGGTATCACCATTCTTCCGCCATCGGCCAATTGGTCCAGCAAGGGTTGCGGAATGTTCGGCGCTCCGGCCGTAACCATAACAGCATCGTAGGGTGCAAATTCTTCCCAACCGAGGGTTCCGTCAAAGGCTTTGAATCGAATGTTGGTGTAACCCATTTTATCCAAGAGTTCTTTGCTCTTTTCCAAAAGGGGACGAATCCTTTCGATGGTGTAAACCATCTTCGATAGCTCCGCCAAAATGGCTGTTTGATACCCGCTCCCCGTGCCGATCTCAAGGGTTTTTTCTTGACCGGTGAACTCAAGGGCCTGGGTCATGAGGGCCACTATGTAAGGTTGGGAGATGGTTTGCTTATGTCCGATGGGTAGGGGGTGGTCGTTGTAAGCCTCTCCCACGAGGGCTTCTTCCACGAAGAGATGTCTTTGGACCTTTCCCATGACCCTCAAGACGCCCTGGTCCGTGATGCCCCGCGGAATCAGCTGATTTTTGACCATTCTCTCCCTGGCCAGACGATAATCGTGGGTCATTTTATCCCTTACCTGCCTCAGTTTGATCAAAAAAGCGCTCCGAAAGTGCGGCAAAAGAACAGGACGTTTTGAAAAACATCATGGCAACTGGGATCAAAAATATCAAGCCGTTTTGAAACAAATGCCACTCTTTTTATACTCAGCATGTCCCACATCTTTTACTGGACACAGTGGGCCGTACGGCACCTCGGAGCCCTAGGCGAGGTGCCGGAGAGCCTTGGAACGAAAGAAAAGCTCCCCGGCACCTTCGCGAGCGTTGGCTTGTTTCATAGAGGTGGATGGGTTCTTTTGGATGCCCCTTAGGTCCAGCGGGCCCGCTTATGAGTAAAGCAAAGCTTATTATAGGGGTATCTTGTGGAATATTCGGAAAGGATTTTGGACAAGGGTCATTCTGCCGGTTGCAAATAGGGTCTTGGTGACTCCGCCCAAAGATCCATCGGGGGGGGATGCATGGAGTTGGAAGAAGCATTGATTCGCGGCAAGGGCGGAGAGTCCTGTTGATGTTGGGCAGGGAAGCACAGCCTCCCTCAAAACCTACTGGCCTTCCTGTTTGAGCATCTCCTCTTTGAACTCTTTGAAGTATTTGTCTCTTTCGATCCAGTCCGGCCCAAATCGTTTGTTGAAATAGTCGCCGAGCTTGTCGAAGAACTTCTCCCAAACCGGTTTGCCGCCGCCCAAAACCACGTCTTCCAGATAGGATTGGAGATCTGACATCTTGTCTTTTGGGAGGAAGGTAACGGCCCCCAGCTTCATGGATTTCTTCAGGGCTTCGGGCGTCAAAGCGTGGGCCGTAAGCATGACAGCGGGGAACCCTCTGTCAACGGCATTCTGCAAAAGGTCGAATCCGTTAACGCCCATGATATCGAGGATGACGATATCGTAAGTGTAACTCGCGAGATATTGGATGGCCGTGTCATAATCCTGTGCCTTGTCAACCAAACACATGTCGAGCTCTTCCGCAACGGTGTCCAGGACATCGGGCTCATCATCGACCACAAGAACTGTTTTGCCTTTCAAGGGGGACTCTGAACTCATTGCTCCTTCTACCTCCTTTCTCCCATTCTTGAGCGTGTTTCATGTAACCCTTACCAGAGATCCGGATTTCAGTCAAAACAAATAGCGCCTGGAAGCCCGAATTCCACTCAAGAAGGGGGACGTCTATGAATATATGAATTCCGAAGCGAAGAGGGGCAAGGCAAGAATTTCACGGGGTAGATGAAAACTGAGAAGCACGAAAAAGAGGGGGATTTGAAATGTCAAATGACAAAGCTCCCCAGTGGAATACGCTACGCTGCCACCTTGGTGGATTCCACGGGGCACGCAAATGCCAAAAAAATGCCAAATGTCAAATGCCCGAAGAACAAACACTTAATCACGAAAACACCCTTCGACTGTGCTCAGGGCAGGCGAAAGGACGAAAACACGAAAAAGAATGGTTTTGGGATGTGAAGACAGTCCCCCAAAGGGGGAGAGTTTACAGCCTGCCCCCAACTTGATTCGGCGGGAGAGGGTGTTGGCGCAGTTCGCCCAACAGCCTTTCCGGAAGGTTATCGAAAGCGGCGTTGGACATGAACAGGACCACGTCTCCAGGGCGGCTCTGCCCCATGATCTCCTCGAGGAGACGGTCCGTGTTTGGAAAGTAAAACGCCTTGGTACCGCTTTTTTTCAAGTCTTCAACGAGCTTGGATGATGAGAATCTCTCATCCGGTGGGATCTTTTCCATGAGCGGCGGCTCAGGCACCATCACAAGGTCTGCATGGTCAAAGGAAACTGCATAAGCTTTTTGGAAAATGTTGCGCCGGCTGGAATTGGACCTTGGCTCGAAGACCGCCATCAGCCGGCGTTGCGTGTACTTCTCTTTGACGGCACGAATGGTCTCTCTCACGGCAGTGGGGTGATGGGCGAAGTCATCAATGACCAGGATACCCTTTTCTTCTCCTTTGATTTCCTGCCTTCGTTTTACACCCTTGTAAGTTTGGAGTGCCTTTTCCAGACTGGTGGGGTCAATGCCTAAGAACTCGGACAAGCAAAGGGCGGCCAGGAGATTGGACATGTTGTGGCGGCCGTACATAGGCGATGCGAAGACGAAGGTCTCACCCTCCGGGTTGCGCACCTTGAGCTGCGTGCTCTCTTCCCCGACCGCGACATCGACAGCTCTATAAGAGGCACTTTCGCTGAAACCGTAGGTCACAACAGGGCAGGGGGCCCTTTCGGTCTGCGCTCTGACAACCGGGTCATCCCCGTTTGCGATGAGAAGCCCGTCATGAGGAATGATTTGAATGAGTTTTTGGAAATTGTCGATGACATGATCAAGATTCCTGTAGATGTCGGCGTGGTCGAATTCAATGCTGGTCAAAATGACCACCCATGGGGAATAATGCAGGAATTTTGGACCCTTATCAAAGAACGCGGTGTCATATTCATCCCCTTCTACCACAAAGTGGGGCCCATGGCCCATCTTGAAGCCCCCTTGAAAATTGCCTGGAATGCCTCCCACCATGAAGCTGGGATCCATTCCCGCATTTTCAAGAACCCAGCAGGCCAAGGCTGATGTGGTGGTCTTTCCATGGGTTCCTGAAATCACAATGGATCTCTTGCCTTCCATGGCAAAGGTTTTGAGAGCCTGCGGCATGGACAGGTAAGGGATGTTGAGGTGCGAAAGGGCGATGGCCTCAGGGTTTTCTCTGGTGATCACATTGCCTACAATGACGAGATCAGGCTCGGGGTTGAGGTTCTCCGGGCTATATCCTTGCAGGACGGGAATGGACAGTTGCTCCAGAAAGAGGCTCATTGGGGGATAGACGTTCTGATCCGAGCCGGAGACATGATACCCCCTTTGCTTGAGCATCCCCGCCAGGGAAGCCATGCCGGTCCCACAAATCCCCATAAGGTGAATGTGGTGAATCACCGTGGGAAGCGTGTTCAGGGCCGGGGACAGGAGGGGTGCAGGCACTGCAGTGTGATTTTTCGGATTCATGCAAAAAAAAGTTGTTATTTCTGAAATGTAATGATAAATAAAAAAATTTCGTATCGATTAAGCTCTTTGAACAACTTAGGCGGTCCCTGTCTCTTTCTGAGAGAGCATATCCATTATCTTCGGGGGAGATGGTCTGATTGGGATATGCTCTCTCAGAAAGAGACAGGGACCGCAATAAATCAAACAAAACCTCTTTTCAGAGAGCCAAATGGATACGAAATTTCGAGTTCTTGCTCCCAAGGAGACTTGTCATGTCAAAAGTGTGCGAAATCTGCGGAAAAAAGCCGACTGTGGGCTATAATGTGAGCCACGCTCACAACAAAACCAAAACACGCTGGTATCCAAATCTTCAGAAGGTGAGAACCGTGAAAAACGGCCGAACCGTGAGGATGAGGGTTTGCACCCGGTGTATCAAGTCCGGCTTTGTCCAGAAAGCCTGATCAAATTCTTTCAACCAGCAAAACATCTTTCACTTTTTTGATAGTCCCCATAATCTCCTGAAGCTGCTTGTAGTTCTCCACCTCTACGGTGAAAAGGGCGATCCCTTTTCGATCAATGGTTGTTTGGATCGTGGCCTGGAGAATATTGGCGTCTTTCTGGGCCAGAATGGCGCTGATATCGGCCAAGATGCCTTTCTTGTCCCCGGTAATAACTCTCAGCTTGGCGACATAGACATCGTGATCCGAAGGCTCCCAGACGACCTCAACCACCCGCTCCGGTTCAGCATCCAGGATATGACGGCAGTTGTATTTGTGGATGGTCACCCCACGCCCCCGTGTGATGAACCCCGCCACATGCTCACCTGGTAGAGGGTGACAGCAATTCGCGAAGCGGACCAGCATGTCATCCAAGCCTTTCACCTTGATGCCCAGGGTGCTTTTCTTCCGCTTGATGCGGGAGACCATCTTGCTGACCAGGCCCGTACGGGCATCCTCTTCAATGCCGAGCTTCGGCTTCAGGCGACCGATGATCTGTTTGGAGGACACCCTGCCAAACCCAAGATTGGCCAGAAGGTCTTCAACAGAATGGAAGGAAAAATCCTTGGCCACCGCTTCGATCTGTTCGCTTTTCATGATGTTGGACAGATTCATGCGGGATTGTTCGAGGCTTTTTTCCAGGATTTCCCGGCCGAGGTTGATGCTCTGATCGCGCTCCTGCCGCATGATCCACTGCTTGATCTTGGTTCTGGCGCGCGAGGTTTTGACGAATTCGAGCCAATCTTTGCTTGGGTGATGCTTGTTGGACGTGATGATCTCGACCGAATCGCCGTTCTTGAGCTTGTATCGCAGGGGAACCATTTTGCCGTTCACTTTAGCGCCGATACATCGGTTACCGATCTCGGAATGGATGCTGTAAGCGAAGTCCACGGGTGTCGCCCCTTTTGGAAATTCTCTTACCTCTCCTTTTGGCGTAAACACATAGACTTCGTTGGGAAAGAGGTCCATGCGTACGGTTTCCATGAACTCCTTGGGGTCCTGGAGACTTTTCTGCCACTCCAGAAGCTGCCGCAACCAGGTGATCTGTTTTTCATCCGTCTTGCTGGCGACCAGGCCTTCCTTGTATTTCCAGTGGGCGGCGATGCCCTCTTCGGCGACCCTGTCCATTTCCCAGGTGCGGATCTGAATTTCCATCCTTTGCCCCAAAGGACCCATGAGCGTGGTATGGAGGGACTGGTACATGTTCGCCTTGGGCAGGGATATGTAGTCCTTGAATCGGCCGGGCACAGGTTTCCAAGTGGCATGGATGATGCCAAGCACCTCATAGCACTCCTTAAGGGAGTTGACGATGACGCGGAAAGCCAGAATATCGTACACCTGCATCGGACTGAGATTCTGGTCCTTCATTTTCGTGTAGATGCTGTAGAGATGCTTGTGGCGGCCTTTGATGGTCGCGTTAATATTGGCGTCTTTCAGTTTCTGGGAAAGGAGCTCTTTCACCTCCTCAATGAATTTTTCCCGGGCTCCTCGTCTTTCGGCCAGTTCAGTTTTGATTTTCTTGTAGATTTCAGGTTCCAGATAATAGAGACAAAGATCCTCCAGCGTGGATTTCAGCCAGTAAATTCCAAGCCTTCCTGCCAGCGGCGCGTAAATGTCCAGAGTCTCTCGGGCGATGAGGTCCTGTTTTTCAGGAGCCTGATAGCCCAAGGTTTGCATGTTGTGGAGCCTGTCGGCGAGCTTCACCAGGATGACGCGGATATCCGTGGCCATGGCCAAAATCATTTTCCGCATGTTTTCCGCCTGGTGTTCCTCGCTGGTGCTGAACTGCATCTTGCTGATTTTGGTGACGCCATCAACAATGTTTGCTGTTTCTTGGCCGAAAAGACGCTCTATTTCAGAAAGCTCGGCAACCGTGTCTTCAATGGTATCGTGGAGGAGACCGGCGACGACGCTGATCACATCCATTTTCATTTGGGTGAGGATATAGGCGACCTCTAGGGGATGGGAGAGGTAAGGTTCCCCGGACAGACGGACCTGGCCCTGGTGGACTTTGGCGGAATAGACGTAGGCTTTTTCCACGAGGCCGATATCAGCGTTTGGATGGTAGCTTAGGAGTTGGGATGTGATGTCATTTAATCGAATCATAGAGTTCTTTCACTTTGTCTATGATGACCTTGGGTGCCTCTTGGATGGGAGTAAAGGTGCTTTCCGATACGGAACGGTCTTTTAACTCCACTTGACCGTCTTTCAGGCTCCGCGCCCCCACGGTAATCCGCACCGGCGTGCCCAGAAGGTCCGCATCTTTAAATTTGATGCCGCCTCTCACATCCCGGTCATCGAGCAAGACATCGACGCCGCGGTCTAACAATGCCGTATAGATTGCCTCTGAAGCTTCAACCACATGTTTTTCATGCATTTGCAGGGGTAAAATGACCACCTCAAAAGGTGCGATGGATATGGGGAAGATAATCCCATTTTCATCGTGATTTTGCTCTACCGCAGCGGCAACAGTCCTGCCCAATCCAATGCCGTAGCAGCCCATGAAGATGAATTGCTCTTCCCCTTGCTCATCGAGATAGACGGCCTGCATGGTCTTGCTGTATTTGGTGCCGAGCTTAAAGACATGACCCACTTCAATGCCCCTTCCGAATAGTAGTTCGCCGCCGCACCGGGGGCAGGAATCCCCGGGTGTAATGAGACGCAAATCTGCGAATGCATCTGCACGGAAATCCCTTTCCAGATTCACGTTGCGCAGATGCAGGTCCACCTTGTTGCCGCCGGTAACACAGTTGGTCAATGCTCGCACGGCGTTATCTGCGATTGTTTTCACCTTCAGTCCCACTGGTCCGGCAAAGCCCATGGGAGCCCCTGTGACCTCTTCAACGAGATCCGGATCAGCCAATTGCAGCTGCTCGGCCCCAAGATAGTTCTTGAGCTTCACCTCGTTCACTTCATGATCGCCCCGGATCAAGGCGGCCACAACGTCACCGTCTGAGCTAAAGATGAGGGTCTTAATGATCTTCTCGGCGGGCAGAGACAAAAAAGCGGTAAGCTCCTCGATTGTTCTCACATTGGGGGTTTCCACCGCTTCGAGGTTTTTCATGGCATCAGCTCGGACGGAGCTCTGATCACCGTCCCATTTGACTTCCGCCTTTTCGAGGTTGGCCGCATAGGAGCAGTTCACGCAGTTCACGATTTCATCTTCTCCTGTATCGGCCAGGACCATGAATTCATGGGAGAAGCTGCCGCCTATGCTGCCCGTATCCGCCTCCACCGCCCGGAACTTAAGTCCGCATCTTCGAAAGATGTTGCTGTAGGCTTCATACATGATCTCGTAGCTTCGGTCTGCGCCGGATTCATCCACATCAAAAGAATAGGCATCCTTCATGATGAATTCACGGCACCGCATCACGCCGAACCTGGGCCTGATTTCATCCCTGAACTTGGTTTGGATCTGGTAGAGGTTAATCGGCATCTGCCGATAGGATTGGATCTCCCTTCGCATGAGGTCGGTAATCACTTCCTCATGGGTTGGTCCCAGACAGGCATCATGGTTGTGACGGTCTTTGAATCGCAACAGCTCGCGGCCGTAAGCCTCCCATCGACCGCTTTCCTGCCACAATTCCCCAGGCTGCACAGCAGGCATGAGCAATTCAATGGCACCGGACCTGTTCATCTCTTCGCGGATGATGTTTTCCACCTTTTTCAAAGCCTTGAGCCCGGCCGGGAGGTAGGTGTAGATGCCAGAAGTGAGTTTGCGGATCATCCCGGCTCGAAGCATCAGCTTGTGGCTGATCACTTCCGCTTCAGCAGGAGTCTCTTTGTAGGTTGGAATGAAGTATTTGGAATAACGCATGGATGTTCAAAGTCTCCTCAGTTATTTGATCGCAGAAAACTCCCGCTATGCGGGGCTCAAATTTCAATGGCTTGAAGTCTACTGGAGTAAGCCGTTTTGGAGTACTAGAGTATTGGAGTACTGGGGCAAAGAAAAAAACAACGGCCGACACAGATTGAAAATGTCAAATGTCAAAGCTCAAATGCCAAATCAAATTCTAATGTCAAATGACAAAAAGGAGCGAGTTATCGAACTTTTGGGTTTGGGATTTTGACATTCATTTGACATTTGGATTTTGGCATTTGGCATTAACACACTCCTACCTTGCCAAACTCCATTTCTTCGACCCCATCATTCCATCATTCCAATATTCCTTCTAGCCATTACTCCATTACTCCATCACTCCATTGCTCCAGTCTTGGAGTCCCCTCTGGAGTCCTCAGGGCCCGGATTCTTTGAGGCTGAACTCACTTTGTCATCCTCTTCACTTCCTGGATGAGGACATTGGCCAGGTCTTTTTCAGGGATTTTTCCGACCAAGCGCCCTTTCTTGAACAGGACTCCTTGCCCGCGGCCTCCGGCTATCCCAATATCCGCCTCCTTAGCCTCGCCCGGCCCATTGACGACACATCCCATAATGGCCACCTTGGGAGAGGCTTCTAGGCGGGAAAGGGCTCTTTCCACTTTGTTGACAACCTTGAAAAGGTCGATTTCGCATCGGCCGCAGGTTGGACAGGCAATGATTTCAGGACCGCGATGCCTGAGATCCAGGGCCCGCAGTATTTCATAGGCCGCTTTCACTTCCTCCACAGGGTTTCTAGACAAGGAAACACGGATGGTGTCACCAATGCCTTTGTGGAGCAAGATACCGATGCCGATGGCGTTCTTGACCGTTCCAGCAATGAGCGTCCCCGCCTCCGTGACCCCAAGGTGCAAAGGATAATCCACCTTCTCGCTCAAAAGGGTATAAGCCGCTATGGTATTCAAAACATTGGAGGATTTCAGCGAAATTTTCATCTGATGAAAACCCAGTTTTTCGAAGAGCGCGATGTGTTCCAAGGCGCTTTCCACCATGGCCGACGGGGTCGGATGGCCGTATTTTGCAAGGATCTTTTTGGGCAAAGAGCCCGCATTGACTCCGATCCGAATAGGGACTTGTCTCGCTTTTGCCTCCCGGACCACCCTTTCAACCGCCTTGAGGCCGCCAATGTTTCCCGGGTTGATTCTGAGGCCGTCTGCGCCGGCCTGGAGAGCTGCTACGGCCAAACGGTGATCAAAATGGATATCCGCAATGATCGGCGCTTTAATTCGCCTCTTGATTTCCTGGAATGCCTTAGCCGCTTTCGTGTCCGGAATAGCTAGACGGATGATCTCACACCCGGCCTTTTGGAGCTGCCGAATTTGCCTGACCGTGGAAGGCACGTCCCGCGTGTCCGTGTTGGTCATGGACTGGACGGCTACGGGCGATCCACCCCCGATGGGAATATCTCCCACGTGGATCAAGCGGGTTGTCTTTCTGCGATATTTTCCGGTCATTTCGTATTTAGCTCGTTTCCATCCAGAAATGGCCCTTTTCCGCAATCTCTGCGTCAATCTGCGGCATTGCTTGTGCGGCGTACGACCTGTGCGCCTCCTCACAATTCCTTGATTTCCTTGGTCTTACGAAAAACTGCTCATTTCTGAATTGGAAACTTGAGCCAGTGCCCATCGTTGCAGATCTTCATTCCTGGATGGGCACTAGCTCCATAAATGGGCCGCAAAAGTGCAATATCCTTAACTATAGTACCTGATAGGCTCTCTAGTAAAGCCTTTCTTGGTTAACATGTCATTTCGACCCCTTCGATTAACTCAGGGTAAACCCCTGTAGAAACTTGTGGACGAAGCTTCCCAAAAATGGCTAAATAATCAATTCTATAATCATGCAATTTCGTTTAAAATACAAAATTCAGTAATTTCCCGTTTCTTTTATCAAAACCGCCCTGCCCCTTTCGTCCATCGGCTCGACCGCAGGGCTTGGGCAGTAAGCCCTGGGCCGAGCTGCTCAGGCCGAGGCGATCACCGAGGCTCGGTGAGCAAGGGGCCTGGGTTATTCAGGAGTCTGGACTCATGAAAAAGAAAGCAAAAAGACCGCCTGGCAAGAAGAGGGCGACTATCGCCATTCTGACAGGCGGAGGTGATGTCCCCGGATTGAATCCGTGCATTAAGACCCTGGTTTACCGGGCGGCCAGTGAAGGGATAAAAGTCATTGGCATTCGTCGTGGATGGGCGGGCATCCTCGGGTACGATCCTCACGATCCCGAAGTCCATTTCAAGTATGTGCAGGAACTGACACCGCCTGAGGTGAGAACCATTGATCGTTCCGGCGGGACCTATCTGCACACATCGCGCACCAACCCAAGTTCAGCCAGAAAAAAGGACCTGCCAAAGCATTTGCAAAAGCTCTACAAGCCAGGTGAGGAAGAGAAGGATCTTACCTCACAGGTCCTCAAAAACCTCCAAGATTTAGGCATTGAGGCCATCATCCCCATCGGCGGTGATGACACCCTCAGCTTTGCCGATCGTTTGCATCGTGAAGGATTTCCTGTAATCGCCATCCCCAAGACCATGGACAATGACGTTTTCGGCACCGACTATTGCATCGGTTTCTCAACAGCCGTCACAAGAAGCGTTACCTTTATCCATGCCCTGAGAACTTCAACAGGATCTCATGAGCGCATCGCCGTCATTGAACTTTTCGGAAGGTATTGCGGTGAAACCTCTCTTGTGGCCGCTTATTTGGCCGGGGTGGACCGGGCCATCATCTCTGAAGTGCCTTTTGATGTGGAAAGGCTTGCAAAGCTCATCATGGAGGACAAACGAGAAAACCCAAAGAACTATGCCATGATCACCATATCTGAAGGGGCAAGGATGGTTAAAGGGGAGATGCTCCTGTCTGGAGAACCGGATGAATCAGAGGCTTTCCTATCTCATGCGAAGCGGTATCCCTGATTCGCTCGATCTCATGGTGGCTGTTAATTACGCCAATATGGTCATTGATCTCTTCTTAAGAAAGGTCTTCGGCCGCCTGGTCGCTCTCAGTCGGGGTATCTACACCGATATTCCTCTCAGCACCGTCACCTCCGGCCAAAAGCGGGTGGACGTGAGGGAACTCTATGACGTGGAAGCCTATCGCCCGAAGGTCCGCCACGTGAGCGGCAAGCCCATGTTTTTGTATTAAGTGTGGTAAAATCAGCAAAATCCCCCCAAGAAACCGCCCAGCAGCCTGTTTCATGCGTTCTCATACGGCATTCATGCGAAGCCCTTTAGACGATTCGTAGTCATTTGGCCGGAAGACCCTTTTTGCAGCAAATGTGGGACTGGCCCGGGCTGCTGAAAGGGCCGGCTGAAAGCCTTTACAAAAAAGAAAAAAGTGACTATTCTGCCGGGACTACGCCAAGGAGGATTGAACATGCCAACTTCCACTAAGATACAGGCCGCCATTGAAAGATCATCCTGGATCCGCAAGATGTTCGAAGAAGGCATTGCGAGGAAAGCTAAATATGGTGCCGATAATGTCTTTGATTTCAGTCTGGGCAACCCCAATCTGGAGCCCCCTGCCAAATTCAAGGAGGTACTGATCGAGTTGGCGCGTGACCCCAGCCCGGGCCTGCATGCTTATATGCCCAACGCAGGGCTTGTGGCTACCCGGGAGGCGGTGGCGAATTACTTGGGCAAGCACAACCGCCAGAGCTTCAGTCCCGATGATGTGGTGATGACCGCCGGTGCAGGCGGCGCGCTGAACGTTGTGCTCAAAACCATACTCAACCCTGGCGATGAGGTGATCCTGCCCAGTCCCTATTTTGTAGAATACAATTTTTACTTAGACAACCACCAGGGTGTACCGAAAGTGGTCAAGACCCAGTCCGATTTTTCGATTGATCTTGACGCCATAGAGGAAGCCATTTCGGAGAAGACAAGAGCGGTGTTGATCAATTCTCCCAACAATCCAACGGGAAAGGTTTACAGCGAGGCGGACTTGAAAGGCTTCGGCCAACTGCTCGACAGCCACAGCCGTAAGCTGGGCCGGCCGATCTATCTCATTTCCGACGAGCCCTACCGAAAAATCGTCTATGACGGGGTAAAGGTTCCCAGCATATTTGAAGCGTACAAGGAAACTTTTGTGGTCACCTCCTTTTCAAAGGACCTCTCGTTACCCGGAGAGAGGATCGGCTATGCCGCCGTGAATCCGGAGATGTCCGACAAGAACTCGATGATGGCCGGCATGATTCTCTGCAATCGCGTCATCGGATATGTCAACGCGCCTGCATTCATGCAGAGGGCGGTCGCCCACCTGCTGGAGGAGAGTGTGGACATAGCCTTGTACCAGAAGAAAAGGGATATGCTCTGCGATGGGTTGGCTGCTTCAGGCTACGAGTTCATCAAGCCGGCCGGAGCCTTTTATCTTTTCCCGAAGAGTCCCATAGAGGATGATGTGGCCTTCGTATCGGCGCTTCAGGAGGAAAACATCCTTACGGTTCCGGGAAGCGGCTTTTTCGGTCCGGGACATATCCGCATTGCATACTGCGTTGATGACAGAACCATTGAAAAAGCAATGCCCGGATTCGAGAAAGTGATGAAGAAGTTCAAAACTTAGCGCTGCCACTTGTCCGCCCTTCATGTCTGTTGTAAAGAGCGATCCAAAAGCGACAGGGCTTTGCAGTCGTGCTCAGCGAAGCGGTGCTCGTAAGCCTCCTCGACCCCTCGGAAAGCGCGACAGCGACTCGACAGGATGCGATTACGAGTACGCGCACGAGCACGAAGGGAGGGACATACGCTCGGGCTCCAATTCCATTCGAGAGCATGCTGAAGCCCTAGACTTGCAGCCTAGGGTTGTTGACCTACAACTGAGTGATCAAGTCCTGAGGAACAACGGAGGACAAGCCACGGACAACCGGCGCTATCAAAGGAGTTGATAAGCCATGTATTCGAAAATGCTTTCACTGAGATTCCCCCCGGACATTGTGAACGAACCCATCGTGGTCAATCTTGTGCGCAAGTTTGATCTCACCTTCAACATTCTCAAGGCAACCATCTACCCCAGAAGGGAAGGCTTGGTGGTGATGGAGTTGAGTGGTCACAAAAAAAACTTCCAGAAAGGGGTCCGTTATCTCAAAAGCCTGGGAATGAAGGTTGAGAGCATCGCTCAAGACATCAAGCGCAATGAAGAGAAGTGCTACCAGTGCGGGGCTTGCACGGCGGTGTGTCCCACCGGTGCCCTCTATATCACCAGACCGGACATGGAGGTTATATTTGACACGGACAAATGCAGCGCTTGTGAGATGTGTGTTTTGGCATGCCCTGCCCGTGCCATGGAAGTCAAATTCAACAGGAGCATCCTCGACTGAAAAGAAGGCATCGTTCGGAGCTCTTGGCACGCCGATTGAACGCTGAATCCACATGACCTTTCGCGAGGGAAAGGGCCTCAGGCATAAGGCTTAGCGTTGAGGCGCCGTGCTCATACACCGCTTCTGAATGCAGTTCCTGTCTCTTTCTGAAAGAGCATCTCCCAAGAAAGATTCCTCAGAAGTACCCTCTGGTTTGATCTTTGAGGGTTTACGCCCGGCTAGCCCTCGCAGAATTCTCGATTCCTACACCAACACAGGCTTGTTAAATCCTAAAAGATCAAACCAGCTCTTCCGAACGTGATGGAGATGCTTTTGAAGAAAGAGATGGGGACCGCAAAGGTTCGAACGATACTGGAAAAGAGAGGAGATGAACCTCAAACCCTCAACAGTTGTCGTCGCTCTGAGCGGCGGGGTTGACAGTGCGCTCGCTGCCGCACTTCTCAAGGAGTGGGGATGGGAGGTGCACGGTCTCCACTTTTTGCTGCCCGCATCGCCCGCAAAACGCAAAGTGCAAAATACTTGGGCGTGGGCATCGCCGTTTTGAATTTGGAAGATGCCTTTGATGAACTCGTCATCGAACCCTTCGTCGATTCCTATATTCAAGGGCTAACCCCCAATCCTTGTGTACAGTGCAATCAGGTCATCAAGTTCGACCAACTTCTTCAATACGCTCGAGCCAACAAGATCCAATACATCGCAACAGGTCATTACGCCGAAATCAAGAGGCCGGAGGGAAAGTCGGTGGAGCTCTGGCGTGGGAAAGACAAGAACAAGGAACAGACCTACTTCCTCCACCGTCTCCATCAATCTCATCTCCTACGAACCATATTGCCCCTGGGGGAGACATCGAAACGAAAGGCCAGAGATCTTGCAGCCAAGTTGGGGCTGCCGGGAGCCTCCGAGCCTGAGAGCCAGGAGATTTGTTTTCTGCCTGATGAGGACTACCGCCTCCTTTTAGAGACCCGCAGAGGCCTGGGAATCGCACGGAGTGGGGATATTATCGACCGCGAAGGGCGCAAAGTGGGCGAGCATCTTGGGACCTATCGTTACACCATCGGCCAGAGGCACGGGCTGGGTGTAGCCTCCCCTCGCCCCTATTATGTGATGGAAATCAGGCCGGAAGAGAACCAGGTCATTGTGGGAAGAAAGGAGGAGCTCTTTTCATCTCATGTGGAGGCCGAGTCGTTTCACTGGTCGGCAGGCAGGCCTTCACAAAATGGGGTGAGGGTGACGGCCCAAGTTCGCTACAGGCACAGAGCCGCCCCAGGCCGGCTGGATGTGGTCTCTCCCCAGGAGGTCCGGTTCTCCTTTGATGAACCCCAGTGGGCCATTACACCGGGTCAGGCGTTGGTCTGCTATGAGGGAGAAAAGGTGCTGGGAGGGGGATGGATAAAAAAGGCGCAAGGCTGAAGGGGGTCAGCTCAAGGTCAATCGCCCCAGGCGAGAGGATTTCTGAGACTCTCTGAAGAGGGTCTTCCGGCAAATGAGTACGAGTGATTCCAGGGAAAAGCCGGTGACCACACAAGAAGGCTGTGAGGGGGTTTTTGAGTGACTGGCGGGAGGCCTTCGTCATTTCAAGACGTTACGGAATGGGGGACCCCCTGGCCCGGTCCTCACCAATGGGGCAGGAGAGCAAGTCTAAAGTATCTCCAGAGGCCACTGTTGCTCCCATCAAGTTAATTTCCTTTAGTGAGGACCGGGAACAGTGGAGGGGGGAGGGTAGCCCGCCTTGATTTTTGGCGGGCTTCACCCGTCCGTAACTCCTTGAAATGACCAGGCCGTGAGCCTTGGAATCGAAAAGAACCCTTCACGGCCTTCTGTATCGGTCATTCCTGCGACATCCTTTAAGCAATGCGCACTCATTTGCTGCATGATGCTTTTTTTCGGACCTCTGGTTCCTGTAGAAATCCGGAAAGAGCGGCTGCCCATGTCATCAAATCATTCATATGCTGATGAATATGTGCTATTTTCTTCACGGTTTCCCCTGATGAAAAGGAATAGGATGACGAGGAAATTCAAAATAGTGACACTCGGCTGCAAAGTGAATCAGTACGAATCCGCTTATTTGAAAGAAGCCCTTCTGCGGGGAGGCTGGGAACAAGCTTCCAAGGGTGAGGCAGCGGATGCGAGCGTTGTCAACACCTGCATCGTGACGCAGCGAGCGTCATACCAGTCAAGACAGGCCATCCGGAAGGCCGTGAGAGAGAACCCGTCGGGTATTAGCGTTGCTGTGGGGTGTTATGCCCAGGCTTTTTCCGACGAGCTTTCAGGGATAGAAGGACTTGATCTCATCTTGGGCAACACTACGAAAGGCCGGCTCCCGGAAATATTGGCGTCCCTGGAAAAGCAATCCCTGCCGCGTCTCGTTTTAGAGGATTTTTCAGAGGCCATGCCCTTTGAGTTTCTTCCCGTAAAGGGTGCTGCAGGTCGAACCAGGGCGTTCCTGAAAATCCAGGAAGGGTGTGAATCCTTTTGCAGTTACTGCATTGTGCCCTTTGCCCGAGGTCCTTTGAGAAGCTTGGACCCGGACAAGGTGCTCCTCATGCTGAAAGAACTCTGCGAGGCAGGTTACAAAGAAGTGGTCCTCACAGGAATTCATCTGGGAAAGTATGGGGTCGACCTCGGGGATGGGACGAACCTGATGCATCTACTGGTTGGCATCGGGAAAGAAAGGCTGCCGCTTCGGATCAGGCTGAGCTCATTAGAGCCGAATGAGATCCACCAGGAACTGATCGGGCTGGTGGCTTCTGAAGATTGGCTCTGCCGTCATTTTCATATTCCTCTTCAGAGTGGGGACAATGGCATTCTGAGAGCCATGAACAGGCATTACTCCTCCGCCGGGTTTGCAAGGCTCGTGGAACAGATCCATACGAAGACGCCCCTTGCAGCGATCGGGGTTGATGTCATGGCAGGATTTCCAGGCGAGGACCAACAAGCCTATCTGAACACTTATGACGTCATTAGAGATCTCCCCATATCCTACCTCCATGTCTTTCCTTACTCACCCCGGAAAGGCACAGCGGCTTCACGACTCCGCGGCCAAGTTCCACAGAAAGAAGTCAAGGAAAGGGCAGCAGCGCTGAGAGCGCTCGGGCAGGAGAAGCGGAAGGCCTTTTACCGATCCTGTCTGGGCCGGACCTTTGTGGTGCTTGCCGAGGGCTGGGAATGTGAAATGAGACGGACCATCAAAGGCCTAAGCGACAACTATTTGAAGATTATTTTCCCTTCGCCCGAACTCATCAAGAACGAGGTCGTTGCGGTGACCCCCGAGAGGTTGGATAAAGATCGGATACTGGGAAAGGTGGTTCATCCAGAATGTGTAGGCCACGCCAGCAGGCTTGGGGTTTCGTGAGGGGCGACCCGTAGTACCAGGGGGCCAAGGCCCAGGGCGAAAGGCTCGGTCGGACGATTTGTTGGGGACAGGAAAACTTTTCTTGCGTTCCAAGGCTCCCGGGCTGGTCTTTTCAGATGACTTATCCACGGGGGAGTTCTGCCCCCTCCGCATTCCACCCTTCGGGATGGCTGCGGTTTCCCCCATGGATAAGTCATGAAAAGACGGCGCCTCCCCCGTGCGCCACAGGAAGGGCTCGTGTAAGGCGAAGACATCCCCTGTGTCCAGCAGGCAACTAATGAGTAAAAGTGAGTTTTAGAAAGCCCTGCGGCTTGTAGAGCCTCCGGGTCTGGGAGAGGGTTGGGGGGATTTCAAAGGTCCGTTTGCCTCAGGTCTTGAGCCTTGTGCCTTATTTCATAATTACTCTGGCATCCAGGGCTTGCGCGCCTTGCCCGTTTTGAAAAACCTTGACGGGGTTGATATCAATTTCCTGAATTGCGGGAAGGTCGATGAGCATCTGGGATAGCCGAACAAGACAGTCCGCGAGGGCCTCTACGTCGTAAGGTTCTTCCCCTCGGAGGCCATGGAGGATTCTTTCTCCTCTGATGCTATGGATCATGCCTCTGGCCGTATCTCTGCTCACGGGGGCCACACGCCACACCACATCCTCGATCGCTTCCACGAAAACGCCGCCCAGTCCGAAAAGGATCACAGGCCCGAAAACCGCATCTCGCTTGCCTCCAAGGATGACCTCTCGGCCTTTATTGACCATGGCCTGAACAAGCACTTCCGTTTCTTTGCCGCCCTTTGCCTTGAGATCTTGGAAACCCTGAATGATTTGGTCCGATGAGTTCAAATGCAACCGCAACGCGCCGACATCGCTTTTGTGAGACAGGTGAGGACGGTTGATTTTCATGGCTACGGGCGCGCTTAAGGCCTGCCAAGCTGCGAGGGCGTCCTCCTCGGAATGGGCGATCCGACAACGAGGAAGAGAGAACCCATAACAACCGACGAGATCGAGGGCTTCTGCCAAAAGAAGGTGTGTTTTTGTTTGGGCGTTCTGCAAAATCCTCTCGGCTCTTTGCCGATCTACCCCCTGGACAGGCTGAACCATCATAGAGGGCGGTTTTCGGGTTGACCACTTGTAAGATAGATAAAAGGCTCTCATGGCGTTTTCAGGGGCGGTGAACACAGGAATCTTGGCGTTTTTTTTCAGATAGTCGATCTCCATCGCTTCTGCAAAAATGACGACGGCCACAGGCTTCTGGTAGCGGTTCACCAAGTCAGCTACCTTGCTAATGAGCATTCGGGATGGTTCCTGCTCAAAACCCCGACGGTAACCGTGCCCCAAGAGCACGCCGTCCACGTCATCCCGCTTCATCATCTCTTCAACGATGTACTCATAGAATTCCAGTTCAAAGAGATCACCCAGATCGAGCGGGTTTTGGAGATGGATGACATGCGCTCTCAGGCGACTTTCGATTTCCCTCAGCACCGTCTCGGGAAAGGGCGGAAGTTCAAAGCCGTAGTGTGCACAGGCGTCAGTCGCAATAACGGCATGCCCCCCCGATCGGGAAACAACAGCCAAACGGTTTCCTTTCAAGGGCGGCAAGGTTAGGGACTTGATGTAATCCATGGCGTCGTTCATGGTGTTGACGCGAACACAACCCACTTGCTCAAGCGCTTGGTCGACCAGCGCATCATCTGCGAACAGAGCGGCTGTATGGGAATGGGCGATCTGGGATGAGGTCTTGAAGCGGTTGGATTTGTGGACAAGGATGGGTTTCTTGGAGGCGGAAGCGATCTCCATAAATCGCCTCCCATCGGTGAATCCCTCGAGATAAAGGAGAATGATCTTGGTTCCCTCATCTTCGATCAGGTATCCCAGGAGGTCGTTTTCGTCTACGTTCAGTTTATTTCCCATGGAAACGAACTTGTTGATTCCAATGTTTTCCTCCACAAGAAAGCTGAGATAGCTCAGGCCTACCCCGCCGCTCTGAGCCAAGATGGAAACCGGCCCAAGCGAGAGGTCCTCTCTGAGAGGCCAGAAAGCAAGGACCAATCCATTCTCTAAATTGGTCACCCCGATGCCGTTTGGGCCGATGAAACGGATCCCGTATTTTTGGGAAACTTCGGCGCAGGCTTTCTCCAGAGGTTTCCCCTCTTCTCCCATCTCGGAAAATCCGCCAGATTCTATAACCACCCATTTGATTCCTTTGCGGCCGCACTGTTCTAAGATGCCGGGTATTGTTTTTGCCGGGGTAAGGATGGCGGCGAGATCGATCTCTCGATCAATCTCGTCCAGAGATCCAAAAATCCGTTGTCCAAAGGCCACGCCTTTTCTCAAACCCACAGGCACAATTTCACCCGGATAGCCGAAAGTGAGGCAATTCTGGACGATGTTTTTTCCCAGGTTGCTTTTCTCTCCAGAAACACCGATGACAGCAATGCTTTTCGGATAAAAGAAATTGGAAAATCGGCTGAAGTCTTTCATTAACGATGTTTCCTCCGCCTCTCTTTTCTTGCGTCCTCTTTCCACCCTCTGCGTTTCTTTCCTTGGGTTCTTCGGGAACGATCAGGGTCTCTGTCCATATCCAGGGTAAAGGTCCCGGGTGCAAAATCAGGAGGTTTGGGTTTTATCTTTTTCTTAGCAGTTTCAATGGCTTCCCGGATTTCCTGAGTCACCGGCGGGCCTGAGATAAAGCTGGCCGGAATTTCACTCGCTAAGAAGAGATGTCCGAAAGCATAGAATAGGATGCCCTGTTCCATAGCAGGTTCCGACATGACTTCCAAGAGAACAGGTTTCCGATCCCTTCGTCGGCCGATTCTCAAGGCCATGTCTTGATCAGAAGACAGGACGAGATATCCATCCGCTTTCAAGCCTCTTTCCATGACATGGGGATGCGCCCTTCTTCTGATGGCCGTGTAAAGGACTTTAGGTGGTGACAGGGCCGGCGTTTCCAGATTAAGGTGCCAGCGCCTCTCTATGACTTTGATGCGATCGCCCGCGGTTTCAAAAAAGGGGCGATCCTTGCCCAGGAGGACTTCATTGATGTGGCCCAATCTGACATATCCCCAGCCCGGCTCTTCATGAAGAGCCCAAAGGAGCTCTTTGTAAGTCACAAAACCGCTGCTGTCCGGTACCAGACCGAACTCATCAGGCCTGTGCCCGAGGATATAGACCATGAGCCGGCTGAGATTCTCAACCTTTATTTGATGCTTCTTTTGCAAACGGCCAATCCTCGCCCAAGATTGGAAAAATGGAATGATGGAATAAAGACGAAAAACAGAAACATTGTCTTAATGGACTCTAACCCCAACATTCCAATATTCCATTATTCCAAAAGGGTGTAATACTCAATAGACTCTCTTGAACCTTCTCGAGGGATCGCTTAGACTTGAAGGCTGGTTCTTCATATGTCCAGTTCCACTTTTTCCAGCTGTTTGAGCACAAAGCTGCGAATACTGTCCGCTTTGGGAAGCACTCCTCTCATGTTCCCTTTTTGGAAAAGGGGGCGCAGCAGGTCCTCATTCTTGCCCCCACATGCGCAGGCTGAAGCCTTTTTCCGGGCAGGCACGAGTGTGGTTTTGAAGCAGCGGCGACAACGGAGAACCTTTTTTGATCCTGACATCTTGCCCCTTTTGGCAAGGGGCTTGCCCTCAATTTCGATGATGTCCATGGAGAAATCGACAACAGGCGCATCGCTTATGGCTGTGCCCACACCGTAGGCATCTGCAAGAGCATTGTACTCCAGTATTTGGTACTCATCGATGCCCCCGCTTAGGAAGAGCTTGACATGGCTGTACCCGCGTAGATCAAGTTCCCAACGCACCTCTTCCATGATCTGAAGGAAATCTCCTCTTCTGGAACCCGGCGTGTCCAGGCGGATGCCAAACAGGTCTTTGCCGAGGGCTTGAGCCACATTGAGCGCCTCGATTTTCTCATCATTAAAGGTATCGATGAGGCTCACACGACCCACACTGGGTTCAATGATCTCGTTGAAGGCCTTGGTGGCCTCAACGGTGTCGCCCATAATCAAAATCAGAGCGTGCGGCATGGTGCCCACCGGTTCCTTTCCGACGAGGTGCGCGCCCAGACCGACGGCAACGCCGTCGCACCCGCCGATGTAGGCGTTTCTCTCCACCATGGGCGCCACAGTGGGGTGCATGCGGCGGGCGCCAAAGCTGACGACCTGTCGATGCGATGCCGCTTTGCGGCATCTGGCAGCCATGGTGGCTACACCGGAAGCCTGACAGATGAGGCCGAGGAGGGCTGTTTCATAACGCCCGAAATCCAGGTATTTCCCATGGATCTCCATGACGGGCTCGAAGGGGTGGAAGATCGTTCCTTCTTTCATGATCCGCACATCCACGGGAAGATCTTTGAGAAGCTCGGCACATTCTTCCACGCCTGCGAAAACCGCCCAGGTCCACTTAGCAGGGAGTCCTTTGGCGATGAACTCTGCCCTCACCTCCTTATCAATTCCCTTCGCTTTCAGAATCTTCTCCGTCCTTTCGAAATAGACATCCGTCACAAGACCGTCCTTTATCTGCTGCGGAGTGGCTGTGTGTATCACCGTGAACCTCCTGGGAAAAATAGACTGCTCCGAGCATCCAATTGCTTAGTCCTACGATTCATAAATTCGCTAACGAATTTATGAATCGTAGGACTAAGTGCTGAGTGAGCGAATCACTCGTACAGTCTTAGGAAAACATGTGACCGTATTTGCGAATCGAAGCACTTAGATGGAATGCCAAGCAGCAAAAAGCGCCATGACCCGTACGAATGAAAACAGTGGATTGCTGTTCTTAGTATGTCCTTGAAACGCGGCCTATTTTTAAACAATGGGCCCCCTTTGTCAAATACAATGCCATCATAGAACGTTACGAAAAGACAGCGCCCTCCCACCAGTCACTTAAGAAAAGCTCCCCTGCAAACTCGCGACCTTTGGCCTATTTCATAGAGTTGCCTTGGTTCTTTTGGATACCCCATTCGTCCAACAACCCAGTTTATTGGTAAAGCTCAGTTTCGAAAGGGGGGAAAGCTTCCTCTGAGAAGATGCGAGGTGGATTGCTTAAACAGGGCGAGGAGAAGTTGCGCCTAGTGCCGCAAAAATAACTTGTCATCTCGACCCCTTCGAGTGCCTCAGGATAAACTCCGGGAGAGATCTTTTAATGTATCAGTATTATAAGATTTCTCGCTTCACTCGAAATGACAGAATTGTAAAGGAATTTGTGTGACACGGCACTAGTGTGCCGTAACACAAGTTTCTTCACAATTTTGGGGCTTCATCTACCCGGAAAGCGGCTCGAGAAATCCTTTAATACTGACAGGTTGATAACATTCCTCATTTCGATTGTGATGACAAGTTATTTCTGTTACGGCACACTAGTTCATATTATTATTCTATTCGTCCTCGATTCCCTCCGTCCTTCTGAACTTCCTTTCCCACACGGTCAAGCAATGCTTCCTTTTCCGTGTCCTCACTCCGCATTGGCAAAGATTGCGTAAAACTACCACAAATTCTAACTGCTTATGGCCACTCAAGTGTGGAGATCTTGCCAATATCAAAAAGCACTGCTTACTTATCGCTGTACGTAACTGGGAGGTGATTGACTCTTAACAAATAACGGGTCATTATCCGCCTGATTTTTCTAGTGAACTTCTAGATTAATAAAAGGAGGCAGATATGACCCAGGAAAGAGTATCACCAAACGGTTCGACTCGGCCAGTTTTTTCCAGGCCCCTTAACACCCACCCCCTTTACCTTGATCTAGGGCCATTGATAGCACCGAGTTCCTCCCCTTGCCCAGAAGCTCAATCCCATGACTCAGTCACCCGGAGCTGGCGTTGGAACCAGGAGCGCCGCCACGCACTTGCGCTTGCCCTCAGGAAGTTGGCGCAAAAGGAGATAGCGGGCAAAGCAGATATTGAGGGGTACTTGCGGGATCAATACCGGCGGCAGTTGAGGCCAAACACCCTTCGACAATCCCTTTCGGTGATCACATCGTTTGTAGCGTTTATCCACAAAGGAGGCAAAGACCAATTGGAGGCGATCCGTGCAGGGGACGTTGAGGCGTGGATTGAGTATGAACAGGACCGGGGGATGAAGGTATCCACGGTGAAGATGAGAGTGGCTTTTCTGAAAGCGTTTCTGCGGTTCCTGGTGGAAAGGGATGTGATCCGTGCAGAGGTGCTATCCAAGCGGATAATCATGAAGGTTCCTGACGCTTTGCCTCGTGCCATGGATCCGGAGGATGTAGATCGGCTCATCCGTGTGATTGATCATGTGCGGGACCGGGCAATGGTGTTGGTGCTGTTGAGAACCGGGATGAGGATCGGGGAGTTGCTCAATACCTTGATGGAAGATGTGCACTTAAGGGAGAGGAGGATTGAGATCTACGAAGCGGGTAAAACCGGTGCGGGAAGAGTGGTGTATCTCAGTGACGATGCCCTCGAGGCATTAAAGGCGTGGTTTAGAAGCAGAGAGCCTCACAAGACCTTTGTCTTTTATGCGCCGGGTCGTCACACCATGAGCTATCCTGCGGCCAGGGCCATGTTCTGCAAATATCTTGATAAAGCAGGGTTGTCCCATAAAGGGTACACATTGCACTGTCTCCGGCATACCTGTGCCAGTGAGCTGTTGAATGCAGGGATGCGCCTGGAGTGTGTGCAGCCCCTGTTAGGCCACAGCAGCATTGAGATGACCAGGCGCTACGCCAGGCTCACAGATAAGACCAGAGAGGAAGAGTACTTCAGAGCGATGAAAGTGATAGAAAGGGGTGGCATCGATGGTCATTATCAACTGGATCGTGAACTACAGACGCTTCTTGAAGAGACGCAACTACTCCCGTCACACGATTAGGAACTACATGCACACGCTGAGACACTTTGTGCTGTGGCTGGATGTCCCCCTTGAGGAAGTGACAAACAAGAAAGTGCTGGACTATATCGACTATCTCCTGGACAAAAGGCTCAAGCCCAAAACGATCAACTCTCATCTGGATAGTATCCGGGGTTTTTATGAGTCATCCTGTCATCCTG
>SMTZ1_10001191_pt1 | contig 25702 bp, 25 predicted proteins | sample DeeMarSWOR136_30_FD_25667 | JGI IMG/M metagenome (IMG submission 25667)
TTATTCATCCCACTGCAAAAAAGAGCATCCCGTACCTTGTTTATCACCCCATTTGGGTGCTGTATGCATCATTTTTTTGGAACTCTCGAACGGAGATTGAATTTTTCAGCAACAGCTGCTGAACAAGGTGCGGGAAGCCGTTGTGTCTTATTCATCCCACTGCAAAGATTTCATCCAGCTTATTGCCAAATAGGCTGGAAGAGTACCGTTTCTATGAGAAACGAGGATCCTCGCCCTTATAGGCGAGACATCCCGTACCTTAAAGCAGTGGGACATTCACTCTCCAATTATCTTAACCAAAACCCGTTTATCTCTTTGTCCGTCGAATTCACCGTAAAATATCTGTTCCCACGGGCCAAAATCAAACTTGCCATTGGTGATCGCAACAAGTACCTCTCTTCCCATGACTTGCCTCTTGATATGAGCATCACCGTTTGTCTCTCCTGTACGATTATGCTTGTAAAGTTTGGGATTATGAGGTATTTTTTCTTCCAACCATCTTTTGTAATCTTCATGTAATCCGGTTTCAGCATCATTGATAAAAACACTCGCTGTTATGTGCATTGGGTTCACTAAACACAACCCTTCTTTGATGTTACTTTCATGTAAGGCTTTTTCAATTTCTCGAGTGATGTTTACGAACTCCACCCGCTGCTTAGTATGAAACCATAATTCTTTTTTATAGCTTTTCATGCCTTGAACTCCTAAGAATTGAATATATATTGTTTAATCGCACATATGATTTTCATCAGAATTCCTTGTGTTAGATTTCTGATATCCCAACGTAGATTTGCATATTTAGTGATTAGTAAAGAGTGATTCTAATGCGAATATTCGCCTTCCTTTTTCTAACTCTTTTTCCAGATTGAATATAACCGAATTCTCATAATCAAGTTTGTAGTAGGTGTATACATCACCGTTTACTAAATCATAAACATTGGAGTAGATTGTTCCTATAACCTTTCCACTTATTTGTTTATAGATTGACACAAGTTTTAATGTTGAAACAATATACTCTATTGATAGATCAACCCTTTCTTCTAACATTTTTACTGTAAGACCATATTCGTCGCAGGGGAATTCTCCTAATTCAGGGCGTGATAGCCAAAAGTTATTCATTACCTGATATGTACCCTTTTTATTAATTACACTTAATTCGCTATCCACCCACTCAATCACCGCAGAATTTCCTCCTTTGTCAGCCAACATAATGTGAGAATTGGTAATTATGGTATATCTCTTTAGCCATCTTATTGCTTCATCCACGGTGGCGCACTCAGCCAGGATTCGATCATTGATACAATGTCGTAGCAACATCTCCTTCCCTGGAAATATGGGAGGTTTGGATTTTGGACATGAAGCCCAGTCAAAGAAAAGCCCCTGATCGTTCATACCGCCTTCCGCAATTCTGAAACACATGAATTGCCGCCATCCAAAACATATCCTTCCGTAAGCCTTTTTAGTCGCTGGAACAAACCAAACCTCAACATCGGTCGAGTAATCTAATTCCTCATTATTGCCCACAAAAACCAGATTATCTTCACTTATGCTAAAAACTGTACTGGATGTTCCGTTGCTTAGATAAATGAGACACATGATAACCAATAATGAAATCGCAGGTTCAGTATTTTTCACTCCTCTGTTATATATAATATATCTGAAATGTCAACAGCCTGTTTGGATCAACTCTCACAAGCGATTGGAAAAGATCCCAGCGGATGGAATGGATCGTTTAATATGTTAAGAGAGTCTATGCCGTTTAGTACGTCTATATCGTTTAAATCGTTTCATCCGTTTTCACCACTCCATTGGGTGTTTGTTTTACTTATATCTTGATGTAATGTTCCAATCTTTTTTTGTTTTCGCACTTCGCCCTACGCTGTTTCTTGTGTCTAGTGCTTAGTGTCTAGTGCTTAGTATTTAGTGCACAAAAGCGCCCTTCGCTCTTTCTTGTACTCTTTTCTTTCGCCTTACGCTTTACGCTCTACGCCCTTCGCTCTTCCTACCAATTCATAACTACTACGTAAATCTCATCACTATTTAGATTATAAGCCATATCGTAGGCACTTACTCTTATTTTAACCTGACTACTATCTCTAAACTGGCCCACATCTAAAGACCTATATTCATAGGGTTCATCAGTATCACAATCAGAAAAAACTCTCTGCCAGGTTTTATTCTCCTGTGCAAAAAATTGAAAATAGACCACCCTCACTGCTACATCATCTGTTACACTTGCCGTAATAACAAGATACCCACGAACAGTATCACCGTCGTGCGGAGATGTGATACATACCTCGGGTGGGATAGAATCATTCTCCCAAGCACCATCATCTCCAGAACATCCATGGGATAGCAAAGTAACAATTACTATTAGTACGGAAAACATTAAGGCAACGTATTTCATGCTATATCCTTATCTGACTACTAATTAATTTTAATAAAAAAATTTGGAATGTCAAGGTAAAAGATGACATTTTGTGTGATGATGGTTGCTGCACAACGGTTATGGTTCACTTCGTGAACGGTTAAGGTCGCATTACGCCGATATTTTTCCCCCTACGCTATTTCTTGTACTCTTTTCTTTCGCCTTACGCCCTACGCCTGACGCTATTTCTTGTGTCTAGTTCTTAGTATCTAGTACGCAAAAGCGCCCTGCTCTGCTTTTTTACGCTTTACGTTTCTCCTCAATGTCTAGAAGACTAATATCAAAAATCAAATCCTTCCCAGCCAAAGGATGATTGCCATCAAGAGTAACCAGCAAATCAGTAACATTGGTTATCACAGCGCTAATCGCCTGACCACCAGGCGGACAGAATTGTAGCATCTTACCGACTTGCAAAATCATATTCTTAGGGAATTCTTTCCGTTCAATCACTGCAATCAATTCTTGTCGGTGCGGTCCATATGCTTTATCTGACGAAACGTCGACAGTCTTCGATTCACCAACCACCATACCGATGATTGCCTGTTCAACTCCAGGGATCACCTGCCCTTTGCCAATAGTGAACTGAAAAGGTTCGCGACCTACCGTAGAACAAAACACCGTTTCGTCATCGAGTTTTCCTGTATAATGGACTGTAACCTTGTCACCATGTTTCGCTTTGATCACCACATCCTCTCATTTACAAAAGCAAAGAGCTCCCTCAGGGGAGCTCTTTAATGTGCATTATTCTGCACGTTCGATCTTCGTGGCTTTTTCTCCCTTAGGGGATTTAGTAATCTCGAACTTGACCCTTTCACCTTCTCTAAGGGTACGGTACCCCTCTCCAACGATATCCTGGAAGTGAGCGAACACATCACCTTTGCCATCTTCTCTCTCGATGAAGCCAAATCCTTTCTTACTGTCAAACCACTTCACCTTGCCATAAGTCATATTTTACTCCTTTCAAGCCTACATTTATTAATGGATTGAGAATATGTATATTCTACAGTTCATTTAATAAACAATGTGGCTTGTTTATATAAAATTATATACAAATATCTTATTCTGTCAATACAAAACAAATCGGCAGTCCTTATACCGTAACAAAAAGCGGTTCGTTTGATGTTGTCGTTCATCGAAAACATTTTGCATTTCGAAACTGTGGACCCATTTTAAGAACCTTTTATTGCACGTGGAACGCGCCATCCTTGATTATGTAAGATCTGTTAGTTCTTTCACATATTTAAGGAGCTCATCGTATTTCTTCTTGATTTCAAGATATGCTTTTTTGTAGTCGATATCTCCTTCTGGTTCCGGCTCGGCATATTTCTCTTTTTCGGATACTTTCTCTTCGCGTGGCTTCTTGATGAACCCTTCGTTTTTTAACCAGCTCTGCACATCAAGAAGATCCTTGGTCTCTGAACCTTTCAACCACACCTCGTTTGCCTTATTGATATCAACATTTAATTCAGGGTAGACGTCCTTTATTGCCTTAATATATTCCCCTGGGAATGTGTGGTCTTTCTCATCATATTTAATAATTGTGTACTTTTCTTTGGTTCCTTTGAAGTCCTTTACTGTTTTATCACCTTCTTTAAAGAATCCGACAATCGGCGGCATATTTATTGATAGCTTCTTACATAGTTTCAAAATAGTCTGCTCTGAAAGAACTTCTTTAAGCAAACGAATATTTGCGATTATTACATGAAATTTATTCCGGTGTCTAACTAAGGCTTCAAGGATTTGTTGTTTGGTTCCGACACCAATTATTCTTTCCCGATTCAACAAATCACTGAGTTTTTTTCTCACTATGTTTTCTGACTCCAGTAAGAGAATCATAATTACTTATCCTATATAATATTATAGAACCAGAAAACGTTCTTGTCAAGACAATCTTCTCTTGACATTGATGTATAATATCATATTATTATCTGAGTGAGATGAAGTATATGAATGCTACGGGCAAGGTTGGTTTAATAGTGACTATATGTATTTTGACTAATTCTTTCTTTACTGCCGCGCAAGAACATGATCTACCGAAGCACAGATACCTTTGGGTAAATAACCATTCCTCGTACCATATCAGAGTATTTATCGATGGCGGAGAACAAGGTAGTGTATGGCCTGGAGGTAATCTACGACTGAACATACGACCTGGTTACACATATACGTTCTATGGTCAGGAGTACCAAAATGCCGCAGTAACCTGGGGACCATGGGATATATATGTGCCCAACGATGAAGATTATCAAATGACCCTCTATGACCCAGAAACTGATCTAAAACAAGAGGATTACGTAACACCATTTACTAATCTGTATGTAATTAATGAAACGCCATATGATGCTCGAGTGTATGTCGACGGCTGGGAGAAAGGAACTGTTATTGCTGGCGGAACATTCACAACGACTATACAGGGAGGATACACCTATGAATTATACGCAGAATCCATTGATGGTGAGATATACTGGGGACCACAAAAGGAGTATATCGCTGAAGGCGAGCATTTCACCTGGACCCTACAACTTTAATGAGTGTTGTATTTTATTCCTCTATAGGTATTTAGTTTAAAAATCGCCTTACGCTTTGCGCCTCACGCTCTACGCTTCTTTCCTTTCTACAGGCATAATTAAACACGTTGGCCCGCCTCTCCCTTTGACAAACTCAGATAGATCTATCTCATGAACCATAACACCAGCGTGTCGAAGTTTGGCAATGACCTCGATATTCTGTTCTTCTGCGATTACTATTTCTTCGGTCAGGCATATCACATTACCGCTGATAAACGCATCACTTGAAACCTCAATTGTATCAAAACCGTTAAAGAACCCCTTAGAGAAAACACCTTGGCAGTGCATAATGCGACGTCGACCAATCATGCTCATGGCACCCCCCAAGTGGATACGGCCAGGCGGCATAACTGCGACTCTTACCTCCAGACTCATAGAATTGAATAACTCTTTAAGCTGCTGCACACCATCAGTGTTTGTTCTTTGCGACTGGCCAACAAAAACCACAGAACCTGCTAAAATAATATCTCCACCCTCAGCTGTGCCGGGTTCTTTGATGCTTCCGACGCACGATTCACCAAGCCCATCAAGCACCTGCGCCATCCACTCCTCTTCCCCGCGCCGTGTCTCGAGCCCCATGCGCAATTTCACATAACCCTTATGAGTACACACGGCCGTATCACGTGTAAAGACTGAATTTGGATGATTTCTCAACTCCAGGATATCGATTACTTCGCAACCAAATCTTTGCATCAACGACTTCAAGACGTTGTGTTGCTGTTGTGCCTTCACTTTGTCAGCGAGTTGAACAATATTATGTTCGGAGAGATTATCCACATGATAATACTCTTGTCTTGGTGTACTGACCACCGCACGTACTAATCTGTCCCCCTCATTCCTCACCATGAGTTTATCCCTCTATACCTTTACTCCTTTTGCTTTTCCCAATACCTCGTCTGCCTTCTTCATATATTCTGCGATCGGTACTTTCTGTGGGCATTTATCTTCGCATTCTGCACAAGCAGTACATCTGTCAGCTCGATTTTCAGGTTTAATAAAGACTCTGTATGCCCTCTGAGAATCATCAATAGCATTGTACATATAGGCATCATTATAAAGTTCAAGAATGAAAGATATTGGAATTTTCTGCGGACACGGCATGCAATACCCACATTGGGTACAATTGACTTTGATCCTCGATCTAAATAATTCCTTTGCCTTTGCGTAGAACTGTAGTTCTGCGGCACTCAGCATATTACGATGTTCTTCCGAGGCAAATTCGATGTTTTCCTTCACCTGTTCAATAGTACTCATACCACTCAGCACACAGTTTACTTCTTCTCGGTTGTATAGCCAGCGTAAAGCAAATTGGGCAGGTGTTTGTTCACGCTTGGTCCGCTTTATAATTTTCAAAATTTCTTCCGGCACTTTTTGAGCTAATTTTCCTCCCCGCAAAGGTTCCATTATTATAATCGCCAATCCTCGTTTGTATGCATATTCCAAACCTTTGATGCCAGCCTGAAAATCATCATCAACATAGTTCAAGTGAATTAAGCAAAATGTCCAAGGATAAGAATCCACAATTTCCTTAAAAAGCGGTAATTCATCATGGAAAGAGAAACCTGCGTAGCGGATTTTACCATCTTCCAATATTTTATCAAGAAACCTTAACACATCGTGGGCTTTCACGGTTTTCCAAGAAATCTTGTCCAAAGAATGCAGATGATACATATCTATTATATCAGTCTGAAGCCGCCTTAATTGTTCGTCAAAGTATTTCTGCAGATCTTCTTTATTATTTATCAACCACATCGGCATCTTTGTCGCGAGATAAACCTTTTCTCGGTAACCTTCTCTCAACGCACGACCGACAAATTTCTCACTCGTTTCTCGATGATAAGGCCAAGCAGTATCTAAGTAATTTATGCCATTATCAATTGCATAGTGTAGCATGCGAATGGCTTCCGGTTCATCGATTGATGTCGGGTCATTGCTATTTAAGAGCGGAAAGCGCATACAACCAAAACCAAGTTGTGATAGTTCCAGATCAGTTTTACCAAAAGGTCTGTAAATCACGTAGAGTTATTTTGTATGCGATATTATCTTGTGGCTATTTCGTATTTGCCACATAGTGCGTATCGCGGAACTGATAATACAGAGAGACTAATAGCTGAATAAGACTCCTTAACTTTACATCCTTTCTAATATAAGCACTTTGCAAATACATTAATGCAGTTGCCACAATAATCTTATCTTTGAAAGATTCAATGGAATCTCTTTCGCCTTTCTTAGTCAATTCGGTGAGTTTCTCCAGGCTCTCAAAAACAATGCAAAATTCCTTGTGACAATCATCTATGACTCGTACTTTTTTCTTTGCTTTTTCTACCTCAATCATTGCGTGAACAAGCGATGCCTCAAAAGCCTTATACTCTTTAGTGATGAGCGCCCGATCCCACTCAGATAGTTCATAGGGAGGCCAATCAACAGAGAGAATAAGACCTGTCTGACTCTGACCATAGTTGTTAGCCATGAAAACGATGTAGTGTTGTAGCTCTTCAGTGAGTTCATTTGCAAGCGGACCCCGCAACCATTTTAATATTAATCCAGCGCGTATACGCTCACGCAAACGCTCAAAAGTAGGTTCTTTGTCATGACGACAGTTCTCCTCCAGCTTTTTCAGGCAATCCTCGGTGATCTCCTGCCCATCCTGCAGTGTTTGACTGATATAAACATAAAGGTGTTCTGTCCTTATGTTTTGGAGTGGGTCAGAAAATCCAGAATATGTTCGGTCAGCAAACGCCGTAACCAAACTCCTCCCAAACACTAACTTTTTCCTCGTCTGCGAGGAACTAAGGAGCATCTTGAAATATGCTGCAAAATTATCGACATCGCGTAATGTTATCTGGCGCTCAACAATGGTTCGAATGCTTTCATTAAGAATATTGAATACCCGTTCTGTCTGGGTATCGTTTATCACATATCGCAGTATTTCCGCAATATTCTCTAAGTGCTTCATTCTCCCTTGAATATCCTGTTCAGCATTTCATGACTTTAGCCGGAATAAATAGGTTGTCAAGGTAACTTTCGGCAGCGTAAAAATATCGTGAGGCTCGCATACCAAGTTTGTTGTTTTTATCTAAATAAAGTGCAGCGATTGACAAAGAAATGGTGATAAAATAAAAGAAGTATACCCTTTCACCCAGTATTTTTCCCTCATCCTCACCCATGTGTGAATCTTATTTAATCTTGAAATTTTGTGCGTTTATGTATATACATCTCTTTATCAGCCATCATAATCAGTTGATCTGCAGATTTAGCATGATTCGGATCATATTCTGCAAATCCACGACTAAGACTGATAGAATAAGGTTTTGTCTTCTTGGTATTAAAGGAATTTATTTTCTCATCTATTCTGTTCCAAATATAAACAGCTTGTTTCATAGCACATTGTGGGAAAACAAGAAGAAATTCGTCGCCTCCCAATCGGCAGATTATATCTATTTTTCGTAACGACTCTTTCATGATTGCGCTTATTGTCTTTAAAACCTCATCGCCTTCTGCATGACCATAGACATCGTTAATTGTCTTTAGAAAATCGGTATCAACATAGCAAACGCACAATTTCTGTCTATTCCTCTGTGCTAATTGAAGTTGCTGTCTAAAAAGAAGCAAACCCGAGCGTCTATTATAAACGTCAGTCAGTACGTCTATTGTGGCTAGTCTTCTTAATTGTGCTTCGACACGCTTGCGTTCACTAATATCTCTGGTAATCGCAATAAAGCCAATCGCGTTGCCAGAAGCATCTCTAAGTACGCTGGCACTTAACTCACCTGGGAACTCTGAGCCATCTTTCCTGACCAAATTATACTCAATGCCTTTAATTGAACCCTCTTTGATTGTTCTCTGCATATTTGCCAATGCTCTGTCATGATCACGCGGTGCGATGAGTTCGAACGCGCTCTTGCCAAGAACTTCAGTCTCTGATTCATAACTGTGAAGTTCAAGCATTCTTTCATTAACATCTGTTACAACGCCTTCCATATTTGTTACAGTTATTGCATCGGTCACATCCTGAAACATCCGACGAAGCTTCTCTTCTGATTCTCTTAACGCCTTTTCTGCACGTTTGCTCTCACTAATATCAATAAACGAACCTATCATGCAGATTGACTTTCCACCATTATCTTTGACTATACTAGCTGAGAGCTGGGCATCGAAGGTAGACCCGTCTTCTCGCGCGGCAACAAGTTCACCAACCCAGTAGCCTTTCTTGCGCAGCATATCAACCATTCGATTGGCTTCATCCTTTGCTTGCCAGAATTCCAGAGCAGATCTCCCAATAACATCTTTTTCATCATCGTATCCCCACATCTTCATGAATGAACTGTTAACGTATGTCAAATTGCCTTTTAGATCAGCGATTGCGATTCCATTGACAGATGATCGTATCGCATGTTCTTTAATCTCTAGATTCCGTTCAATCTGTGCATGTTCTATAGCGCTCCCAATGATCTCTGAAAACAACTGCAAGAGCAAAACAGCACTGTCAGACCATAATCCCTTTGCTACGACATTATCGAAACCAATAAACCCTACAAGTTCATTCTTGATAAATACTGGAAACACCAACAATGATTTAATATTCTGCTGTTCCAATATCTGCTTTTCGGCCCTTGCTTCTTCTGGCATCTGTGCTACATCCGTGATCTGTATGGTTTCTTTATGATATAATTTCTTCATCCACCATGGGAAGGTATCAGTCGGGAGATTCTGAAGACTTTTAATCTGCGGAGTTACACCATCGGCACACCATTCATGGGTATTATCCATTTTTGATCCTTCATCACGTAAAAGAAACAGGTAGGCACGACTCGCTCCAGTTATCTTCCCTAAATCCGCCAATGCGTCATTGACTGCGCGATCAACATCCCGAGTACTGATAATATGTGATGAAAGTTTTGAAACAACCGTTATAAGATCCATATACTGATTGACTTTTTCTTTAGATAGAACATCTTCGGTTATCGATGATTCTTGTTGCCTTAGCGACTCGCGCCGCTCGTTCAATTCGTTAATAATTTGTTCCTTAGATTTATCTGCGTTCTTCAAGAGCTAATTATGCAGAAAAAACTCGCAATGTCAATATGCGAATTCTGTTTTGATGTGTAAAATTAGATCCCTCTTTTCTTTTATGTTTTCACAATTCATATTACCAGGCATTCTACGTTTCCCCATCTATCTTGACAATTCAAGATTCCTAAATAGTATTAATCTGTGAGTCCACAGAAAAGTTCACTGACGCTCCTTATTGAGCATGAAGAGGCGATTAGCAGACTATATAATGCGTATGCCGAAAAATTAACAGAACATAAGGAATTCTGGGCTACACTTGCATGGGAAGAACTGGATCATGCAGAGAGGATTCGCAAGCTTTCACAATATATTGAACAAGGTCATGCTCGGTTCAATGCAGACAAATTCAATCCAATTGTCATCAGAACCTCCATGGAGTATATTGCAAAAGAATTAAGGTCTGCAGAAAACGAGGACATATCAATGAAAAAAGCCCTTGCTGTGGCCTTGAATATCGAAAAAGCAATCATTGACGGTCAAGTGTTCGAGGCATTTAAGGGTTTCACAGCTGAAGCAAGAGAATTCATACGTGCATGTGTAAAGAATTTTGAAGAACACTACCAAGCTATACAAGAAATGTGGTCTACCCACAGAACTTTTTCTTAGTTCGAAACTCTTTCTTCGTTTTCAAAACAAAAATTCACAACTCCTGCACCCTTTGCCCTACGCTGTTTCTTGTACTCTTTTCTTTCGCCCTTCGCCCTACGCCTGACGCTATTTCTTGTGTCTAGTTCTTAGTGTCTAGTGCTTAGTATTTAGTGCGCAAAAGCGCCTACGCTCTGCGCTCCTATTCTATCCAATCAGCTGTGACCGCAGGCAAAAGCTTCCATGAAGCACCGAGCCCTCGCAACGAAGCAATAAGCTCCTGCAGTTTTTCCAAATAATAGCCCTCAACCTCATCTGGATCAATTGCAAGAATGTCCTGCCTTACTTCTTCGAGTTCTGCCTTAGAATAACCGAGCTCTTCGGCTAACTGCAAATCTTCCACAGGAAAACCCTTGCTGCGCAACTTGGACTGATAATCGCGTGCCATTTGAGCGGTGATATAGATTTCTTCAAAAGATTCTCCTTCTTCTTCCATGATTTCGAGAAGTTTCCCATAGTGGTCTGCGAATAGAAGCATCTCAAGACCAGCTTGACGTTTGTAGTATACATACACCCGGCTCTGTTCAGAAGCCCATGCCATGTTATTGACTTTAAGTGCGCCACCAATCCGATCCTGAGTAATCGCAGTAGCGCGAAGATATCCTGTAATTTTTGAAACAGACTCAAGTAATTTCCTCATCACATTTGTGCGTAGTTTAGATAAACCAGTGGGCAATTTTACCTTATTCATATCGTAGAATCGCGGTTTTTCGTACAGTGTATAGTCTTGGCGTGGTGGATCACCACTGAGCCGTTTTATTGAATTTCCCCACCAACGGTAATTGAAATCTAAGATATAGGAAATACCAGCTCCAGGAAGCTCAGTACCTGGAGATGCAGCTCCCAAGAAACTGAGCGCATTTGTTGTAGCTCGAGTTTTCCCGATCTGATTTTCTATGTCTTTTACCTTTCTTGGTGACATGCCAAGACGTTGTGCACCGGTGTTACCTGGTATTGCCACAAATGACGGAGCACCGGCTTGGGCATAATGCTCATGTGGGTTTCCCGAACGGATCGCAGAATCTGGCACATATACTTCGATGCGTGTGTGGGTATAACCTTTCGGGAAAAAGCGTACGAAGTAACCATCAGGATGCTTTGACCAACGACCTTCCGGAATCTCTCGCACGAGCAGTTCTGCTGGTTCAACACCGGAAAGAATTGCATACCCTTCGAGTTCTTCATAAGCAACATCTTCGCCACTCGTTAAGGCTTTACGAATGTCTCGCTCAGCCTCTAAGACCTGCTGAACAGGCTCTGGTAAGTCTTCAATAATATTCTCAAACAGCTCATCAGAAATTGAACCGATCACACCACGACCAAGTTCCTTTAGCTCTTGTTTAGTTAGAAGTGCTGCAGCAATCCGTTGGTTTTCTTGTGACATTTCTTTGAGATCAGTTCGTGCCACAATTGCCCATATAAGACTTTGAATATCTTCCTGCTCAATCTCTGGATGACTCCAAGACCGTGCCAGGATATGCTCTATAATCTCACTTCTATCACCTCTTAGTGGTGCATAGATATAACCGGGCCCACCCGCGCGCGGTGCATGTGTACCAGCTCGAAGACAATAACTCTGCGCCTCAATATCATATGTTCCCGCCATGAGTAGAAATCCTCCATCCGCCGTACGAGGCATATGCACTAAGGGACTGAATGTTGTCGGATTGAAACTATCCATCGAACGATCTTCATAGACAGCATCCTCGATACCCGTTGTAATTGCCGGTGCTTTGCGGACTAACTCTGCAATCTTATCACTAAGACCAGGAATCTTGATTCCAGGAAGTTGACCAAAAGCACTTCCCGATGGAATCATTAATACACCAAGTACCACAACCAAGCAACCACACTGTATTACACATTTAATAATATATCTCATTTTTGTGATTTTCACTTTATCCTCCACAACTCCGCACTTTTAGCAAAGGTGCGGTGTGAGCGTCTACATTACTTCGCCTGAAGTAATGGGCTACACTTATCTCGAATTACTGCTTTGCCCACAACCCCATAATCGTACCACATACATCTGTGAAAAGACCGTAAAATCCAAACTCAGGAGAAATACCAGTTTTCCCTTTTACTGTTTTTCCACCGGCAGCTTCAATCTCGGCCAGCTTCTTATCAATATCTTCTACTTCTATGTATAATACAACACCCTCTTTGATCGGTTTGCCTGAGAATCCTCCGCTTTGGTTATCCGGTGTTGAAAACGCAATATAATCCGGATTACTCACATTCATCTTCCAACCAAAGAGCTTGCTGTAAAACTCATTAGATTTTTTTGAGTCCGTCGTTGGGATCTCAATATGACAAAACCCATGCATAATACCTCCTTTAAGAAGTAATAAGCCACTATTGAACGTGATAATTATATGAAGAAAACAGATTAAATCAACACACAAAACAGAGACGCACTCATTTCACTGATTCTGTGCATTAGTTTTCTGCATGACGAAAAAAATCGATCCATGATGTTTGGGATTTTGTTTAAACTCGTCTATACCGTTTTGTTCTTTATCTAAAATGGCTAGAACCTCAAGGTTAGCTTGGTATTTTTTACGCAGTTCCACAATTCTATTCTCTAAAGGTTGATAATACTCAGTCCACCAAATATCTCCCGATATTAGAAAATGACTAATAAGATCATAGCCACAAGAGGCTATCAGTGCTAGTTTATTTTCCACCTCACCAATTTCATCGTGGAGAACCAAGAATCCGTGAGGTTTGATAATTCTACGCCACTCTGTAAGACACCCTCTAAAACCTATTGGGAATATTGAACCCTCTGCCCAAACAATATCAAAACTTTCGTCGGCGAATTTCATGTTGAAGAGCGAGCGTTTTATCGTCTTTATTCGATTCGTAAGATTAGTTTCTTTCACCTTTTTCATCAGTATGTTGAGCAGAAATTGATCAATATCAATACCGATTATCTTTCCATTGGTTAAACTAGCAAGTTCAAGTGTCGGAACACCAGAACCGCAACCGACATCAAGGATATCTGGCTCCTCCAATTTCGGTAGCATCTGAAATGCTTTTCTTGTATATTTACTGAAACGGACTCTCAGTCGATCGTGACCCAATTCCTCATATAGGGTTTGTTCCATGAATTATAATCTGTAATTCCTTTCGCTCCACGCCCTACGTCATACGCTTTTATTGCTATCGCCATGCGCCATGATTAATTAGCAAATCAGCAATGGTATAATACCCTTTATAAAATGCATAGGACAGAGGTGTATATCCACGGTCAGTCCTTGAGTTTACATCTGCCCCATATTCAATCAGTAATCTTACCGCGATTTCCTGACCGTTCAGACTGGCAAGATGTAAAGGAGTACTTCCCTTTTTCGTTTTTGAGTTTATATCTGCACCTTTTTCACATAGTATGTTAATAATGTCACAATAACCGGCATATGCAAGCCAATGTAATGGAGTATGTCCATCTACAGCGTAGGTATTGACTTCAGCACCACTTTGCAAAAGAAGCTCTATGGCATCTCTATTTCCAGCAAATGCTGCCCAATGCAAAGGAGTGTACCCGAGTAGATCGCGCGCATTCACTGCAGCGCCTCGTTGTATTAGGACCCGTATCATATCTGTTTGATTACTAAATGCTGATCGATGTAAGACAGTCCAACCGAGGGTAGTCTTAGCATTAACATTAGCACCGTTGGCAATAAGCAACTCTGCGATATGTCTATTACCACAAAAGACTGCTTGATAAAGCGGGGTAATATCGTATTTTGCTTTTGCATTGATATCTGCTCCATTCCTAAGAAGAAAAAATACCATCTCTTGCTGATTCCCCATAGCCGCACGATGCAATGGTCTATATCCATATTTGTCTTTTGCGTGAATGAGCTCAGGTTTCTCTGTTAATATGTACTTAACAATTTCTATATTTCCACGTTGAGCTGCTTCGTGAATCTCTCCACACCATGCTGTACTACAAACAGCTATGAATATTATCAAAATACATATTGGGACATATGTTCTAACAGCGGTTCTATCCATCTTTATTAGAGTTGTGAAATCCGCAATCTATGACTCTATGCACAGTTTTCTCTATACCGTATGCTTTTTCTCTTATCTTATCAGTAGCACTTTCTCAATCTTTTTGTAATCATGCGCTTCAAATTGCACAAAATAAACACCACCGGGAACCAAGTGCCCGGTTGAGTTTATGCCGGACCACACCACATGATCAAACGGCTGACCGGTTAAATGATTAAATGACTTTACTAAACGACCCGATGCATCATAGATATCGATCCTGGCTTCTCTGCTGTCTCCTAACTGATATCTGATATCTGTCATCTGTTTAAATGGATTTGGGTAGATTGAAAGACTTGGTCTTTGAGGAACAGGTTCAACAGTATTTGACTCTCCAATTCCCGTTACGATATCTGCCATTTCCAAACAGGAATAATCGCCCCAAAGCCATGCAGTATTGTAGCCTTTTACATAATAATAGTATTGCCCAACAGGGTGATTGGTGAACGCATAAGATGTATCAGTGATGCCTGAAGATATTGTATCGACATTTGCAAAAAGACATGTTGGGTAAATGTCATCAACCCAAAATCCCATGCCCAGACCACTAGCATCCGTCATTGCGCGAAATCTCAAATAGACCGACTTGCCAACCCAGTTCTCCAATGAATATGCCCTTCTGACCCATCCACCAGAATTACTCGTGAAACGCGTTGTATCTAAATTAAACCACTCTTTGCTATTTTCTGAAACTTCAGCCACTGCCACGTCATAATTTGCTTCCATATCATATCGACACCAAAATGTGACGGAATCTCCGGTCTGAACCAAGTACGGATGTACTGTTCTTGCAGATCGGTTCATACGATCGACACTACCAGAATAAAGGCTATATGAACCGGAATGGGAACTTGTACTCGATCTTCTAAAACCATCAAAGACCCAACGACCGGATCCAGATTCCAGGTCGTCTTCAATAATCGATGGATTTGATAATTCAACCAACTCCCATCGCGTAGGATGATTGTCATTAGTATTCTTCGCATGCCAGTACACAGAGAAATTTTGATTCACTGTACCTAATGGATAGATATCAGGTGGAGGTACCACACCCTCACACAAAAGCACTATGGAATCGCAAAAGTGAGCAAGATATTTTAACGCCTTGAAATTCTCGTGAATAATACTATTGAGATCGCCTACTGGTTGATAAAAAGTCGTTCCCAGCTCGCTCGTATAAGAAAGGTTTGAAAACCCCCCGACATAATGGCACCAACTGTAAAACCAGTCAAGACTCGAACCACTCACTGCATAGAGAATTATGGGAATCTGACCTGGATCATAGTATCCACTGCCCAATTTGTGCACCATGTTAGCCATATGTGTGCCAACCTGGATATGTAATGCATCATCAGGGGTACCATGTGTAGTAGTCCAGCCCCAGCCCCACATGATCAATTCACCATAACTGTGATAGGACATGTACGCATTGCATACATGAGCTCTTGCATACATAGCTAATGCCCTTGTTTCATCCCCTGAATTCGCATAAGCACCACAGAAGCAAATATCTGCAGGGTAATGTTCTGCTCCTCCTTTATCAACTGCGCCCCAGTCTCCTTCAAGATCAGGAGAGCATCCAGGATAATTGCGATTTGGATCAGTACCAATCGCGCCACCAAATGGTTCACGATTCTTACGCCAACTCAGGCCTGTTGGATAATCATACAGATAGCCATCAGCATTAATAATAGGAAAACAGTAAATCTCAGTAGTATTGATGATATCAGTAATTTCAGGTACAACTCCATAAGACGCAAGCATTGAATCGGCAAAGAACATAGCTGTGGGAATACATGCCCACTCGCGTGAATGGTGTAAAGCATCGACCAAAAACCCTGGCTCATCATCTTCTTCAACATGGACATTATCAGAGATTTTTACGCCATACAGCCAATTACCTTGCATTGTTGGGATTGGCAATGAATCTAATTTACAGATCAAAGGATAGTTTTGAGCAAATTGCCTCAGACTATCATTTGTCTCGGTGTAGGATAGATAATCAGCCCGCACTGCATCCTTTTGCTGAGTGATGCTATGTACAATCACCTCGTATGTAAGACCAGATGCAATAATCTTGTCTATGGTTTCTCCATCAGCAACAATATCATACCACTCACCCGCACGCCCAGCCGCGATATCTAATGAATATTTTGGGGAAATTCTCTTAAGGTCATCCCATGATGGCGCATACACCCTTACGATCTTATCCTGACCAAAAGAAAAGCCAATAATAATAAGTATGAGAAGAAATTTTTTCACATCTCCTCCTTTTCTGGTTCAAAAATACTTACACAAATTCCACAAATTGATCATAAAATAGACTTGAATCTACACACATACCTTTGTGCTTCTCTTGCAAATAATAACAAATATTCAATAGATGTCAACTAGCCTGTTTAGTTGAGGCTATTATTTGACGTTTTGATGTCTAGGTATCTTCCCTTGTGTCTAGTTCCTAGTATTTAGTGCTTAGTATGCAAAAGCGCCCTAGCCCTACTCCCTGCGTTCTATTTCTTACGTTTGTGTTCTTTTGAGTATTCAATCAATTCATCTACAAATTTCAAAAGCTCTTCATGCTTCCGCTTCAGCTCAAAATACTTCTGTCTATAATTACCAGTATCTCTCAAACCTTCTTTTAACATCTCTTTTTGCTCCTGCTCTTCTAGCAGTATCCTTTTGACAACCGGAATTATCTGTTCTATGTCATGGGCTAATTTTCCGATTTGAGAACTTGCAATGGCCTCTAAGAACCCTTCCTCAACAAGCCACTTCCGTATGTTCTCAGCTGATTCACCTTCATCTCCCGTTGACCAGATCTCAGTTGCTTCTTTGATATCAGTGATGACATCTGGATACAATTCTTCGATTGCTGATATGTAGTCCAAAGGAAAACCACTATTATTTTTATCATATTCAATAATCTTGTGCTTTTGTCTAACCACTGCAAACTCCTTTTTCATCCACTCATCACCTTTATTATAGTAGATGAGTACTGGTGGAACTTTCATATCTAATTTTTCACATAGTCTTGAAAGAGTACCTTTCAACAAAAGATCTTTGATCAGACGGATATTCGAGATTATCAGATCAAAATTATTCCTGAATTTGCAAACCATCTCAAAAACCTGAGGCACAGAATCAACGCCAATTATTCTTTCTCTGCTCACAAGGTCACTGAGTCTCTTCCGAGCGAGTCTATTCGCTTCTATAAGTAGAATCATGATTGTTAACAATTATAGAAGCAAAAACTTTATTGTCAAGGTAAAAGACGGCTCTGTGTTCTTTCCGACACTTGACAAAACTGGCCATCATCAGTATGATATAATTACTTGATATTGTATTCCGATATCTAATAACGGAGGTTTATGGCAAACTGTCCAAAGTGTGGGAAGCCAATACCAGCGGGGCAAGAAAAATGTCCCTCCTGTGACGGAGAACCGCTGGATCTAAATGTTGGTACTTCGGCTCATATTAACCTACTAAAGAAGAAACTTGAAAAAGATCCATCAAATGCAAAACTCCACATTGAACTCGGGGACATATATCAAAAACACGGTGCTCTCAATGACGCTTTGATCGAGTATCAGAAAGCAGTGAAGATCGACGCCAAGAATTTTGATGCCCAGATAAAATCCGCGTATATTTATCTTAGATTCAAGGAACTTGACAAAGCAGAACGCGCGTACGTCGCTGCATTACATATCAAACCAACATCTATGGAATCCCTCATTGGACTTTTCCGCGCATATTATCTTCAAGACAAGACAGCTGAAGCAATCGTACTCGGTGAGAAAATCGTGAGAGCTAAACCAGATAACGTGGAATTCCACGTGCTAATGAAAAATCTATACAACCGCAAGGGCGATAAGGAAAAAACTTTTGCCGAATTGCAGAAACTGGAATCGCTCACTCCGAACAACGAGAAAATAATCAAAGAGATAGCGCTCCATTACAGAGATGAAAATAATATGAAAAAACTGATAGAATACTACAACAAACTACTTGATATGCAGATTGATGACATCGATCTAGGTTTCCATATCGGAAAATACTATTATGAAAATAATGAATACAACAAGGCAATTGAACATCTAAATCGTCTGCTTAAGAAAAACATCACGCCGGAAATGGCTATCATGACCCGTGCTTACCTCACATTGACCTATTTTAACGCGGGTGACATCACAGAATCCAAAAATCTTGCCGATAAAATACAACCCTCTGAGGCAGACCAAATGGACAGTGATACACAAAAGAAACTCGCCTCGCTTCTCTTTCAGTTCGGCCAAAATGCCTTCCAGGCTAACAAAACGAAACAAGCGATTGCATTTTTCGAGAAAGCTGTCGATTTTGACAAAGAAACCACGGAGTATGTACAAATGTTAAATAAAATAAAAGACGAAAAGACGCTTTCAAACAAGAAGATTGTGAAGAAAATATCAATAATTGCGGTGGGGGTAATTGTAGTATGCATTCTTGCCCTATTGATATGGAAATTCATGCACAACAAAATCACAATAGAGATTAGGCCGGTCGAAGATGTTATTGTTCTCATCGATGATAAACCCATGTTAGCAGAATCTGAAAAGCCCGGGATCGTTTCATCACCTACTTTGTTGGTCGGTAAATACAACGTTGTTGTTGAAAAAGAAGGATACAAGAAGTGGCAAGACACAGTGAAGATAGAATTCGGTAAAAACACCAAGCTAATGGTCGAATTAATCCCTATTTACTATTTCCTGCAGCTAACGTCTTTGCCAGAGAGTGCAGTTGTGAGTATTGACGGGCAAGTAGTCGGAAAAACACCCTTTGCGTCTGACCGGATGTTAGCGTGTCCCCATGTTGTAGAGGTAGGATATGAAGGTTATGCAACTTGGCGCGCTAACTTAACAGTGCAAGAGAGAGACTCTATTGATCTGGGTGTCATTACTTTAAAAAATCTTGCTGGCAAATGGTCAGGAATGGTGGGTAAGGAAGCCTACCGCTACAATGCTGCTTTCAACATGACGATAGAGCAGGAGAATGCCATTTTGGCTATTAAATATTCCCACGAACCAAAAGCGAACCACACCTATCGCGGCAAACTTAAAGGCAAAATAGAAGATAACAAATTCTTTGCCGAAGGTGAGGTAACATACAAATATCTGAAGGTATTCTACTGGGTAACGGAAAAAAAGAAAATCGTAATGCAAGGTGAAATCTCTGACGGCTGGGAAAGAATTGAAGGTACGCAGAATCTCGAAGGCACTGGCGATAAATCCTTTTGGGTTACCCCCAGGCAGTAATCATTTCTCATCCAATATTAGACTCTCGATTTATGACTATATGTGGAATCTATTTGGGGGATCTTTTCATTATGTTTCGCTTTTCGCTCTACGCCAAACGTTGTATCTAGTATCTAGTACTTAGTGCACCTTACGCCCTACCCCTCACGCCTTACTATATTCTTCCTGCTTCCTTCAAGACATACAAGGCATCAACGGTTACCCACTCATTTGGCTTACTTTTATTAACGCCTCCCCAATCAACCAAATCAGCATTACTGCACCTTGCGCCTCCAGCTTTATAGAATCTCCCCTCTGCAGGCCAGCCGCCATCTGTCAACCTTTTGCCTTCGAGCAGATCCAATGCTGCGCGACATCTCTTGTCCTTGATAAAACCTGTTTCAGCCATGACTTTCAAACCAAATAAAATATCATACCTCCAATAGCAAGGATAATGGAGTTGCACGAATTCTCTGTTCATTATCTGCCCATTACTTTCTCTTTTATATAATTCCTTCTTTAGAAATAAATCAGCAGCCTTCTTCACGGCCTTTTTAACTTTGCTTGAATTCATCATTCTTGAATACAGAGATAATGCCCTCAAAGGAATAAGCGACTCCCGAAAAGATGAATGATGCGCATTTGGTTTTCTATCGCAATTCCATCCGCCATCGGGCCACTGCCATTTTAAGAGCAAATCTACCAAATGATCTGTTTTTTCACTGCTAAAACCTAATGACAATGCAGCGAATAATGCATTACTTTGCTGAGATGCACATCTTCTTGCCCGTCCATTAATAATCGGAACTGCCTTATCTTTGTATGCTGGGGTTGGAACATCGCAGATTTTTTCATTTGTAAACACCGGACTTAACCAGTAATCCAAAACCTGATTGACTACAGGTAACAGTTTATTATCACCCTCGGGATAGCCTATATCCGCTAACGTAGCGATAATCCAGTGAGCACCCGTCCATTTCTTATATGGATGATTTGCTGGTTCGATTTGCCCCCTTCTGTTTCGGTTCCTGAATAGAGAACGAACACGTGATGAGTTTTTTACTGCAGCTTGAAGTCTTTTGTTTTTCTTGGAGTTTTTGGCTTCACCCAACACGAAGACTCTTGTCTTGTATCTCACAGACGGTTCAGGTGATTTCAACAGCCTATCAACAATATCCATCAATAGTCCACGATCAACTCGAAAGAATAGCGATATAGCGCTTGTCGCGGAACTGATAATAAAAAGAGACTATGAGATTAATGAACTGAATCAGCTCATTATCTTTTTCCACAAATTCATCCTGCAAATAAATCAAGGAAGCCGCAATAATTATTTTGTCAATAAAAGCTTCGCGAGATTCAAGTAACCCTTTTTTGCTCATTTCTATAAGGTTATCAATACTTGAAAGTACAATTTGAAACTGATCCTTTGCTTTGCGAGACGACGTTTTTTTCGCCACAGCTTCTTTTACGTCTCTGATTGCATCAGTCATTGCGGTCTCGAAGAATTTATATTCTTTGCTAATAACTACTGCATCATTTCCCGAGATATCAAATGGTTTCCAATCAACATTAAAAACACGATTGCTACCATACATCCCGTAGATAGATGCCAAAAATGCTATATGATTGTGTAAATCTCGAGAAATATCATTCTGCAGAAATCCTTGAAGCCATTTCAGTATCATTGCTATACAAACACGGTTCATTATTTTTTCAATTGATGCCCTTTTTTCTGCTTTTAGTCCTTTGTAGATTACTCCGAGCTCTTCATCATTGAGCACAATGTTTTTACCTAACTTATTTTCGAAATAGAAGTAAAGATTATCTGTTCTTAATGAACGTACTCTACTATCATAATCACTGTAAATGCGATCTGCATAATTTTGCACGAGTTTGCGCTCAAGTTTAAATACTTTTTGAGCCTGTTCAGATTCAGCAAGTAATTTAAGATAAGCGACGAAGTTCTCAACGTCACGCTGGGTTATATGTTGTTCAATAGTTGACTTTGTTTTATCATATAGTGTATCAATGACGCTTTCGCAAGAGGTCTCTTTCAGTGTATATTTAAGAATTCTCTCCAGATTCTTTAAATGCATTTCTGTTATTATATTACATAGGAAAATACCAAGGTCAAGACTTAATCAGTAAGTTGAATCATAAATGATTGGAAGTGACCATAGCGGCTGGAACTTATCGTTTAGAACGTTAGTGCCGTTCCGTTGTTCTTCTTCCCTTTTTGGATTTGGTCAATTTGTAATTCGAAATTCGGCATTTGTGACTACTCCTCTATTTCTTTCGCCTTCGCTTACCCTCTTCTGCCTCTTCTTCTCTTTGGTATTTGGCATTTGAAATTTGGAATTTCCCCTTATTGCCCTCTCCTGCCCTCCTCAATATTTCATCTTCAGTCTTGTAATCATACAATTCTGGGTCAATTTGGGTGGGTGGGTTCTCAATCTCCCATTTAATTGTGTTTCTTAAAGCCTCGTTCAGTTGGACTATTTCCCTATACCTCAGTTCATTTCTTATTCTTGTTGTATCTACTGTCAGGTCTTGTTCCGTGCGAAAACCTGCGCGCATTTTTTGAGGTAATTCTTCTTTTGATAGGACAACAACTTTTCCTTGCCAGCCAAAAATATTACCGATTCGCTTAATCCACTCTGATTGACTCAAATTTTCCGGCTCAGCAACATTATAGATTCGATTACGCGCGCTGGAATTAGTAATCGCCAAAACTATAGCATCCGCAACATTCTCAACATATCCAACCGATGAACGCCACTCTGTCATACCCTTTTCCATTATGATAGCTGGTCTTTTATCTTCCATTCGTCTCACGTACGAGTAAAGGCGGTGTTGGTAATCAAGCGGACCATAAACCATGGGCAGCCGAAGCACAGTTCCAGCTGCTTCAGCGTTATCCATAATTATCCGTTCAATCAGAATCTTTTCATAATCGTCAAGTATCCTGCGTGGATCATCGTCTGTTCTCGGCTTATCCTGTCGGTAGGGAAAGAGTTTAGTCCGCACTGGCGAATCTTCATTCATTGGTGTCGGTTCAATATCACCCTCTTCAATTCCCAAGAGCAGACCATAAGCACGGTAGACATCCTGGCTACTAATTGCAACAATACGCTCTGTCAACCCCTTAAAGACTTCAACCACGGTCTGCGCGTGTTTTTCGGTTATCGGTATCATATCAAGAACAACATCTAATTTTAAACCAGAAAATTTGCCACGGAAATCCGCTAAACTATTGCGGTCACCCAGTATATGCGGTATATCCTTTGGGAAATCGACCCGGCTCTTCCCACGATGAAAGAGCGTTACCGTATGGTCTTGAGCATGCAGTTTCCTGACAACGCTCGGCCCAATGAATCGCGTACCACCGATTACCAATATTTTCACGTCATTCCATTATTTCACAATTCGAAATCTAAAATTTACTTTTCAACCTTCTATTTTTTCCGGATACGGACGTTTACCATCAAGTACATCACTAATTAACGCCATGACATTTTTACTTACAGTATCTTTTGAGTCACGTTCACAAGTTTCTTGAATCTTCTTTAATGCCTCTTCTCCCTGTTTGTTGAGCAGTAAGGCTAGTGCTAGATTTGCGTGCAGACCACTATTATCCGGATCTAAATCACACGCTTTCTTTGCATATGAAAGAGCTTTTTTTGCTTCACCAAGGCTTAATGCTTCAAGCGATGCTTCTCTAAACACATCTGAATTGCCTTCCTCGATTTTAAACGCCCGCTCAAACCAACCCAGGGCTGTGCGATGGTGACCCAAGGCCTGATGAGCCTTACCTAATCCCCACATTGCACTCCACGAACCACGCCAGATCTCAATACAACGTGTGAACAGAGGAATCGTTTGCTCTATATGTTTTCTTTCCCGATTACCTATTCTCCCTCGACTGCCAATAAATGCATATTCTGACAGCAAATCGAATGCTCTCTTATATTTGGAATTGTACTCGTCCTGCAGTTCAGGACTGATGTCATCTATATCCACTGTAAATCCTTAACTGTCAGTTTATCCTCAACATCACCAGTATTCACTGTTGATTTTGGCTCAATTAGTATAATATGCGTTTCTTCTTCTGCAACAGGACAATGCTCAACACCGCGTGGAACAATCACAAATTCTCCTGGTTCAATCCATATGTCTTTGTCTCGTAGTTTAATACACAACTTCCCTTTCGTCACCATAAATAGCTCATCTTCAGTCTTGTGACTATGCCAGACGAACTCTCCTTTATGTTTCGAAACCTTTACATAGTTATCATTGAACTCACCAACAATTCTTGGCTTGCAATAATCACTAAAAAGGCTAAACTTCTGAGCAAAATTCACTTTTTCCATGTCACAGCCTCCACCAAATTTCTTCAAATCTCCGATTTGTCCCGTTCAAGAACGAAGATCCTCGCACACGGGGACTGGATATTCAAGCGTCCCGTCTTTTCGCAGAAAGGGCGGGGCTATTTTATCTAGTTTTTAGTACCTAGTACGCAAAGCGCCCTTACTCTACCTTCACAACTCTAATCAGCTTTGAATCGTCCGCCAAAAGCCTGAGAAAATAAATGCCCGGAACCAAATCACTACCGATTCTATTACCTCGATAACTACCCACGACTTCACCAGCGACATCATAAACGACAAATACTTCTTTCTCATAATCTCGAACTGTAATATAGTCCACAAACGGATTCGGATTCGTGCAAAAATTGAGTTTTGAAATTTGGAATTTGGAATTTACCGTCTCTTCCACTCCTGGATTACCTGTTGGATTACGTTTGTAGTAAACCTCCACATTTCCTGAAGGTCCATCCCGCTGATCCCACCAAACCACATGGACTATTGCCCCTGAAGCGGCAATCGAAGGATACAATTGTATAACATTAGCACTTGGGAGTGCAGTGTCAGGGCTCCAGGTTGTTCCGCTGTCAGTCGAGACTTTGTAGTAAATCCTCGGCGTGCCTCGAACGTCGCGCCAGGTCAAATGAACATTGGGACCCGAAGCTGCAAGAGATGGATAAAAGGAATTTGGACTTATCGTAAGTCTGGTGTCTGGATCCCAAGTCATCCCATTATCAATCGAACGTTTATAATATATCTCAATATTGGGAGCATCCCTCATGTCTCCCCATACTACATGAATAATAGAACCGTAGACAGCAATACAAGGGAATGTTTGTTGGCTGGGTTCATTTGTCAGCCGGATTTCCGGTTCCCAGGTTGCTCCGTTGTCGGTTGAACGCCTGTAGTAGATCTCCATATCTCCATGTCTACCGTCATTCCAGACTGTATGGACATTAGCACCAAAAACAGCCACCGAAGGCAGACCCGAAGTGTGAAGACCAGTGAGCGCGATATCTGCTCCCCAGATTGTACCACCATCGGTCGAGCGTTTGTAATAGACATCAGAATTTCCCCCGCGTGTGTCATCCCATACTGTATGAACATATGAACCAGAAACAGCCAGGGAAGGATTCCCTGAGCTTGCTGTATCATTTGTAAGTCGGGTGTCTGCTTCCCAGATTAACCCGCCATCAGTTGATCGTTTGTGATAGATCTCACTGTTTCCGTCGCGTGTTTCTTCCCAGACCAGATGGACATAAGCACCAGAAGTGGCAACAGATGGAAAATGTGATG
>SMTZ1_10003712_pt1 | contig 25701 bp, 28 predicted proteins | sample DeeMarSWOR136_30_FD_25667 | JGI IMG/M metagenome (IMG submission 25667)
ATGAAGTAAACATACAAGGTGTTTATGGAAAAATGAACACCATTTCTTACGAAGCACCACTCAGACGCGACGGTACTAGAGAAGGCGAAGTCGTGAGTTTTGAGGCCGTGATACCTAGCGAGTCGGGTATGTCGATGTTTGAACCAGGGTTGATCCTGACTTCTGAGAACATCAACAAGTTAAGCCCCAGTGTTGGCACCCCCGAAGTAGCTGCCAAAGAGCTACAGAGACTGGGATTCCGCATCCTCCACGTCGGTGCCTTCAGTGTTAGCGGGGAGGCTCTCAAAGAAACGTGGAACGAGGTCTTCGAGACAAAAGTCATGAAGAAAACACTACCCTTCAGCTATACTCACCCGGAGTTAGGCGAGAGGTCTTACCTCTCGCACGAGGCAGGAATACCCTTCGAGATCCCCAATGAGTTGAAGGATCTCGTCGAGAGGGCCTATCCGCAGAAGCCGCCAACGTTCTTCGAGTCTCCACTACCGCCGACTTTGAAGTATCACTATCTTGACGTTCCCAGCGATGTCTCCATGATCCTCAAGGCCGATAAGACCAACAAGACTGGAGTCACGGGAGAGGGAGTGCTTGTGGCGATGCCCGACACCGGCTTCTATCACCACCCTTTCTACAAATGGAGGGGCTACAGGTACAACGGAACGATCTCCCCAGACGCTGTGGGCGTGGAGAGCGATGAATACGGCCATGGCACCGCCGAGGCCGCCAACATATTCTCCTGCGCTCCGAATGTCGAGGTGGTGGGGGTCAAGATGGGCCTCAATGCGACTCTAGGGTTTAAGACTGCTGTGGATCTAAGCCCCGCTATCATCACTTGCAGCTGGGGGTGGAGCATCCCCGGAAACACTCTGCCGAACTGGCTGAGGCCCCTCGAGGCCGAGGTCATCAGGGCAGTCAAACAGCTAGGCATAACGGTGGTCTTCTCCGCGGGCAACGGCCACTATGGTTTCCCGGCCCAGATGCCCGAGGTGATAGCAGTTGGAGGCGTGTATGCGAAGAGAAGGCTCAGCGGTGACGACTTCGTACTAATGGCCTCCGACTACGCATCGAGCTTCAAGAGCAACATCTACCCTGGACGAGCCGTCCCTGATTTCTGTGGACTCGTGGGCATGAAACCCGGCGGCATATACATCAACCTGCCTCTTCAGCCCAAGTGCTACATCGACCAGGCTCTGGCCGGCGGATCCTACCCCAACAACGACGAAACGGCGCCGGACGATGGTTGGGCCGTGATAAGTGGCACAAGCGCAGCCGCACCACAAGTCGCAGGCGTCTGTGCGCTCCTGAAGCAAGTGCAGCCATCTCTCTCACCCCTCCTGATCAAGAAGATCCTGGCAGCCTCAGCTCGGGACGTCAAGGATGGCGTGAGCGCGATGGGCGACAAAGCCGGAAATGGCTTCGACAGCGCCACTGGGGCGGGACTCGTGGATGCCTACAAGGCCTACTGTCTAGCTCGATCCATAACGGTGAGATCTACCACAACATTACCTCCACCACGTTAAGGTGAAGGAGTAAAACTAAAAATCCCCATTTTTCCTCTTAATCGAGGAACGTTTTGTAGCCATCAGATGAAAAGGTCTGGAGGCTCTTGGAAATAGACCGCCTGGATCACTGTTTTCAGTTTTTCAGGTATGATGACGGGGCCATCATGTTTATGAAAGGTTTTCTTCGCTTCAGCCCCTAACCCAGGGAACACCTCCTTCGAGATTTCCATTAGCTCTATCTTGAATATCTCCTCGAATTTTCCCTGCTCCGCCCCAATTGTGATACTTTCGCCTATGTGTAGTATGCTGAATCCGAGTTTCTGCAACGCAATAGCGGCCTCGTTAGACTTGCCCTTTGCGGGGACGACCTCAGCGGTTATCACAGGATATGTAAGTATGAATAATAGATAAAAACCAAGTGTTTTCAGGAGGAAGAGATCTGCACATGAGCCTTTGTGCATAAGAGACGTTCATCTAAGATCGCTTTCTGAGGGTAGAAGGGGCTTCGCGTTCTTGTCGATGATTGACAGCAGCTTGGACTCAGGGATTCTCAGTTCCTCGTGGGTCGCGTACCTGTTCACCGACATCAGCATGTCAATGTATGGTTTCTGGCGGACCCCGGGGTAGTCGGTGCCGAAGACCAGCTTACCTATGACGCCGAGGTTCAGGGCCGTCAGGAGGTCCCTCCAGAGCATGTAGGCGTAGCTGGGGTGGTTGACGTCCCCGTAGGGCCAGCTGATGTCGCACCAGACGTTCCTGTGCTTCCTCGCTGCGTAGAGGGTCTCGTCCACCCTCGGGTAGCCCAGGTGGGCGAGGACGATCCTGAGCCTCGGGAAGGAGCAGGCGACGGCGTCGATGAGCGCCGGGTCCGAGTGCCTCAGCAGGTCCGAGGGAGAGGGCATCCCGGCGTGGTGGAACATGACGGGCATCCCGAGGTCGACGGCGGCCTCGTAGACCCTGAAGGCCTTGGGGTCGTCAGCCCCGTATCCGTCCGTGGTGGGGTATAGCTTCAGGCCGTAGAGGCCGAGATCCTTCCTCTGCCTGATTACGTCCTCGGCTGCGTCTTGATCCAGCGGGTTGACGTAGCCGAAGCCGATGAACGTGTCGGGGGCCTGCCTCACGAACCTTGAGACCTCCTCGGGCGATGTGCCCGCGCCGGCTAGGACGACGACCTTGTCTATGCCCGCCTCTTGGAGGTCGGCGAGGAACTCCTCCTTGGAGACTGAGAGGCGGGTGGGGCGGTCTGGGTCGGCGTACTCAGTCATGGAGATGTGGCAGTGGTAGTCCACCCTGGGAAGCTGACTCTGCCTCTTCTTCTCCCTGACCTTCTCCTGGAACGCAAGTGACAATGTGAAACCATACAATGATCGATGAAAGACGCATTAAGGGTTTGCAGGGATCTCTCAGTCTTGACTGGTTGAGGGCGTCTGCCTCCTCAGAACTGGGGCAGCGCGTCTGCGTGGGCTTCCATCAGCTCCTCGAAGGCCGCCCTAGCGGAGTCCAGGTCCTGCACGACGGGGTCGGCGAGCACCGCCTGCAGGGCCAGCCCCCTGTCCCCGTGCACGGCGGCCTCCACGGCCAGGTCCTGGATGAGTATCTGTATGTTGCTGAGGGCGGCGAGGCCATCCGGCAGCTCCCCCACCTGGACTGGGTGGACCCCGCTGCTGTCCACGACTGCGGGGGATTCGACTATCGCCCCCTCCATGAGGTTGGCCACCTGCCCACCGTTGGGCGTGTTGACCTGGAGCTCGACGTGACGGCTGTTGCTCACTATCCCCGCGATGATGGGCATCGCCCTCTCCCCCGAGAGGCGCCCCCTGACATCAAGGTGTTCCCACTCCTCGATGAGGCTCCTCACCTTCAGCCACTTCTCGGCGCCGGCCTCCTCCATCCTCTCGATCCACCTGAGCCCCCGGGACTCCTCGGGGCAGACCTCGTAGGCGTAGGCGAGGTACTCGCCGAGGTGGTTGTCGTCGGTGGAGGGGTAGAGACCGAACCTCTGATACATGGCGCGACAGAGGGGCTGGAAGCCCGGCTCGACCCTGCCGAGGCCGTCGTCTAGGAGGGGGTAGGCGTCCTCGCCGTCGGTGAGCCACAGCTCTGTGAACCAGCTGAAGTGGTTGAGGCCGGCCGAGACGCCGTCCAGCAGGGAGGAGGGCACCCCCATCACCTCGGAGAGCCTGCGCATCTGGTGCTCCACCTCGTGGCAGAGGCCCACGCAGGTGACGTCCGTGTACCTCTCGATGGCGAGGCAGAGTCGGGGCACTGGGTTCGTGTAGTTGAGGAGGAGGGCGTCGGGGCAGAGGTCCTCCATGTCGCCACAGATCTCCAGAACCGGTGGGACGTTCCTAAGCGTGTGGAAGAGGCCGCCGGGCCCGCCGTTCTCCCCCATCACCTGCCTGATGCCGTGCCTGAAGGGGATCTCCCAGTCCATCCTCCAGCGACTCATCCTGTCCACGGCGATGGAGAGGACGACGAAGTCGGCGCCAGCCAGGGCATCCCCCCTGTCAGCGGTAGCCTCCACCTGGACGCCCGAGCCAGCCTGATGCACCATCCTGCGGGCGAGGGCCGTCATGGGCCCGAGCCTCTCCTCGTCGATGTCGTGGAGGACGAGGCTGCAGCCGCTGAGGGCCTCGATGTTCGAGGCGTCGAGAATCGAGTTGAAGCCAAACTCGCTGCTGCCGGCTCCGACGAGGACGATCCTTGGATCCTTCATGGCTTAGTCGGATCCATATCGAGTCAACGCCTATTTCTCATCTTTTGTCCCATAGAGGCTTGCATCTTCAAATGAAGAAAAGGAGTATACAGGGTCTAAAAAAAGAGGATTTTTATGAGCCCTTTCATCGGCGCATTGCTGCGCCGCCGAGGTAGATGGCGGCTCTCAGCCCCCTGAGGGCCGTCGGGTAGTCGTCGAACTCGGCCTTCACGGTCCTGCCGTCCAGCCTCTCCATGTAGGGCAGCAGGGCGACGATATCCGGGCCGACCGAGTTCGAGAAGAGGAGCTTGACCTCGACGGGCTCCTCGACCCTGAGTGGACGTACCGCCCCGATGCTCCTCAGGGCCTCGGCCGCTTTCCTTTTGATCAGCGCCTTCGACTTGTTGGGGTGGAGGCACTTGGCGGATTGCCGTCCCACGGCCCACTTCACCACGGCCGAGTGAATGCCCGGAACGAAGGCCTCGGCCTCGGCCGCGACAGCGGCGTCGCCTGCGATGAAGACCGATGGCACGCCATAGCAGCCGGCCAGGGCGGCGTTCAGCCCGAACTCGCCGGTCTCCCTCCCGTTTATGAAGACGCCATCGACGGCGCTTCCCGAGATCGTGTGGGCGAGGACACCGTTCTGTGTCCCCTTCATCGCGTGGTACCCGACGTATAATGCGGCGTCGAATCCGTCGCCTATTCCCTCCATCATCGCCCCCGGCTTGGGGGAGCCCCTTATCAGGTAGGCGGCCTCGTGGACGTCCTCGGGCTGCAGGTTCTTCATGCCGCCGTGGGCGTCGGAGACGACGACCTCCTCGACCCCGGCCTCCAGGGCTCCCTCGATGGCGGCGTTGAGGTCCCCCGCCATGAGCCTCCGGGCCGTGTTGTACTCGTGGGCGTCGCCTCCGACCTGCCCCCAGTCGACTACTCCCGTTATCCCCTCCATGTCTATGGAGATGAAAACGCTTCTGGGTTTCTTGGACAAATTGGATCAATTCTATGTGGCCGAGGAGGGTATAAGGTGGATCCTCACTCGGAGTCCTCGGGGCTCCTGAAGAGGATGGGGGCCCCGCAGTAGAGGCAGACCATCGTCTTGGGAACCAGGTGCTCGCACTTCTTGCAGACGGTGAGGGCCTTGTCGACCTTCCTCTCCGCCTTCTTCTCAACGGGCTTCGCCAGGGATTCAAAGATCGTCTGCTGGGCCATCGGCTTTCATACCTACATCGGTTGAGTGAGTTTTAAGTGAAACGCATTTTTTGAAGGGGGGGAGTCGCGCGAAAGTGAGGCGGAGCTCACGGGCCCCCGCTGATGAGGTTTAAGCTTCAATGCAATTACAGTTCAATTCTTAAATAGAAGTTAATTCAAATATATCAACATGGTACGTAGGTCGATCTACACCCCCAAAGGGGGGGGAAAGATGCGGGTCGCCTGCTTCGTCTCGGGGTCGGGGACCAACGCGAGGAGGATAATAGAGCGCTCCCTCATGGAGGACTCCGGCTTCAAGGTGGAGCTCATCTTCACAGACGTCAGGGACGACAGGCTCAACAGGAGCGGCGAGAAGATCTGCAGGGCTAGGGATATCGCCGAGGAGTACGGTATAGCCTACGAGTGCGAGGACATCAGGGACTTCTACAGGAGCAAAGGGCACAGGAACCGCAGGGACCTCTCCCTGAGGCCCGAGTTCGACGAGCGCGTCGTCGAGAAAATATCCCCCCACGGGATAGACGTAGTCGCCCTCGCCGGCTACATGAGCATCACGACGGAGCCCCTGCTGAGGGAGTTAGACGGCAGGATGCTCAACGTCCACCCGGCCGACCTCTCCATCGCGGAGAACGGGGAGAGGAAGTACGTCGGGATCCACGTCGTTCGGGACGCCATCCTGGCGGGGGAGCCAGAGCTCAGGGCCTCCACCCACGTCGTCAGGGAGAAGGTGGACCACGGAGAGATACTCGTCATCTCCGAGCCCGTCCCCGTGGAGCTGCCGGAGGGAGTCGGAGTCGAGGAGCTGAGAGAGGACAAAGCGGCCTTCAGCAGCCTCATCGACGCTCACCAGGAGAGACTCAAGAGAAGGGGTGACTGGGTCATCTACCCCATGACGCTGCAGATGATCTCAGAGGGGAGGTTCGCCCTGGACGGCTTGGGCGGCGTCTACCTGGATGGGAATGGGCTGGAGGGCGGCCACAGGCTTTAGTCCCGCGGCCTCAACGGTCCTCGATAACGTAATATGGCTATTCGAGCCTGATCCACCTGAGACATCATGTCGACTGCTGATGATAGGAGGGTGGTCGTCCCCTCCAGGTGGTGGGAGGCACTCCCCCGCCCCGCCTACTCGGAGCTGGAGAGGGGCGAGTCGAGCCAGCCCTGGTTCGAGGTCTACAGAGCGGAGCCCGACGTCTACGTCATCTACGAGCCGGGACAGTTCGAGGAGGCCATCTCATACCTCGTCCCCGGGGAGGAGAGGGCCGCCATCATCGACACCGGTTGCGGCATCGCGGACATCAGGGCCCTGGCAGAGGAGCTCACAGACCTCCCTCTCACGGTGGTGAACACCCACAGCCACAACGACCACGTCGCCCAGAACTACATGTTCGACGAGGTCGCCATCTTCGACGCCCCCGTCTCCAGGGAGAGGGCGAGGAGGGGCTGCAGCCACCAAGAGATGGCCCACCTCATAGCCGAGGGCATGACCTGGAAACCCCTCCCCGAGGAGTTCGACCCCGAGGCCTACCACGTCCCCCCCTTCAAGGTGACCAGATGGCTGAAAGACGGGGACGTCATCGACCTCGGGGGGAGGAGCCTGGAGGTCTTGCACACGCCGGGCCACAGCCCCGACTCCGTCTGCCTCCTAGAGCGCGACGCCCGCCTCCTCTGGACGGGGGACATGTTCTACACAGGCGCGATCTACACCTACCTCCCGGGGGGAGACGTGGACACGTTCATCCGCAGCTACAGGAGGATGATCGGCCTCTCCCCCCACTACGACAGACTCATGCCCAGCCACAACGAGCCCTGGATAGAGAAGTCGATCCTCAGCCGCGTCCTCAGGGCCGTGGAGGGGATCAGGACTGAGACCGAGAGGGGCTACATCGAGGGGATGGACGGGGAGACAAAGATACGCAGGTACAACTACAACAGGTTCTCCATAATCACGAAAGCCCCGTGAAGGTCTTGAAGAGGCGCACCAGATGAAAAGCTTCCGGATGAGGCTCGACGAGATACAGCCAAGCCAGCTCTACATCAACAGGGAAAAACTGGAGACGGTGATGGGGATGATAGAGCGTGGCCAGTCCTCCTCCCTCGGGCCCATACCCATCAAGGAGCTGGACGGCGAGATAATCGCCACGGACGGTCACACCAGGGCGTTCGCGCTCCACTTGAAGGGAGTCGAGGAGGTCGATGTCGAGTGGGAGGACCTGGAGTGGGACTGGAACGCCTACAGGGTCTGCGTCGCCTGGTGCAAAGAGGAGGGGATAAGATCCATGGCCGACCTCGCCGACCGAATAATAGACTCGGCTGACTACCAGGTCCTCTGGCTTGAGCGCTGCAGGGTTATGCAGGAAGAGCTAGAGGAAAAGCGAAAGCTTGGGAAACCCAACTAGCCGTCCTTCGAGATCGGCGCCACGATCGCGTCCGTGAGGCGTATCACGTCCTCGGTCCTAAGCTCTAGGAGCCTGTCCGTGCTCCCCCCGCCGCAGTAGAAAGCCTCCATCTCGGCCACCTCGCTGTCGATCACGACCCTCATCGGAGTCCTATGGCCTACGGAGGGCGTGCCCCCAGGGGGATAGCCGCTTATCCCGGAGGCCCTCTCGAAGGCGACGAGCCTGACGTTCTTCGCCCCCAGGGCCCTGGCCGCCGCCTTCAGGTTGACCCTCCTGTCCCCCGCCAGGACGAGGAGGGCGTACTCCCCCTCGCTGGTCCTGGACACCAGGTTCTTCGTTATCATGTGGAGGTCGATCCCCGTGGCCTCCGAGGCGTCCGCAGTGTGGACCGTCTCACTCTTGTCGACGAACCTGTGCCAGACCTCGTGACGCTCGAGGTATGCTTCCAGATCCCCCAAACAGACACCCCATAGGCAACTGAAAGTGATCGCTGTAGAAGAGGGGACGAATAATAAAAGGACTATCCGAGTATGACCCGGATGTAGGTGTCGAGGTTGGCCACGAGGGCTTCAGCAGCCTTCTTTGCGAAGTCGGCTGTGGCCTGGGGCCAGACTCCGAAGATGATGATCAGCACAGCCATCGCCACTGAGACCGCCACCATCGGCAGAGGAGCCTCCTTCAGCCCCTTGACACGGTCGGAGGGCTCTGCCACCAGGTTCTTCATCACCCTCAGATAGTACGCCATGGAGAAGGCGCTGTTCAGCACCCCGAGCACCGCGAGCCACCACAGCCCCACACCTATCGCCGAGTTAAACAGAATGAACTTGCTGACGAAACCACTCGTGGAGGGAACCCCGCCCAGGCCCAAAAACGCAACAAAGAGCGCCAAAGACGTCAGGGGCATAACCCGCCCAACACCCTTGAGCTCGTCGATGTCCCTCGTGTGAGCCACGTGGACCAGGGAGCCCGAGGCGAGGAAGGCCAACCCCTTCATCAACGAGTGGTTGAAGACGTGGAGGAACAAGCCCTGCATGCCGACGACGGTGCCTGCTGAGAGGCCGACGAGCATGTATCCTATCTGGGCTATGCTGGAGTAGGCCAGCATCCGCTTGATATCCGTCTGCAGCAGAGCAAGCACATTAGCGAGACTCATGGTGAGGACGGCGAGGACGGCCACGGGTAGCTGGAAGAAGCCGGGATCGAAGGTGAGGTACAGGACCCTTGTGAGCCCGTAGAGGCCCGTCTCGATGACTATCCCCGACAGCAGGGCGCTGATCGGGCTCGGGGCCTCAGGGTGGGCGTCGGGCAGCCAGGTGTGGAGGGGGACAATCGCCGATTTTACGCCGAAGCCGATGATCATACAGCTGAACAGTAGCATCATCCAGGGCGTGACGGTCTCGACCCTCAGGCTCGCAGCTATCAACGCGAAGTTGAGCGTCCCCGTCATCCCATAGAGAACTGCCATGCTCATGAGGAGGAATGCCCCCGCAGCCGCGCTCATCGCGAGGTACTTGAAACCTGCCTCGATGGGCCCCCAGCTACGCTTGAGGAAGGCGACGAGCACGTAACTGGAGAGGCCCATCAGCTCCCAGAAGATGAAGAGCGTGAAAAAGTCCCCAGCCAGGGCTATGCCTGTCATCCCAGCCATCATGAAGGTGACGAGAGTGTAGAACTCAGTTAACCGGCTCTCCCTCTCCATATAGCTCACGGAGTAGACAGCAACCAGCAGACCGAGAACCGCTATGCTCCCGCACATGAAGACGCTGAGCATGTCGATCTCGAAGCAGCCGCCGAGGGGCGGGCTCTGCCCCCAGAGCACCATGACCAGGACCTCGCCCGGCAGGGCCTTAACCTCCTGGTATAGGAGGTAGACGGAGGCCAGATCGGCGACGGCCACGAGGACCATCCAAGCCTCCTGGATCCTCGGGATCTTAACTCTCTCCTTCAGCAGCCCTATTATGGGAGCGATCAGGCCCCCAAAGAGCAGGATCATCAGTGGGAGGGGGAGCTGGAATCCCTGGGAGATGAACTCGCTGGCTACCATCGCAACCGCCTCAGCTTCCTGACGTCAATCGTCTTGTAGTGCTTGTACACGTTCATCACCATGGCCAGCCCGACGGCGATGACCGTGCCGTCGAGGACGAGGGCCATCATGACCACTGAGTGGGGGAAGGGGTCGATGAAGCCCGCCGCCTGGGTGGAGAGGGAGATGAAGAGCAGGTTGGCTGCGTTGAACATTATCTCTATGCCGATGAGGATGCGCACCATGTCCCTCTTTATCATGAGGCAGCCCAGGCCGGTGACGAACATCAGCGCGACGGCCACCAGGTAAGGCATCAGCGGCAGCATCAGCTACCCTCCGCGTCCGGCTTGAGCAGAGCCAGGCAGCAGGTCACAGCCGCCACGAGCACGAAGGCCTGAGCAGTGAGATCAAGGGCCCTGTGGTCCCAGAGGAAGCGGCTCACCGAGGCCCCCAGGTCGTTGAAGCGCTCGGCGGGGGTGAGCTGCCAGTCGAGGTCGCCTCTGTACGCGAATACGGGAAACTCGACGTGCCACGAGAAGAGGAGCAGCGATAGCACGATCACAAAGGCCGTGACAGCTGTGCCGTACCTCGTCATCTTGTCGCTCATGCCTCGGCGACCTCCTCGGACAGCTCCATACTGCCCGCCCTAGTGAACATCACCGTGATAATGAAGAAGACGACTACGGCCCCGGCGAATATCGCGAGCTGGAACAGGGCGACCGTGGGTGCCCCCATCATGTAGTAGGCAATCCCCAGGGAGACGTTGGTGCAGAGCAGGAAGACCACGCCGTAGACGATATTCTTGCTGGACACCGCCATGAAGGCGCAGGCCACCGTGATCGCGAGGACAAATATGATATCGATCATAACTCTTCCACCGTCCTGGACTTTATCTCCGTCTCCGTAAGATACCTCTCCGTTCTCCTTTTCAGCATGGGCAGCACCTCCTTGATGTCGGGGACCTCGGCGAGCCGCTCAGGCGAGTAGATGAGCTCGCTCCTATCGGTCACAGAGTACTCCACCAGGTCCGTGAACTCCAGAGCGCTCTTGGGGCAGAACTCGACGCAGTAGCCGCAGAGGCTGCAGGTCTGGTAGTCTATCTGCGGGAACTTGCCTTCCCGCCCCTCGACCTCCACGAGCTCGATCGACTTGTCAGGGCAGAGCCGGACGCACGTGTTGCAGCTGACGCACCTGTCTAAGTAGAGCCTGTGGCGGCCCCTGAACCTCTCTGAGAAGATGGGCCGCTCCGTGGGGAAGCCTATTGTCTGCCCGTTCCTGAGCACGTAGGGGGCGACGACCATGAAGGGCTTGAACAGCTTCTTTAGGAAGCTCATCAGTAGATCCCTCCCAACTTCATGACCAGCACCAGTGCTAGGTTGATCACCGCCAGGGGCGTCATGTAGCGCCAGCCGAGCTTCAGCATCTGGTCCAGCCTCAGCCTCGGGAAGACGCACCTGATCAGTATTATCAGGACCACGAGGATGACGAACTTGACCAGGAGCCAGAAGATGTGGCTGAGAGTGATGTTGCCGAAGATGTTGGGCCCGTTGAATCCGCCCAGGTAGAGGGTGATGAAGAGCAGGCTCCAGGCCTGGAAGAGGACGTACTCGGCCATCATCGTGAAGCCGAAGAGGATGCCGCTGTACTCGGTCCTCCACCCAAGGACAAGCTCCACCTCGGCGACGGGGATGTCAAAAGGCGTCCTCTCCGCCTCGATGATCACCCCCAGGAAGAATATGACGAACCCCACGAACTGGGGCACGGCGAACCACATGCTCTTCTGGGCCTCGACGATCTTGAGCAGGTCGAAGCTCCCCGCCATGATGGCGACCGCCGCCCCGCAGAGAACCAGGGGGATCTCAGCGGAGATGTACATGTAGGCTACCCTGAACGCCCCTATGAAGGTGTACTTGTTGTTCGCCGCCCACCCCGCGAATATGGGGATGAGGGGGGCTAGCCCCGCGATGGCGAAGAACATGGGCATGCTCAGGCTCCCGATGTCCCAGAGCACCCAGTTCTGATCGAAGGGTATCAGTATGAGGGCCATCGCCGGGACGGTGGAGACCAGGATCGGCATAGCAGCGAAGAAGAGGAAGTCGATGCCCTCGGGCACGATGATCTCCTTCATGAAGAGCTTCAGGAAGTCCGCGAAGACCTGGAGCACGCCAGACTTCTTGCCGCAGTAGTAGGGACCGACCCTAAGCATCGCCCGAGCCAGAAACTTCCTCTCAAACCAGACCGCGATGATCGCGAAGACGAGGACGAAGGCCAGCCCAGGCAGGATAAGCACCTGGAGGAGGGGCTTGGAGTTGAGGGCGAGGAATTCGACGGTGTAGGCCGGTAGATGGAACAGGAGATCCAGCCCCCAGTTAATCATGTCGGAGATCCATTTCCCGATCAGCTCCGTAGGCAGGTAGACGCAGGTCACGACGAGCCTCCAGAGCATCAGGCCAGATATCATCGTCATCTCAGTTTCCTCCTTTTCACCTGTCCGAGTCGAGGTACCAGGGGTCGATCGAGTTGATCACCACGGGGATGTCGGCCATCAGCACCTCGTCCAGCTCAGCCAGCCTCTCGAAGACGTACATGTTCCTCAGCGTCGGGGAGCCTATCTTGACCCTGTAGGGGTTCGACCCGCCGTCGGTGAACATGTGGACGTCCATCTCCCCCCTCGCCGTCTCGACGCGGCTGAGGACCTCGCCCGGCTTCGACCGCGGGATGAGGGGAACCCTTGTCCTCACGGGTCCTCCGGGTACCTCGTTGGCGATCTGCTCCATGATGCGGAGGGACTGCCCTATCTCCTTGAACCTGACCTTCGTCCGGGCCATGACGTCGCACGCCGGCTCGGTTATCACGTCGAAGTCGAGGTCAGCGTAGGCCGCGTAGGGCTCGTCCTTCCTGACGTCCAGCGCGACGCCGGAACCCCGGAGCACGGGACCCGTGGCACCCAACCTTATGGCGTCCTCCGGCTTCAGGACGGCGACATTGTCGCACCTCGCCTCGAAGACGGCGTTCTCGACCATGGCCGTCCAGTAGTCCTCGAACCTCCTCCGGAGGTAGTGGACGCCCTCGATCACCTTCGCCTCGAAGCCCTCCGGGAGGTCCTTGTAGACGCCCCCGGGCAGAGAGAAGTTGTAGCTCCACCGGGCGCCCGTCAGCTCCTCGAATAGCTTGAGCAGAACAGTCCTGTCCGTCGTCGTCCAGAGGAAGACGGCGGGGAAGTAGCCCGTCGCCTCGGCCTGTAGCCCGAAGGCGTAGAGGTGGCTGTTGATCCTCCCCATCTCGCAGAGGAGGGATCGGATCCAGTTCGCCCTCTCCGGAACCTCGATGCCAAGGGACTCCTCGATGGCGGTGATGTAGCCGAGGCCTATGTTGGCGGTGTCTGCCATCACCATCCTCTCGATGGGGATTATGCCCTGGAAGAAGGTGCGGTTCTCCAGGGTCTTCTCGATCCCCCTGTGGGTGAAGCCGAGGTCGGCTATGATCCTGTGGACCTTCTCCCCGTCGACGTCGAGCAGGATGCGGGTCTGGCCGCTCATGGGGTGCTGGGGGCCCCAGCTCATCCGCATGATGTCGGGCTTGATCTCCGGCTCGCTCATCACTCCACCCCCTCGCCCTTGAAGTCCTTCCTCAGCGGGTAGCCCCCCCTCCAGTCGGGTGGGATCAGCAGGGGAATCATGTTGGGGTGGCCCTCGAACTCGATGCCGAACATGTCGTGGGTCTCCCTCTCGTGGAAGCTCATTGCCTCCCAGACCTGGGTGAGCGTCGGGAGCCTCAGGTCGTCCCTAGGGAGGTTGACCCTGTAGGTGAGTATGACCTTGAGGCCGGGGTGCAGGAGGTAGTAGATCATCTGCATCCGGCTCTCCTTTGGGTAGTCGACGGCGCCACCGCAGACGGGGTGGATGAAGCCGAAGTCGTCCCTGAGGGACTTGGCCACCTCAAGGAACCCATCCCTCTTCACTGTAACGGAGACCCGCCTCTCCCTCAGCACTTCAGAGGACTCGACGAGGTCGGGGTGTGCCGCCTTGACCTTCTCGGCCAGATCCGCCTCACTCACGCCGGACACCTATCCTCTTCTCATTCTTGATCTTCTCTTGCAGGAGCATCATCCCATGAATGATAGCCTCGGGCCGAGGCGGGCATCCGGGGATGTAGACGTCAACGGGCACGTACTCGTCTATGGCGACCGCCGCATAGGAGTCGTAGAAAGGCCCCTTCCCTGTGGGGCAGGCGCCCACAGCCACGACGTACTTCGGTTCTCCCATCTGCTCGTAGAGGTACTTGACCCTGATGGCCATCTTCCGGGAGACGACGCCGACGACCATGATGCAGTCGCACTGCCGGACGCTGGCGAAGGGGAGCACTCCGAGACGCTCCATGTCGTACTCCGCCCCACTGGTCTGCATGAACTCAGGGCCGCAGCACCCCGTGACGAAGTGGATGGGCCAGATCGAGTATTTGCGCGACCAACCGGCGACGTAGTCGATGAGGCCGTAGACGGCTCCTGATCCCGGTATGAAGTCGAAATTCCGCTTAACTTCCTTGGTCTCCTCCTGCAAGAGTCACACCAGCTTCTTCAGCTCGGCTAGGAAATAGCCGATCCCCACGAGGACGACTAGAATATATACGGAGACGATGGCGACCGTTTCCAAGGAGAAGTTGATGGACATCGCGGCGGTTAGTATCACCCAAGCGAACGCGTCCAGCGCGAAGAAGATGACGGCGTAGCCGAAGTACCTCGTTATCCCCAGTATGCGGAAGTCCCTGGCGTTCCCGAAGGGCTCCTGACCACACTCGTAGATGGTTCTCTTGATCTTGTTCGGCCTTTTCGCGCTAATCAGGCGCGCCACGATGATGGCAAAGGTAAGAAAACCAACCTCGATTGACGCAAAGAGCCAGAAAGCCAGATGATCGCCGATATATATCATCCCCAGGTCACTTCCCATTACTCTATCCAACAGCTTAATAAATTTTCAGCTGACTTCATTTTTTTTTGACGCGCGCGCGAAAAAAAATTCTACAATGTATTCTAAAAAGGGAGGAAAGCAAGATTGGTAGACTCCCACTTTTAAAGCTCTCACGGAATCATCGATCTTGAGCGTTCAAAAATAGAATAACTATAAAAATCGCGGTTTAAAAAAAAGACAGGGGGATTTACTAAGTTGGACGAAAATGAGAAAAAGCTCACAGCCATCGTCGGATACATTTACACTACAAAAGGAAGGCCCATAGCTGGAGCGAGTGTTAAATGTGATAGAGCTGAAAAGATTACACTTTTCGATGGATCATATAAATTTCAAGTGGATCCTGGTTGGCATATTATTAATGTTTACCTTGAAGGGTTTATGAAACAGGAAAAAGAAATTTTTATCGAAGAAAATGAAGAAATGAGATTAGACATACAACTAGAAGAGAATATTGGCGACTCTAAAATATATGGATATATAACTGACAAGGAAACGGGTAAACATATTGTAGATGGTATGGTCTTCATTATTCGTCCAACTTCTAACAGGAACTCTAAAATCGACCTTCATACAGGCTATTACGAGTTTAATGAACTTACTAGTGGGACATATAATGTCTGGACATCCATAATTCAGTACAAAGACGAAAAGTTCGTGATTAGTATAGGACAACACGAATCAATAAGACATGATTTCCAAGTAATGAAAAAGGAGGATGAAGAGGTCCCCTGGGGATAAATAGAAGGGCAATAGTAGCGATTAAATCCTTCTAAAACTTAAATCCGAACTTACAGCAATATTATCCAACTCTCTCGTGAGAATATCCTCAAGCCCTGGTGGTATTTGTAATGTGAGATTCTCAATGACAATTTTAATGTAATGGTTGCACTTTTCGCAATAATTCAGCTCAAAGCCTTCACGCCTGTTAATGTTAATGAAACCCATAGTAGTGGGATCATTATTCCCGCAATTTACACAAACAAAGGGATCAACCAAATAGTCTAAACCACAATAAGGACAACGCATGTATCGTTTTAATTTTCTATTTATAGCTACTGAAGACTGACGCCCACAAATAGGACAGTAATAATCAAGCCAGGTCTCTTTAATTCTATCTTCAACATTTCTCGATATCTCCTCGAAAAAGGGCTTTAAAGGAGAGTCGAAAATGAGGAGTAGAAGGGTCGAATCGACATCGAAACGTTTACTTTGATGTTTAAACCAAGTTGCGTCTTCTCTAAGGATCGCTTCTATTGCTTCACTTATTATGGTAGTGTTATTCAACTTCTCAGCTAAAGTGTTTAACTCTTCCTCATTAATTTTTTCATCAATTAATAACTGTACAATATTTTTAGTAGCATTTAAGATAGACTCAATGTCAAAATCAGAAACCGAAAAAAAATTGCATATAGGTATTTTAGATGAAATTGTTTTTTCTAATAAAGAGTCAAGGTTTTTTTTAGTTAATTTCTTTTTAACTCCCCTTTTCAGAGATTCATCCAATGGCAACAATATTTTTAACATCTTTTCTTGGAAGCTTAATATTTGTCTATATTCAGGAAAGTTTTTCTTAGCCGAGTTTAAAAGGAAAATTTGTTCTCTGATAAGGGGCTTTGCCAACTATCTTACCTCTAAGGTGAGTTCAATACCTCTTTGAATAGTTTTCTATTGAACATGTAATAATATTAAAATTTATTTATATATGTTTTAATTTTTTTATATATTATATTAACCGTATATGAAGCGGAACGTATATATTTTAAATACATAATAGGAGATGGTATACGAAAAGGGGTTACACATATAATGTCAATAGATGAAAATTCAATAAAAACTACAAGAAGAGACTTTCTCAAACTATGTGCCGCCATTCCAGCAGTGCTAAGCCTTCCTAGTGAAGGGAGCCCTTTGTTGGGATCCAAAACTTTCTCAAAGACCTTGGGAGAGGAAAAAATGGCAATCTACAAGATGGGGCGTAGGATCCCATCTATTTGCGTCTATTGTGCCGGAGGCTGTGGCGTCATATTAACTGAAGTAGGAGGAAAGGTGATAGAGGCTGAAGGAGACCCTTATCATCCAATAAATAAGGGTTCAACGTGCAGTAAACTTGCAGCGTACATCCAGTTGATAAATAGTGAACGCCGCCTCTTGAGGCCAATGATGAGGACAAATCCGAATAAAGGAGTTGATGAAGACCCCGGTTGGGTACATATCTCTTGGGATCAAGCACTTCAAATAATTTCTGAGAAAGTTGTTGAGGCAATCGAGAGTCACGAATATATGCATGAGGAAATTGTTGGCGGGAATATCGTTCAAAACTATTATAGAGTAGGAATAGACTCACCTGTGATGTGGCATGGTTCGTCGTACTGGAATAACGAAGAGTGTTATCTTGGGAAAAAAATAATTTCATTACTAGGTTCTACCAATGTTGAGCATCAGGCGCGAAAATGCCATGCATCAACAGTAGCTGCCTTGGCCAATACATTCGGTTTTGGAGCCATGACCAATCATATCATCGATGCAAAGAACTCTAAATGCTTCCTCATAATGAGCAATCCTGTCGAGAGCCATACAATGGAATTTAAGTGGGTTCTAGAAGCAAGGGATAAAGGCGCTATAATAATTAATCTTGATCCTCGATTCAATAGAACATCTTCTAAAGCAGACATTTATGCAAAATATCGATCTGGAGCCGAGGCGTCGATATTCCTTGGTTTAATTCACTTGCTGATCAATGAGATGCCTCAGTATATTGACACCACATTTGTTGAGTCGAGAACAAACGCGTCGTACGACTTGAATGGTAACTTCTTAGATGACTGGATGACGAACCCTTCATCTATATTCAGTAAGCTGAAAGATCTAGTTGATGATTACTCTCCAGATGAAGTTGAGCGGATATCCGGTGTCAAAGCTGAAAAATTAAGGGAGGTTGCACGAACTTTCTTCTCAAATAAACCAAGTAATATATACTATGCCATGGGAACTACGCAGCACACTAATGCAACTCAAGCCATTAGATCTCAGGCGATACTTCAACTCCTACTTGGAAATATGGGGATTCCCGGCGGTGGAGTCAACGCCCTCAGAGGGATCAGCAACGTACAGGGTTCAACTGATATGAATCTACTTTCTCATCTAATTATGGGATATAGGGCTCCACCAAGAAATATTCAAGATATCAGAAGATACCAGAAGTGGAAGAATTCTGATCCCTCCACAAGGCCTGGCGGTGTTGAAGGTGGAGTAACCTATACTCCAGCTGAAAAAATTGAGGAACGTTGGGATGCGAGGCATTTTGGGACTTGGAAGAATCTTGAGAATAATTGGGGTATGCAGATTGGTACGATCCCAGGATTAGATCCTGACAATGAACCAGTCGTTTGTGATATGCCAATCGGAAATGGGAATGCAACTACACAGTTATTCAGAGCAATGTTGGATGGAAAGATCAAGGTTGCCATTATTGTTGGAGAGAATAATGCAGTTTCAAATGCAAACGCAAATATGATAAGACAGGCCCTGAGCAAACCTGGAGTTTTTGTTGTGGTTAATGAAATATTTGAGACAGAGACAGTTCATTTTGCAGACATTGTTCTCCCAGGAACAACCAGGGCTGAGCGTTCTGGAAGCATTACTAACACGGGTCGTTGGGTGCAGTGGCATTGGAAAGCTGTTGAACCGCCTGGTGAATGTCAAGATGAACTATGGTTCTGTTCACAGCTATTCAAGAGAATCCGAAATATGGGCTTTAGAATGCCTTCTGAGATGTCTCCATATGAATTCCAAAAATCTGTAGACTCTACATGGCCTACTCCATACAATTTAGAGCTGGGTGAAACAGCAGAGGCTGTCTATAAAGAAATTGGGCATCCCACGCTTTGGAGTAACGTTTTATACAGAGGATCCTGGAATGGCAACCTAAGACCTGATCTTGGAGGAGTTCTCGCGAAGAGACGTGATCCTAGACCCGTAAGTCAACAAGATGCACAATATGGTTTTCATAAGAATTGGGCATGGAGCTGGATGGACAATCAAAGGGTGTTATATAACATCAATGAGGACCCTGCTGGCCTGAATACCTTCTTCGTCTGGTGGGCGCACAACAGTGATATCTGGTTAGGGCTTGATAAAGCTGCGATATGGTCTAGACACCTGTTTAACTCTGATAAGCCTATGTGGAATCCGTTGCATCATGGTATGCCTCTTCACAATGAACCGCTAGAAAGTCCAGACGAGGATTTAGCTAGCAAGTATCCTTCAATGTGGGATAATCGATTCCCCGTAACCGTCGGAAGTCCGAGTGAGTATCCATATGTGCTTACGACCTTCAGATTGGCTGAGCATATGCAAGCTGGAGCCATGACTCGTAATTTACCTTGGCTTGTGGAGGCACAGCCAGAGATGTTCGTAGAGATTAGCCCTCAACACGCAGCAGAGCTGGGTGTTAAAGCAGAAGAGTATGTAATAGTTAAAACAGCTCGTGATCCGACTGGAATACGTGTTAAAGCAAATGTTACAGACCGTATTAAACCAATTAGAGTAAATGGAAAAGACATACATATTGCAGCAATGCCTTGGCACTGGGGTTTCAAGGGTCTAAGCACAGGTCCAAGTGCTAATGAAATCACTATAGATGCTGTCGACGTTACAGCAAATATTCCTGAAGTTAAAACATGTCTTTGTGACATAGTGAAGGGTTAGAGGGATGAGATATGACGAAAGCTGTTTTAGTTGATTTGACAAGATGCATAGGTTGTAAAGCGTGTCAGGTGGCCTGTAAGCGTTGGAATGATCGTGAGGCTACTCCCACTGAGCTTAACTCCGATCCTCAACTGGAGTGGACCAATCCCCCGGGACTCTCACCTCAGACCTATACCTACGTGAGGTTCGTGAAAACAGGGTCTCAGGACTCGTTGAATTGGACCTTTGCGAAAATACAATGCAATCACTGTCTACAGCCTCATTGCGCCACAGCTTGTCCTACAACAGCCCTTATCAAAACAGAAAACGGCCCTGTGATATACAGGAAGGAACTATGTATCGGTTGTGGCTACTGTATTAATGCGTGTCCCTTCGACATCCCAAAGTTTGATGAAGAAAAAAAAGTAATAGAGAAATGCACCTTTTGCTCGGAACGATTATTAGAAAACATGGAACCAGCTTGTGTTCAAGCTTGTCCAACAGACACACTCGTCCTTACAAACCTCGAGGATGCTCGCAGAAAGGCAACTGAAGCTGAAGCTAGGGGCTTACATACATATGGTCTTCATGAAGTTGGAGGAACATCTTGGATCTATATATCGGAAGTACCTTTCTCGGAGCTCGGATTCCCCAGCCATTCCAACGCAACGCCAGCGGCACACCAACTCGATCTGTTATCAAAGTTTGCAGGTACAGGACTATTCATTGGAGGTGCTATGTTGGCTGGTCTGAAATTTTACGCACAAAGAAGGGAAGATGTGGCGAAATCTGAGGGGAGTGAATGAAATGACTGAACTAAGTTGGGGAATTCTTCTGGCTGCATATATATTTGTGGGGGGCATGGCTGGTGGCGCTTTCATGATAGCAGCGCTAGCTGATCTGTTCGGGAAAGAAAAATACAGAGAACTCTCAAAGTCTGGTACCTATGTTAGCATCATCTCAATACTAGTAGGCTTAGTGCTTCTCGTTTTGGATCTCGGTCGATTCGAAGTTGATCCCCTTGGTATATTGAACGCATTTAGACATTTTCCAACATCCATGATGACAGTTGGTACTTGGATCATCTCTGCCCTTACAATTGTGGCTCTTATGACGGCACTGATGTGGATATTCGAAGGATTAACGATCGCACGAAAGTTATTGGGAATAGTTGGTTTTATTCTAGGTGGATCGACAACAGCATACACTGGGCTCCTTCTAGCGTTTGCGAGAGGAAGGCCATTCTGGACTTCACCGTTCCTACCATGGACATTCATCGTATCAGGAGCTTTAACAGGTTTAGCGATGTCCCTGCTTTTGATTCCAGTGATAACTTTATTTGTACCACGTTTCTCTCCGGATTTCAAGACGCTGGTAAATGACAAACAACGTTTCGCAAATGTCCTCATTACTAGCCAAAGATATGTTTTCATCATGATTATAATCGAGTTAGGCCTAGTGCTCATAGAGATCTTGACGGGGCACTTCGGTGCATTACTAAACCTGGGAGGCCTTTCAATACTGTTCTTCATTTATGTGACTCTTGGCCTATTATTACCACTAGCTGTAGCTTACTTCATGCAAAAAACAGAGTACATAAGTGTAGTGATGCAAGCTCGAATTTCGATGATCAGCTTCGTCCTTATACTGGTTGGAGGATTCCTGCTAAGATATGTTATACTAACCGCAGGTCAACTTATTCTATAATTTAATTATTTTTTTTTAAAAAAAACGCATATCTAAGACCCTCATGTCTGATGTAAACGACAACTTTGAAAATAAAATTGTAACAAATATATTATCGGAATTTCAATCTAGCAATATTTTTATCTCTTTCTTATGATGATAGTCCTTATAGGAGAAGAGGGACTTAATGTTAGGCTTACAGACCCCAGAATTGATCGTCATACTGTTTATTATACTACTGCTATTTGGGGGGAGAAAGCTTCCCGAGCTTGCCCGTTCCATGGGTAGCGCTGTCAGAGAGTATACGCAAGCCAGCAAAGAACCCATTAAAACCATTGAAGAGAAAACAAAGAGCAAGGAAGACGAGGATAGAGAAGCAATTCTTGAAGCGGCAAGAAAGTTAGGCATACAAACTGAAGGTAGAAGCATTAATGAGATTGCTCAAGATCTCGTTAAGGCAACCGAGAATAAAGATCAATAATAAAACAATCTGAATCCTCATTCGCTTAAGCGCATGAATATCTGTTCAATTTTATTTAAAATAATACAAATCCTCCTGTGTATATATGTAGTCACTAATTTACTCTTTGTTTACAGCATCCCGACTTAATATTTTTTTTGATGCCATTATTCCTCTTTGAAAAACCTCTTCTGTGGACTTTGTTGAGCCTTTACTTAGAATTTGGATCGTCAACTCAAACAGTAAATAAAACGGAACCGACATTAATAGCATAGAAAAGGGCGTTGGATCAGGGGTCAATATAGCTGTAACAATCAATAAGCCCACAAGGAGTTCTTTTCGATTTTTTTTAAGAGTTTTAACTTCAATGAGATCCGCTTTCACAAGCAAGTAGATTATTAAAGGAAAGGTGTAGAAGAGGCCTGAACCTAACATTCCTACAGCAACCATATTGAAAAAGTCTTTCACAGAGAAGAAAGGGATAATATTACTCTGGTAGACTAACCTATATAGAATGTGAAACGTGGTCGGTAGGAGAATGAAGTAGGCATAAATAATACCTATGAAGAAAAGAATAGCAAAAGATGCCACGAAGGTATATAGATATCTTTTCTCATTTGCATATAGCGCGGGATTTATGAACATATAGATCTCATATGCAGTAAGGGGAAGCGTAAGGATAAATCCCAGAGTCAATGCTACCATCAGATATATGTAAAAAGTATCCATCCAGTTGAAGGCAATAAGATCGACGCCTTCTGGTAAAAGAGAAGACTGAATAAATTCCAATATACTGGAAATCATTGGTCTATAATTTGAGAATTGAAAAGTAGTAATGATTCTAAGGTCACTGGGCAAAGAAAAAAGGGCCATTGTCGTTATTGCCAGCACGAATAGTATCCTCCGTAGTCTCTGAGCCAGCTCCTCCAAGTGATCCCACATAGATTGCTCATTATCAACTGACAGCTAATGTTCCCCCACTCTAGACAGGAATTATAACTTATCCTATCCTTTAAAAACCCCATGAGATGACAATGAATTTTCTCTTTCTCAAATATCAAATCTTCAGGTTCGCTTGAAGATTCGCACGCGCTGTTTTAAAGTGCTGAATGTTAAAACAGCACTTTGAACGGTTAATATTTATCTCATCACTCCCTTTATTGTTGGTCCTGATAAATTCGATGTTCTATGATTGAGACAGAATACATTTTATGAACTAAATAAAAAAATGGTGTATCTCTATACTTGATACGAAAAAAGGCGAACATGATGCTGGGTGCGATAATACTTGCCGGTGGCAAGGGGAACAGAATAGGTGGCGACAAGCCTCTGATCAGGCTGGGGGGGAAGGAGCTCATCCTACACGTGTGCGAAGCCGTCGAGGAAATCTCCGACGAGCTGGTCGTGGTTGTGAACAGAAGCGAAGACATCGAGCTATACGAGCGTATCCTGCCCGAAGGCGTGGAGTTAACCACAGACATTGGGGGAGGCGGGGGGCCCCTGGTGGGCGCCTGCTCTGGGCTGAGGAGGGTGCGGTCTGAGTACGCGCTCATCCTCCCCTGCGACACGCCCTTCGTCAGCGTCCCAGCCCTCAGGTACCTCGCTGAACGCTCGAAGGGCTACGACGCCGCCGTACCTCGTTGGCCGAACGGGTACACCGAGCCCCTACACAGCGTGTACAGAGTTGAAGCCTCGATCAGGGTCTGCAGAGAGACGATGACTGAAAGCAACTTCAGGATCTCCGGCATGATATCAAGGTTGAGGACGATGTACGTGCCAGTGGAGGAGGTTAGGAATCTGGACCCCGAGCTTCTCACGTTCTTCAACGTGAACAGCCAAGAGGATCTCAAGAAGGCGGAGGAGATCCTCAATAGCCGTAACCAGGGATAATAGATTCTGCTGAAATTAATGCAGAACGCGCCTCGAGAGTTTTTCGTTTACAGGCTTCCACTTTCTTGACTGAATACGTTTTTATGAAGCAGTTGATGTCAACATTAGATACGCTGTCCGCCCTTGGATTGGTAAGATCATGCCCGCGCCCGACCTTATACTGCTGCACGCGCCAAGCGTCTACGACTTCAGAGAGAGGCCGGCGATGTACGGGCCCATCAGCGACGTCATACCCTCCACGCCCCTCTTCGAGATGTACCCCCTTGGCTTCGTCAGCATGGTCGGATACCTGGAGCAGAACGGGTACAGCGCCCGGATCGTGAACCTCGCAGTCAAGATGCTGAGGCACCCAGACCTGGACGTGGAGAAGCTGATCTCCAAGCTGGACGCCCGAGCCTTCGGGTTAGACCTGCACTGGCTGGCCCACGCTGCGGGGAGTCTCGACGTGGCCGAGGTGATCAAGAGGCATCACCCTGATGCCCCTGTAATTCTGGGCGGCCTCTCTGCCTCCTACTTCCACGAGGAGATCATCCAGTACTTCCCCCAGGTGGATTACATCCTTCGGGGCGACACGACGGAGAAGCCCCTCCTGGACCTGATGAACCACGTGGAGAGGGGGAGGCGGTTCGAGGGGGTCGAGAACCTCACCTGGAGGGACGAGGACGGGAGGAAGAGGGTCAATCCCCTCACCTTCGTGCCGGACGATATCGACGACCTCTGGATCGACTACGGGGAGGTGGTCAAGCTCGTCGTACGCCACCAGGACCTGGAGAGCACCCTCCCCTACGAGGGCTTTATGGAATACCCTTTCACCGCCCTCATCACCTGCAAGGGGTGCAACTACAACTGCATAACCTGCGGCGGCTCCTGCTACGCCTTCAGGAACTCCTTCGGCCGGAAGAAGACTGCCTTTAAAAGCCCTGAGAGATTGGTGGAGGAGATGAGGGTGGTTACCGAGTACTTCAAGGCGCCCCTATTCCTCATCGGCGACCTCAGGCAGGCCGGGCTGAGGCACGCCGAGGAGGTCCTCAGCAGGATAAAGCAGGAGCGCTTCGACAACACGATCACCTACGAACTCTTCGACGTCGTCCCCCAGGACTACCTGAAGCAGCTGGCAGGCAGTGCCGACTCCTGGACCCTGGAGATCTCCCCGGAGTCCCACGAGGACGGCGTCAGGGCCACGATGGGGAAGCCCTACACCACGGCCCAGATGGAGAGGACGGTGGAGAGCGCCCTCGACATGGGCTGTGGCAAGCTGGACATCTACTTCATGATCGGCCTCTCGGGCCAGACGAGGGAGTCCGCCCTCGGCTCTGTGGAGTACTCCCGCCGCCTCATGGAGAGGATGGGCAGAGATGGCAGGATATTCAGCTTCATCACCCCGATGGCCCCCTTCCTCGACCCGGGAAGCATCATCTACGAGAACCCGGCCGATTACGGCTTCACCCAGCTCTACAGGACCCTCAGGGAGCACAGGGAGGCCCTCCAGCAGCCCAGCTGGAAGCTCTACCTCAGCTACCACACCGACTGGATGACCCGGGACGAGATCGCCGAGACGACCTACGACTCCATGATAGGGATGAACGAGCTCAAGGCCGAGATGGGCGTCACCGACAGGGAGAAGGCGGACAGGATCATAGCCGGGCTGGAGATGGCCCGGGACATAATGAGGAGGATCGACGGGATCATCGCCTCGACGGGCGACGAGGCTGCAAGGGCAGTGGAGTACGACAGGCTCCGGGTGGAGATAGAGGACGCGAAGAGGTCGACAGGCCTGGCGAAGATGGAGCTGAGGATGCCGGGGACGGCCGGGATAAGGCTGAAAGGGGCGCTCAAGTTCCTCCTCAACTGGGCCAGGAAGAGCCTCTGATCAGGGGAATAGTACCTTCTCCATGAACCTCAGGGACTCCAGTCCCTTCACCTCGAAGGGCTGGAGGGGGAGCTGGACGACGGGTATCTTCTCGCCATAGGTCTCCTGAAGGTCCTTCACGTACTTCAGCTGCATCTCCCTCCTCCGCCTGTTGAACTCCGAGTCTGCGGACTCCGGCGTCAGCACGTGGTTTATGACCACCCCGGAGACCCTGATGCCGAACTTCTCCAGGTCCTTGGAGACCCTCTGGGTCTGGTTGACTCCCAGGGCCTCGGGGATCGTCACCATGAAGGCCTGGGTGCCCCCGTCCCGAAGCATCTCCA
>SMTZ1_10001193_pt1 | contig 25680 bp, 22 predicted proteins | sample DeeMarSWOR136_30_FD_25667 | JGI IMG/M metagenome (IMG submission 25667)
ATTTTTCCTTAGGAAAAACTGATGGAGTTGCTGAAATTAATCTTCCTAAAGTTAAAAATATTGGACATAATACAATGGTTCCTGGGTTGATAAATAGTCAAGATATTAAAGAAACAATCAAAATTAATGTAAAAAGACTTGATGATTTTATACTTAAAGAAAATATAGAAAAAATCTCCCTAATTAAAATAGATGTCGAAGGATATGAATTTCCTGTTTTAGAAGGATTAACTAAATTTTTTGAACAAAGGAAAGAAAAATTGCCACCGATAGTGGTTGAGATTACACCTCAAGCCTACAAATTGATGAATTCCAGTTTAAAAGAATTAGAATTATTTATGAAAAAATATTCCTACCAGGCCTACACTTCTGATGGAAAAAATAAAATAAATTTAGAAAACTTAAAAAATGTTAGACTGATTGATATTTTGTTTATAAAAGAATAATGAATTTTGTCAGTTTAACATCAAGAGTTTTTAAGAATTAAATTAAACCAAAATAAGTAAATTCTTTTTTTAAAAAATTCTATTAAAATTTTTTTTTTTCCCAATAGGAATGTATTATAAGAGCGTAACCAGATGGCTTTTTTTATGGAATCTTCATATCTTTTTCTATCGCCTTAAAGGATAACTTATTATACTCTTGAGTTTTTTTAATACGCATATCTCCTAATCTATCTCTTCTTGGTTCAGTAATATACTTATAATGTAAATAATTACAATATTTTCCACCAAGATTATATAAAATCGAATATGAAAAATCTTTAAATAGTCTTGTAATCTTTGAAATCGTTCTTAGCGAATATTGTCTTATACCATGAAAAGGCATGAGTGAAATAGAAACTGTTGATGGAATTATGTGGATTTGAATAACTTGTTTTCTTGATGAAGAAATATAATCCCTTATTTGCTTAAAAAATATAAATCTTCCTCGAAATGTTCAACAGGGGATATTGTAATAAAAAAGTTTGTTCTTTGTGGAATTAAACTAGTAAAATCTTTACCATTGAATTTAATGAATTCAAAGAAAGAGTATTTATTTTTTAATTTGATCCAATTATCATTGCTTTTAATATCTAACCCTATATATCTATTAATATTGTTCATACTAAAATCAATAAATTTTTCTCCATAATACCCAGTACCACATCCTATATCTACAATATTTATTTCATGTAATTCTCGTTTTATTAAATCCCAAGGCAAATTAAGCCAAAAAAAATTAATAATTTTTCTACTGGGAGAATATGTGATATTCTTACATTTATGCCAATTTCTTTTTAAATTATTCTTTTTAAAATTACGAATTCTAGATTTTTATCTATTTTATAATATGGAAATAAATTATTTAGCATATTTAGCACGAAATAAAGAATCTTTAATGGGATATTTAAGCCTCTATCAGCATTAAGAATATGAATTGATGTAGTTTTATTCGATTTTGAAAATTATGGAAAAAAGGTTAAATCCAATCTTTGTCCAAAACGGTTGGCTAATTTTTTAAAGAAAATCATGATCTAATAAAATAATATGAAATAAATTCTTAAATTATTCACTTTTTAACCTTTTTTAAATTAACAATTAACTGAGAAGATAAAAAGTTTCGACCAATCATCAAGTTTTAAATTTGATAGAACTAATACATTTGCCTATCGGGATTAAATATTTTTTAATAGAAAGTTGATCAAAAAAGATTTTATTATAGTTCTTGGAAATTTTATAAAAGAACTACAAAAGACAATTCCTTATAAAAAAAGATATATTATAATTAGACTATTTTTTAAAATTATTTGTTATTACGTAATTTTAGAATTTGCATTAATTACTTTTATACTAATTCTAAGAATAGATCTTCAACTGATAAATCAATTTCTTGTATTTTTATAATTTCATATTTTTGAAAAATTGAAAATAACCTATTATAGTTATTTCTTTCTAACAATTCAATTTCCAAGCCATTTTCTTTATCAATAACACTTGTAATAAAGTCTTCTTGTTCTAAATCATATCTCAACTTTTTTTTATTTTCGATAATACCGATGAAAATTCTTATTCTCTTTTGAAGTAATTTGCTAATTTCATCTTTACTTCCCATTTTTATAATTTTACTAAGGTTAATAAAAGCAATTCTATTACACAATTTTTCTATTACATCCATATTATGACTAGAAATAAATACCGTTTTATCAGATTCCTTTAATTTTTCTATAATGAAATTGGTTGTTTTAATATCAAGTCCTAATGTAGGTTCATCTAAAAATAATATCTTAGGATTTGAGAGTAAAATTCTACATAGTGTTAATTTGCACTTCATTCCAGCTGAATATCTTTCTACATACTCATTAAGCCATTTCTCTATCCCAAATTCCTCAGCTATTTTTATGATTTTTTCCTTGTAGTCTTTTATTCCATAAACTTTACAAAAGAATTTTAGATTTGTATACCCCGTGATTCTATAATAGATCATATCGTTTCCAAGCATAAGTGCAATTTTATTTCTTATTTTATTAGCATTTTTGATTATATGATCACCATCGATAATAGCATAACCACTTGAAGGTTGGATTAGGGTCGATAAAATAGAAATCAATGTAGTTTTACCCGCTCCATTTGGCCCTAACAAACCAAACTTTTCACCTTCATTTATTTGAATACTTACATCATCTAATGCACGAACAACTTTTTTTCCTTTTAGATTGTAATCTTTAGACAGATTAAATGTCTCAATTATTTTATTACTCAAATCAATACCCTGTAATGCCTAATTTTTTATATATTATATTAAAAACATACACGCATATAATTGGAAATATCAGTGAAGAACCAATAAATATTGAAACATGAATTGGATGAGAAAGAAATGTAACAATAATATTGTTCTCAAGCCATGTTAGGCGAATAATATCAATTAAATAATAAATTGGATTTAAATTGATGATACTTTGAATTGGTTCTGGGAACAATTGAAACGGATATGAAATACAACTAAACCAAAAAATAATTCTAACTAAAATATTGAAAACATATAAAAAATTTTCATTTGAAATTGAAAATACGCCTAAAAACAATCCAAATCCTGAAAATATTATACCCATACCCAAAAACATCAAAATTATTACAATTAGAGTAAGTATTGAAATTGGGAAAAAAATTAAAATTACTATTAAAAATGCTGAGAATGGTATAAGAATTCCTATAAATTCAGAAATAATATATCCAAATAATAAATAAAATCTGTTAAATGGAGCTGTCATCAGAGCAGGTAGTGTTTTCCAGTATTTTTCTTGAGTTAAAGATTTCGGAATATAATCTATCATACTTGTCATAATCATAATACTATACCCAGTAAAAACAAATATCATATAGTTCTGTGGTGTCCATGGTCCAATGCTAGTACTATATTCAAGAAATTTACCTAATAAAATAATTGGCATTAATAATGTAATTACAGGAAGGAACCATCTCCAAAGCATGTAGTATTTAAATCTAATTTGGATAGACACATTTTTTTCTGCAATCGCAAAGGTTTTAGAGAAAATTCTACGGATTTTATCTCTTTTTATCATTAATCTTCTTTCTCCTTTTAGTTAAAAGATTATAAAAATTATACAACTCTTTTGCGTGTTTTTCCCAACTAAATGTATTAGCAATAAAATTACGATTTATTTCTCCACCAATTTCGATTTCTTTGGGATTATTGTAATAATGTAATATTGCTTCATAGATTTGTTGAGGATTATTTATTTCTACTAAAATACTCCCAATTTTTTGAGCTAGCTCTAAATTACCATCAACCCCTGTTAAAATTATACTTAATTTCATACTCATTGCTTCTAATACAGCATTTGGCAACCCTTCTGTTAAAGAGGGAAACACTAATATATCCGCTTTTTCCATATATTTAGGAAGGTCCCTATGATGAATCGATTCTACTAGATCTACATAATTTTCTAATTTATACTGCTTAATTAAGTCAATTATTCTCTGTTTTAGAAGCCCGCCTCCTATTAATATTAAATGAAATTTTATATTATTTTCTTTTAACTTTTTAGATGCTTCAATGATTAAATTTTGTCCTTTTCTTAAATTATATGTTCCCACATGTAATAATTCCAATGAACGTTGATTAGAAAAAAAGATTTTATTTTTTGGATTAAATTTCATAAAATCTATCCCATTATAAAGTACTCTAACTTTATCTTTTGGTATTTTAAATCTTAAACAATCATTTCTCATAGACTTACATACTGTTAAAATTAAATTATTTATCTTACCAGCTATTAATAATAAAATTTTACTCTTAATACTATGGTATGGCCAATAATTTGTATCTTGTCCTCTTCCATGTAAAATAGTCGGTACTTTGAAAAGCTTCGCAAAAAAATTAACAACAATAGATGGAACTATATAATGTGAATGTACAACATCCGGTTTAAATTTAGTAAAAATCTTGATTATGTCTTTTATAAAAATAATACTTTTATAAGAAATCCGGTTTACTAGTAAGATTCTATCCTTATATCTAATTACTTCATTTTGTTTTGGTTTCGTTATGGAATATACCAGAAATTCTATGTTTTTATAATTCCGTACTACAGCATTTACTTCATTTGTAATATAATTTTCTAGCTTGATGTCTGAATAGGTGAAAATAGGAGTAAAATACAAAACTCTTAGCTTTTCTTCAAATTTTTTTTGTCTATTATCAACAAAATTCATACTTTTACTCCATTTTTTTCAATAAACAAATAATTAATACTAATTATTTTTAATTGAAAAAGAAATTGATTTTCTTGTTTTATTATGGCTAAGCTTTCATTTCTTTTTCCTTTTTAATTATTTTTAATAAATCATCTTTTATTAGATTATCTATTGCCAATCATATATGTCGAAGATATTTGTTTTGGATAGATAATAACATAATTTATCGTTTTAAATATTTAAATTGCTAATTCTAATAGATATTTTAATTTAAAGGATTTATTAATAAAAAGAACTAAAATATATGCAAACCTTATAGATTAGAGACTTTACCCCGGTTAAAGATACTTTAAATGCTTATAATTAATCAGGGAAAAGAAAAAATATAAAGAACCTTATATTATTTGGTCTTCTAGATAAATTTTCTTAAAACAAAAGAAGAAATTTAAATTAAAATAGATTGAGTTAATTTTAGAGGATTCCATGTAAATTGATAGATAAGAGAAGTTGAGATAAAATTATTATAAGGTTTAATTTTCTTCTTATTAAAGAAAATTTACTTTGTTAATTTGCCATTTTATAAAAAAATTCGAGATCTTTTTAGTAACAATATCCGATCTATACTCAGTTCAAAAGAGAAGTCTACTTTTATTAGAAGGTCTGTTGTATTTGCATATATTATCATTTATAATATTATATTTATAATAGAAAAAAAAATTCTTACATTAAAAAATAGATTAAAATATGGTAAATTATATTTCAACAAAATTTATTGGGTAAATCCGAAAAAAATACGATATATCTCTAAGTTTAGGGTTGAAAAGTGGTACTATTACTTAAGAATATTAAATGGGAATTGGGATCAGTTATCATTTTCATATAATAATTCATCTTTGCATCAATTTTTTATCCAAAGATTTAAAGAAGGTAAAAATTGGGAAGATACTATATATTACCAATATCTTTTAAATAGTTTAACTAATGAAACAGGTAATTATAACGATTCAAAAAAAAAATGCGATGAAAAGTTCAGAAATATAGATTTATTATATTACGATATTAAAAAAAATGGATATAAAACAAGAAGGGAATATTCTTTATTTAAAAGAGGATTTTTTAAATTTGATATTAAGATGATGTTAGACCATATATCTGTAGATATTGGTAGAAATGGAGATCTTTTAAGTGTACACGGAAAACATAGACTTTCAATAACAAAATTGCTTGATGTCCCAAAAATTCCAATTATCATCATTAAGAGACATAAAAAATGGATGGAATTCAGAAATAATTTAATTTTTTATTTAATAAATCACCAAGATAACAAACGTGATAAAATTTTTAATCATCCTGACCTCCAAAATATTCCTTTTAAGCAAGGAGAACCATCACTTGATCTCCTTAAAAGAAATATTTCAATCTCCAAAGGGACTCTACTTGATCTAGGAGCAAAATTAGGGTATTTTTGTCATAAGTTCGAGGATGAAGGTTTTAATTGTTTTGCTGCAGAAGAAAATAAGATATTTTTGTATTTAATGTTCAAATTGAAAAAATTAGAACACAAAAAATTTAAGATTATTTCAGAATCAATTTTTGATTATAATAAAAATCAGCAATTAAATTTTGATGTAGTATTAGCGTTAAATACATTGCATCATTTCTTAAAAAATCGAGATGATTATTTGAATTTAAAAAAATTCTTAAAAAGACTTAATGTTAAAGAACTCATTTTAGAAACTCATAATCCTAAAGAATTTAGAAACAAAAATGTCTATAAAAACTATAGTCAGGAAGAATTTGTTAATTTTATATTAAAAAATTCATGCTTAAATCAAGCTAAACTTATTAAAAAAACAAAAACCGGTCGATATCTTTATAAACTTACATCTTAAAAGAGCCTTCCTTAAATGAGAAATATTAGTTTTTATATTGAAAAATTTCAAATCTATTTTCACAATTTATTTCTTATATTCTAATTTTTCTTAATTAAGAGAAATTCTATTTATTAATCCTCTGCTGTAAGTTTATAAATTGTTCTACCACCATTCATTTTGACGAGTAATTTTGCTTTATTTAAACAAGAATTCTCAATTATAAAGTTAACAAATTCATCTGGATTGTAATTTTTATAGACATTTTTGTTTCTAAATTCTTTAGGATTATGTGCTTCAAAGTATAATTCTTTTGTTTTAAGTCTTTTCAGAAGTCTTATTAAATTGAAATATGTATTTTTTCTCTTTAAAAAATGATGTAAAATATTTAATGCTAATACTACATCAAAATTTAGTTCTTGATCTCTTTTATAATTAAAAATAGATGTTGGTATAATTTTATAGCTTTTATTTTCTGCTTTTTTTAATTTTATTAAAAAATAAATATATAATTTATTTACTTCAACTGCGTAACAGTCAAAACCTTGATCCTCAAATTTACGGCTAAAATATCCTAAATTTGCTCCAATATCAAGTAGGGTTCCTTTGGATCTGGATAGATTTTCTTTAATTATATTAAATCGAAGATCTCCATGGGTAAAAGGAATTGTTTGGAGATCAGGATGGGTAATTTCTTGATAAAGTTTTCTATTTCGGTAATTCATGGAAAAAAAATACATTTTTTTTTTGAAATCCACCCAAGCTTTATGTCTTATATTGACATGAACTGGAATTATTGGAATATTAAGTATTTTGACAAGTAAAAGTGATTTTATTCCCTCCATAACAATAAATCTTCCATTTCTGTCTATACCTATACCAATTTTTCCAAAACTTTTCCATATTTGTAATAACTCTTTTTTTTCTTCGATACTGAGATTTTCTTTATATAAAACTTCCTTATTCTTCATTTGAAGAAATGATGATTCAATTTCTATCAAGTTTTCATCTAATTCTTTTTTACTAATAAACCCCCAATTACCTATCCCTTTAGAAATTTGGTTTAAAATAAGATTATAATATTTTATTTCTTGCCAAACCTTTCTATATATGAATTTATGTTTTAAAGCTTTATAAACTAGTGAATCTTTTATCAATTTTTTTGATAAGTCCCAATCACCTTTTAAAACTAATGAGAATCTAGAAGATTTAATGAGGTTGTTTTCTAAATAATAATCGATTTTTTTAGGATTCAACCACAAAATATTAGGTAAATGAGATTTAACAAATGTATATTTCATATCTCCTCTCTTTTCTTGGATTGTATTTTTAATCATAAATTTCATTTTATGAAAAATACTCCACATTTCTAAAAAGAAATTACCAAAAGTAGGAAATTTAGCGCTAAAATCAAAGATTAAATCTCTTAAAATCGTTTTTACTCTATAAAAGTTCATAATTAGTGCACGAAAATAAATGCTTAATTATGTTAAAAGTTTTGTATTGATGTTTAGTCTTAAGAATCCATACTTCACTAACAATTTCTCTAAATTTTTTTTATTTATAATATTATTAAATCTCTTTATTACATTTTATCCAAAATTTAATCAACCAATTTTTATTATTTACATGAATGAATGAAAATTTGAGAGAAAAAGTTGTAATTTTAATAATCATTGATTCTTTAAGACATGATCAAAAATATAATTAACACTGTATTGACTTAACCATATACTTCAGAAGAAGAACATATATGAATAACAGGATCTACCTTAAAGTGTCTAACAGCTTCAAGCAAATTTAGGGTCTTATAATATTAGTTTATAAAGTAATCTCAGGTTCTTTAAAACTAACTGGAACATAGGATTGTGCAGCAAGACGAAATATTATGTCTGGATTTACTTCCTTAATGCGATTCATAACAGAACTAGTGTCTAATAACTCACAATTTATAAGATTTATTGAACATTTGATATTTTCTTTTGGACTCCTCCATCGAAAGGTTCCAAATATCTCTACGCCTTTATTTCACAAAAATTACTATTCAAAATTCAAATATAAAATTCTGTTTAGCTATAATCTAGAATTTGTTTTAGATTTGATATATATTCTTCAACAATTTTATCCCAATCATATTCTGCAATAACTCTTTTATATCCCTCCCCTCCCATTTTTTGTCGAATCTCTTTATTTTCATATAAAAACATAATCTTTTCTACTAAATCATCAATATTATTAGGTTTTACTAATAAGCCCGTTTTTCCATTAATAATCGCTTCAACAATTCCACCAGAAAAAGTACCAATAACTGGAACATAATGATAATTTGCTTCTAAAAAAACAATCCCAAATCCTTCTATCGAATTCTCTTCTGTAATAGATGGCATTAAAAAGACATCTGATAACTTATAAAATTGATTTCTCTTAACTTTATCAAGTCTTCCAAGAAACTCTACTTGATTATTTTAATTTAGTTCTTCAGATAATTTCTTCAAATTTGATGTTAGAGGTCCATCTCCGATTAAAAAGTATTTAATATCAACAATTGGGTTTAAATCTTTTATTCTTTTTATTGCTTTAATTACTAGATCAAATTTCTTTCTAGAAACGTGACATCTCACACTTAATAATACAAATTGATCATTAGAAATAATCCCTATAACTAAAATATATTATTTTTTTAACCATCATTAGATTAAATGAAGATATGGTTATTTTAATTATTAATTAGTATCAAAAATTACTGGTAAAATATTAAAATATATTTCAAACATTAACAATTTAAACCTTCAAACAATAACTTTATAATGCATAATTTATATTAAATAAATTTTAAACAATTTATGATCTTTAATTTGAACCTCTTTTTTCTTCAACTCTAAAACTATTATTGAATCTACCATCTCTCATACTTTATCTAATTATTGTTTAGTTGATTTTTTCCTTTATTATCATTATTAAATTAATTTTATTCAAATGTTAAAATAATCAAATTTCTATTCAAAATAAAAAATGAATAAATTAATTCTTTTATTACTTGCTTTATCATATTAACAATTAAATAATTTATTTTTATGGAAAAATTAAAAATTTAGAAAATAATGGTTTAATACATGAAAACATACGATGATAAATACAAAAAGAACATTTGTAGAATGTATAGTAACCAAAAATTAATAAAATTAAATAATCGATACTTAACTATTTTAAGAAATTTACCAGAAGGCAAAAAAATATTAGATGTTGGATGCGGAAATGGAGAATTTACTAAATATTTTTTTAACAAATATAAAAAAGTGTATGGGATCGATATCTCTGAAACTGCTCTCAAATTGGCAAACCAAAAAAAAATTATTACCAAACAAGTAGATTTGGATAATTGTTCTAAATTACCTTTTGAATCAAAATTTTTCAATACTATAGTTTGTACTGAAGTATTAGAACATTTAACAACATTTCAACGTGTATTTAAATTATTTTATGAAATTTTAAATGATGATGGTGCTTTAATTGTGACAGTTCCTAATGCAGGGTGGTGGAGATTTAGATTAAATGTATTATTAGGACGACCATTTTATTGCAGTGGAGATACTTTTATTGAACTTAGAGGAAAATTTAATGAACATATTCGACTTATTAATGTAGCAGATATGAAAAGATTAATAAAACCTTATTTTTATATAAAAAAAATGATTCCTCAATACGACGGAGGGCTCACGGGAATTATTTCAAAATTTTGGAAATCATTAGCATTTAGATTAATTTATATCATGAAAAAAGAACATTAATAAAATAATGAAAACATCCTTGAAAAAAGAAAAAATTTTTATAATAAAAACATAAATAACAAAAAAGATTAACGTTGGTTCTTTTTCAAATAATTTATGTTTAAGAAAATAACAAAAAATCTTCAAATTCTATGATTTAGGGGATAAAAGCTAAAAAAATTCATAAATTTTAAAAAAGATATAAAGATACATATTGTAACACAAAAATTAATGAACCTTTGAAAAATTCAAGGATACTATTTATCATTAAAATAATAATCAATAATTTAAAGGTATTTTATATGCAATTCAAGGATGTAGCTAAAATTCTGAAAGGAATACCTTATATCTCAACTCTTGATGGAAAGTTTATTTATAATTTTGTTAGGAGAAGCGCTGTCCAAAATGTCTTAGAGTTAGGATTTGCTCACGGCACATCTACTTGTTATCTTGCAGCTGCACTTGATGAAATTGGATCAGGGTCTATAATAACCATTGACAACCAACATGCTAAAAAGCGGGAACCAAATATTATTACCCTCTTAAACACCACTAAATTAAATGATTATGTTAAACCTATTTTTGCTGATACTTCTTATACTTGGGAACTAATGAAAATCATTGAGCAGCAAACTATTCAAGGAAAATGTAAACCTATCTTTGATTTTTGTTTTATTGATGGGGCACATACTTGGGAAGTTGATGGATTAGCCTTTTTCTTAGTCGAAAAACTCCTGAAACCGGGGGGTTGGATATTATTTGATGATCTATATTGGACATTTGCTAAAAGCCCTACCCTAAAAAACACTAAATGGGTTCAAAACATGCCTAAGGATCAGAAAACGATACCTCAAATTGAAAAAGTCTTTACTCTCTTAGTAAACCAACATCGGAACTTTGAAAATATTAAGATATTCAAAGAATGGGGCTGGGCTCAGAAAAAGACTACAATAGATAAACCAGTAAGTCGTTCAAAAAAAATTATTAAAAAAATGTATATCCGCCAATTATTTAAATCAAATATTACTATAGTACTAAAAAAAATAAAGAATTTTATCCAATCTTAACATTATAGCAATTTTGAGGGAAAATAATTGAAAAATGTTCTTCTTTTATTAAAAGAACCATCAAAAGATTATTACTTTATTCGATTAAATGAAGAATTGCAGAAACTTGGAGTCAAACTAATATTTTTTAAGAAATTCAATAAAATATTTCCAATAATTAGAAAAATATTATTTTCAAAATATCGAATCCTCCATATTCATTGGTTATTTATTGTTGGTTTTGATTCTAGAAGAAAATTAAAATTAATTTTAAATTCTTTAACATTTATGAGTGAGATCTTCTTAATAAAGCATCTTTTAAATGTTAAGGTAATTTGGACTGTGCATAATTTATTCAATCATGATTCTTTTTATCTAAATTTTGAAAAATCTTTTAAAAGAATCTTTTCTAAGAAAGTTGATTTAATCACATGCCATTGTAGAGAGGCTAAAAAAAAAATTCATAGGATTTTTAGTGTACCTTTAAACAAGATTCTTATTATCCCGCATGGTAACTATTTTAATTGCTATAAAGATGATATAACCCAAAAAAATGCTCGGAATTATTTAAAATTAGAAACCAATGATTTTTTAATATTACATTTTGGTCGAATTAGGCCATATAAAGGAATAGATACACTTATTGAAAGTTTTAACAACTTGAAAATGAATAATCATATCAAACTTATAATTGCGGGAGAAATATTTGATGAAAAATATAAAAAATATTTACTTACATTAGCAAAAGGTAATAAGAATATTACATTTAATTTTGATTATATTCCTGATGATGAAGTTCAAATTTATATGAAAGCGGCTGATATATTGGTAACCCCCTATCAAAGAATCCTTACTTCTGGAGAAATTTTATTAGCAATGACATTCGGAAAAGCAATATTAGCCCCAAAATTAGGATGTATTACTGATGTTTTAGATAATCAAGGATCAATTCTTTATGATGCTAATAATAAAGAAGCTCTAAATCAGGCTTTAGAATTAGCTATTAAGAATAAAGAAAAATTAGAACAAATGGGGAAACATAACTACAATTTAGCCAAAAAATTTGAATGGGCCTGGATAAGTAAAAAATGGTTAGATGTTTATTCAATGTTTTAAAATTTTGAAAAATAACTTGGTTCAATTAAAAATGATTTTATAAATAATAAATATGGTTCTTTAATGTTCCAGAAATTGTAATATTTGCCTTTAATTCAATAGCATTTATATTAATCTTTCATTATTTTACTGATTAATTCTTTAAACATTTCTAATTCAATCTTAAAATCAAAATTTTGAAAAGCATAAATTTTTGCTAATTTTTGTAGCTCACGAAGATCTTTAATTTTTTCTTTCCATAGCTCCAATATACCAATAATTTTATCTTTAATGAGATCAGCATCTAAATCATTTAAAAAAAAAGCAAATTTTTTATTTTTTAGAACCTCTATTGAGCCAAATGTTTTTGTACAAATTATTAACAAATTTGAAGCTAATGCTTCGATTAAAACTCTTCCAAATGGTTCTCTTCGAGATGTAAAAAGAAAAACATCATTTCTTTTATAATAATCAGAAATTATCTCATTATTTACATATCCATTATACCTTATATATCCGGGAAATTTTTCTTGTAATTTTTTGAGTCTATTTTCTAAAGGACCCTCTCCACAAAATTCAAAGAATAAATCTAATTTATGATCTTTCTCAATAATTTTTTCTATTCCATCTAATAAAACATTGACACCTTTGTGAATATCATCAAGATATCCCACATAAATGAAATTTAATTTTTGATCTTGTTTTTTAACCATGCTATCATCAGCGTAATCATAGAGATCTATTCCATGAACAATATGCGTTATTTTATTTGACGAGATAAAATTTTCTAAGAATTTTTTTGCATGATATGAAATAGTATGGTGGTAAAACCTTTTTTTAAATATTGAAAATAGAAGGAACGAAGCTCTATTTTTAAGATTATAAATAGAAAAAAGCTTTTCGCTATATAAAGGCTTTCTATGTCCAATTAAAAACCTACCATTTCGATGCAATAGATTAAAAAGTACTAATAACAGGTTTGTTTTTATGGTGAAATTAGAAGTATAGATAATATTACAATTCTTTATTTTCTTATACAATCTGAAAATGTCCCTAAAATAGGGAAATGTGAAGTGTTTATTGAATATTTTTAATGTCGCAAATTTTATTCGATCATTTCTTTCAACACCATCTAACTTTTTAAGAATTGACCCTTTACTTAACAAATTTTTGTTAAATATAATATTAGTATCTATTAATGTAATTTTGTGATACTTATTTAACCCAGCAGCTAATTCCATAGACGATATTTCACCACCTCTACCATTTTCTAAAGATAGAGGTGAGAGTATCATTATATTTAGACTTTTATTCATACCAATGAAGAAAAATAAAGATTATGATTTTTACTCAATTAATTAATTAAAATCTAATAAAATTAATATTTTTTGATAAAAAAAAATCCAATAAGTATGTAGCATCTTATACTCTTAGAAAAACGTAATCGAAAAAATGTTTTAGTTAAATAACATCAATTATAAAGAAACTCACTAAATAATATTTTTCCATTAAAAATTCTTAATATTTAATAAAATTGACCCAAAAAATTAATAATTAACTTAAAAATATATCTTTAATTTAATTTAAATTGTACTATGAATGACCTTATACCAATTGAGAAAATTATAGAAGAAAATCCACGTGTTAAAGAACTTGAAAACCAAGGGTTTATTATTAATCTAGAAAAAATCGATGAGTATATTGAAGATTTTAAGAATCGTATTTCTGCTAAACCAAATGAAAACTATTGGAAGGAAAAAAGAGTTTTAATAACTGGGATCAGTGGATTTGCTGGAAGTCATCTAGCAGAGCAATTATTAGATTTAGGTGCTGAAATACATGGTACCATTCGGAGACATGCCGTACCAATGCACGAAAATATTGAACATTTAAGAGGTAAAATTATATTACATGAGGCTGATATTACAAGTGCAGAAAGGATTTTAGGAATTTTTGAAGAAGTCGAACCGAATGCTGTTTTTCATCTTGCTGCAGAGTCATTTATACCAACCTCATTTAGAGAACCAGCTAGAGTTGCTCACAATAACATTATAGGTACAGTTAAGCTTTTTGAAGCTGCAAGGCGATTTAATAGTAACTTAGATAGCATACAAGTAGCATGTAGTAGCGAGCAATATGGGCTTGTAGACCCAAATGAGGTACCAGTTACCGAAGATTTAAAAAAGAATCCTTTTCGACCTAGAAGTATTTATGGGATATCGAAATGTGCAACAGAACAAATAGCTTGGTTGTATCATAATGCTTATGGAGTACCTAGTATAATAACACGTGGATTTAATCATGAAGGACCTAGAAGGGGAATTCAATTTGTTACAAGTGTAATTCACAGACAAATTGTAGAAATCTTAAATGATCGTTGCGACAAAATAATAATTGGTAATCCAAATGCAATTCGAGATTTTACTCATGTTAAAGATACTGTAAATGCTTACATATTAGTTAGTGAAAAAAAGAAGTATGGAAATCCTTTTAATGTTTGTTCTGGGAAAGGAATTTCAATAGGCGATTATGTAAAATTAGCAGAAAAATTATATAAAATTAATGTAAAATCATTTGTAGATTTAAAAAGACTAAGACCTAGTGAAGTTCCATTATTAATTGGTAAAAATGATAAAATCATGAATGAAATTGGATGGGTCCCTACAAGAACGATAATAGACATAATTAAAGAAGGAGTTCAATACTTTCAAAAACACCCAGAACAATTAGGAATTGAAGCTCATTAGAGTATTCAATTATTTTTGAATTAATTATAATTTATTTTAAGGAAATTTAAAATTCTTTTAGTTGATTGTCCATCCTTAAATTGCATCATCTTATCTCTAACAATTTCCCTTTTTTGTTTATAATTTTTATCAATAATATTAATATTTCTCAACGCATCTATCAATTCATTTGCATTATATAAAATTGGACCTGGGGCTATTTCTTCCAAATCAAAATTCAAACCCTTTTCTTTAGAGTATCTGTTTAAATCATATGGAAATAATAGAATCGGTTTTAATGTTAATAAAAAATCAATCCAAGCTCCTGAATAATCTGAAATAAGTACATCAGATATTATTAATAACTCTTGAAAATCAACACCCTTATTTAAAAGCTTGATATTGTCATAATCATTAAATATAATTCTTTCCATTACCATATGAGGTTTCGTAATTAATAACGACTGACTTTCTTTAAGAACGTTATTTAATTTTATTAAATCTGATTTTGAAAAAGGAAAAGTGAATATACGACTACTTCTAAATGTAGGTGCATATAAATATACTCGTTGAATATTATTAGGAATATTATATTTCTTTTTTAGTTTTTTACAGAGGTCATCATCATTTCTAAACAGAATATCATTTCTAGGATATCCTAATTGCAGAACTTTATCTGAAGTTATTTTAAGTTGGGAACTCAATATTTGAACTTCTCTGTTATAACCAGATTGAGATAAAACAAAGTTAACGTAATCATTATTCTTAAGTTTTAAATGGAATATATCTCCCCACCCATTGTAGATAAAGTTTTTTCGCATGTTAATTTCAATATTTTTAATTGGAAATCCATGCCAAGTTAAAATTATTTTAGTTTTGGAAGAGAATTTTATAGGTAAAATGTCTTCGTAATTATGTGTGATAAAAATAAATTTTGCTTTTCTTAGCAGTCTAATAGCTTCTAAACTATACATTGACACTACATTGTATCCCTTTTCTCTTAAATTATCGCGAACTTCTTTTAATTTTGCTATCCAAACTAGTTTATAATTAGATCTTTCACATAAGAATTCAAATAAATATTTAGTATTATCTACAAATCCACCACCACTATAAGCTCCCATAACGATTAGTTTTTCATCTATATTATCATTAAATATTTTAGAAATATTTTTAACAATTAAGGGAAATATTATTGATTTTAGGAAATTGTAGAATTTACTTTTTTTAAAACTGGAAAATTTTTGAATTAATTTGAAAATAAAATTACTAATCATTAATCAAAAAATATGAATTAAAATTGAAAAGATTTTTTAATATTTTTATAGATTAATTCAATCCCATATATACAAATAATTTGAAGTTAAAACTTTTTTATTAAATCTTTAAGGAAGGAAATAAATTGAAACATTAAAAACCAAGAAAAATATGTACATTTATTTTAAAGGGAGTAGATGCCTCATTAAATCTTTCTTGAATTCTGTTGGTTCCTTGTTAGGTCTTTTTAAATTTGAATTTAAAGTTAAACTTATTTTAATCAATATTAATATAGGTCCTTCCATCTTAGAGAGATTTTTCATACTTTTAATTAATTCTTCAGCTGTTTTGATAAATTTTACAGTTTTATAGCTGCAAGCATCTGCGATTTTAAGAAAATCTACAAAATTTGAATTTGTTTGTTGACCACCAGTAGATTCATGAGCATTATTATCAAAAATAATATGCACTAAATTAGAGGGACTATATCTACCGATTGTAGAAAAAGCACCCATTTGCATGAGAATAGATCCATCTCCATCAAAAACTAATACCCTTTTATCTGGTTTCTGAAGCGCTATACCTAAACCGATCGAGGATGCACAGCCCATTCCTCCAATATTATAAAAACTTTTATAGTGATCCTTTCTTCTTGATTCTCTATATTCAAATAATTCTCTAGAAAGATACCCAGTACTAGAAACAATTATCTCTTCATTATTTAAATTCTCCATTATTAAATTGATAGCTGTTGTTCTAGTCAGCTCAAATTCATTTAATCTCCTTTTATTAGGTTTATATTCATCAAACAGGTTTTTTTTAAAAATGAATGCATAAGGTCCCTTAGTTTTAGTAAAATGTAACCATGCTTTTTCTAATTCATTTTCTATTTTAAGCAAATCAGGTTCAACGATACTATAAGGAATTTGGAGTGTATCTAACAATGGTAATGTAATTTTACCCATTTTTTTATGTTGAACTGCATCAATTTTTCCAGGTTCTCCACGCCATCCTATTAATAAAAGAATTGGAATAGAATATATTTCAGGATCACATATAGAGGTTAATGGATTAACACACTTACCTAATCCTGAATTCTGCATATAAACTACCCCAACTTTATGCGTTGCTAAATAATAGCCTACTGCTAAAGCAATTGCTTCACATTCATTACATGCAATTAGGTTTTTCAATTTAGTATTATCATGATCACCTAAAAAGCTCATCAAATCCTTAAATGTTGAATCAGGAATACCTGTAAAAAAAGTAATCCCGTGATTTTGTAAAATCTTGAAAAATTCTTTACATGAAATTATAATTTTATCACCAATATCCAGTAATTACTATTAGTTTAATACTATATTATTATTTTTTTTTAGAAGTTCTTTTACTAGCTTTAAATCATTGAAATCATCGACTTCCTTACAAATTTTATTATTAAAGTAAAAAGGTTTTAATATAAGTTTGTCTAAAATTGTATTTAATGCATCTTCAGCATAACAATCTACTCGATTTTCTTTAACATAATTTTCAATTTGATCTAGCCAAGCTTTAAAAAATCTATTAGTTAGTTTATATAGTGGTGCTAAAAAAACTGTATTCGGTCCTAAAACATTCACACCGATTTGTTTAATTTTCTCATCAATAATTAAAGCTTTAAAATCTTTTTCAGGGGGAGTTATTTCTTTATTAACTAAAACGCAATTAGCTTCTTTAGAATTTCTTATATCTCTTAATAAACTATTTGAAAAAATTAGATCTCCATGGAGCAATATAACATTATCGTCAATGAAATCCTTAATCAAATAAATTGTATAAATATAATTAGTTTTATAATAAATTGGATTATTGATATATTGAATTTTTAGTTTTGGATAAATAATTTTAATATGTTTCTTTATTTTATTTTCGAAAGGACCAGTTGTAATGATAATATTTTTTAAATTGTTGTTAATCAATGTCTTTAATTGGTAGTCCAATATAGTTTCATTTCCATTTATTTTTAAAAGGCATTTTGGATTGTTTTTTGTTAAATATCCGAATCTTCTACCAATTCCAGAATTTAATAAGATTACTTTCACTTAATTTCATCTAATATTTTTCTTAGTTTAGATTCAGTTAATTTTCTTGGATTATTTTTAACTCTTTCTGCATTAAATCCATTTTCAATAATTAAATTAATGTCTTCTTCGGTTTTAATTCCTAAGTTTATTAATTTAGTCTCTAATCCAATATTTTCCATTAAATTTTTAATTAATTCTTTGGCTTCTGAAAAGGATTTTGCTCCAATAATAGATATTAAATCCTTCATTGTTTTTTTTACATATTTTAGCCCACGAGTGTCTAATATATCGCTTTCACTGACTTCAGAATTGAATTCTAACATTGGAGGTAATGTGATAGCAACAGCTTGTCCATGAGGAACATTAAAAAATGAAGTCATGGGATAAGAAATAGCATGGCAGGCAGTTGTTTTGGTGATATTAATTGCTTTTCCTGCATAATTTGCAGCAAGTGCCATATTATAACGTGAATTATTATCTGGATTTTTAACAACTTCTAATAGATTATTTATTATCAATTTTATTGATGTCTTCGCATAATTTTTTGATTTAGTTGTTGAATTGATATTCCAATACGATTCAATTGCTTGACAAAATGCATCCATGCCAGAAATTGCAGAGATATTACTTGGTAAACTGAGGGTAAATTGAGGATCAACTATAATAAAATGAGGTTTTAGATATTTTGGCTCTGCGATAGAATACTTTTTATGTGCAATATAAACAACTGCGAAATGTGTTGCCTCACTACCAGATCCCGCAGTAGTGGGTATTCTAATGGTAGGAATACCTTTCTCTTTTATTCTGGCTCTCCCTAAAATAAAATCTTCTATCTTTCCTTGGTTAGTTGAAAATATTGAAATACATTTTGCAATATCTATAACAGTGCCTCCACCTATTGCAACAATTACATCGCACTTCTCTTTTTTGAATAATTCTACTCCCTTTTTTATATCCTCAACTTTTGGATTTAAAGTATAATCATTAAATTGGCATAATTCATAATTTTTAAGAATATTGAATATGATTTTTTTGATATTTGTATTTTCAAAAGATTTCCTACCTGTTATGAGAAAAATTTTGCGAAAATTATTCTTTGTTAAAATTATTTCTAATTTTCTGATTGAATTAAATCCTATATACTCGTTCATATTCTTCTATAATTTAATAACAAATACGTTTTTAAAAAATTAATACTTAGAAATTTATTCTGTGAATTTTTTTTGATATTATTTACATAAAGATTTCTTTCTATTTGAATTATAAAATCACAATAATCGATCAGCCCGTTCGATATCTTCTTTATTATGAATTTCAATCCAACCCTTATAAATTTCTAAAAGATTTACAGTAAACCCTCGGTTAATAATTTCTTGAATAAAATCAGTAAATGAAGCTTTTTCAAATGAATCTGCTTCATGAAAAGAGCCTTTATAATTTAATTTGCAATCATTATATATTTTTTTTATGACTTCTACACCATATTCTGAAAAATAAGCAATACCAACGAATTCGTAGTCGGCCATATTTTTATTAATTTGCTTTCCAATTCTTAAAACCTCATTATCCTTCATGTATAATCTTCTTCTCTCTTCGATTGGTTTACTTTTTGCTAAAATTAGATCTAATTTTTTTTCCTTTTCATGTTTATGATAGGTATAAGAATTATCTGCGACTAAAACTATATCCTTTTTTGAATTTAATAAATTAATTATAATACTTTCATCAAAAAGAATGTCTGAATTTATGTAAATGAAGCCTTTATTCATCTCCTGTTCTGCTTTAAATAAAGAATGTAAAATGAAATATTTATCATACTCATCATTATTAATGTATTTAATACCTTCAATACTAATTAATTCCTTCTTATATCCTGTAATAACAATGATATCATTAACTTCACACTTATTTAATATTTCTTTTTGGTGTTGGAGTATGGTTTTACCTTTAATTTCAATGACAGATTTTGGGAAATCAAAAATAGGATCTTTTCCCGCTGCGGGAATAATGACTCTTACATTTCCTTTATTATACTTTAAATCTTTCTCTTTAACCTCTAAAAAGCCCACATCTTTAAAAATATGCCTTATAGGACTGCATTTTGATTCTGCTTCAAATGATCTTTTATTTCTTAAAATTATCGAAGCTGTTTCTTTCATTGCTTTATGAGCGGAACGCAATAATTGATTAGCATAAATTACAATATTAAATCCATAATTTTTTAACTCTTCCTCAGATATTGTATTATAAGTTGTTGGAATACATATTAATGGTTTTCTAAATCCTAATTCTTTTGTTAATTTGTCATATTCAATCGCAAAATCAAGAATATCCTTTGGATTAATACTTTTTGAGTGTATCATTATTCCATCTGTTCCTGCTTTTAAATATTTTTTCGCTCTAAAAAGCGCATCTTCCAATCCTAATCCAGAAATTAAACTTTCGATTCTTGCAACAATCATAAAATCAGAGGATAATTGAACATTTTTTCCTCTCTTAATTTTTAAAGAAAACACATCTGGATCTTCTTGAATTTGACGGGCACCTGGATCTAAACTATTTCTTTTAGGAAATTTCTTATCTTCAATAATTATCATCGAAACACCCATATCTTCAAGAGTTCTAATAAAATATTCGAAATTTGTTGCTTCTCCCCCAGTATCACCATCAACTATTAAAGGTTTTTTTGTACTATTTAGAATCTGACGTATAGTTTCATATCTAGATTCTGGTCCAACAATTTCGGCGTCAGGATATCCTTTTGCGGCACTATCTGTAAAACTACTCTCCCAAATTGCATCAAATTCATATATTTTACCTTCTCTATCATATTGAATATCATTTGCAATTATCGCACTAATACCATTATGGGCTTCAATAGCCCTAATAAAGCCTTTTTCATCTAATAATTTTCTTAAAGATTTTATTCTAGTCTCTGGTGAAATGCGATTTTTTAAACTCATAATATCTATTAACAAAAAAGAAAAAAGTAAATAAAATTCTTTTGATTTTATGTATTTCTAATGTTTAGAATCATTTTCAGCTTTATGTTTTAAAATTTTCAACTATTATTCATTTTAATTGCGAATTACTATGTATTTAATCAAGAATTTAAAAGGATGAAAATTACAAATTTAGCTCATTTTTTTGAATTTTCATCAATTCTAAAATACCTTTTTCTCCTAAATCTATAACCTCTCTTAATTTATTCTTTGAAAAAGTTGCCCCCTCAGCAGTTCCTTGTATTTCAATAATTTCTGAGTCCTCATTCATAACTAAATTAAAATCAGCATCAACTTTTGAATCCTCACTATAATCTAAATCTAAGAGGATTTGGTTGTTTTTTATGCCTAGAGATACTGCAGCAGTTAATTTATAATTTGGAAAATCATAAATATGCTGTTGATTGTAAAGATAATTTATAGCATCAAAAACAGCAATAAATGCCCCTGTTATAGATGCACATCTAGTTCCTCCATCAGCTTGAATTACATCACAATCCACCTTTATAGTTCTTTCTCCTAGTTTCTCATAATTAAAAGCAGCGCGGATACTCCTTCCAATTAACCTTTGTATCTCAATTGATCTACCTCTGTAGGTCTCTCTTTGATTTCTTACCTGGGTTGCTCTTGGTAGCATCGAATATTCTGCTGTTATCCATCCTGTCCCTGTGTCTATTAAAAATCGTGGAACTGATTCAATAACTGATGCTGTTACAATTACTTTTGTACCACCTTGAGTTATTAATACTGAACCTTCAGGATATTTAAGAAAATTTCTTCTAATTTGTATTTTTCTTAGTTCATCAAATTTTCTTCCATCAATCCTTATATTCCCTGCCATGTCACACTAATCCGTTTTTTTATAGGTAAATGTTCTAATTATAAAGTGTTACCTTTAGAATTTGAATTATATAAAATATATTAATATATTTTTTGTAAAGTAAAAAAGTTACTAAAAAAAAGATTTTTATTAGTTCTTGTCTGAGACTTCTAAAGCTTGAAGAAGTTTGCAATTTTTAATAATTTCTTTCCATATGGATTCAATGTTTACATCCTTTAGCACTTTAAATTTAGATTTCATTCTTTCAATGATTTCTTTTTCCCTTTCAGCTTGATAGATATCAATATTATATTTTTCCTTAATTTTTCTTATGTATTTTACTAATTTCTCTCTTTCATCTAAAAGTCTAATATTATTATTATCTATTTTGTCAATTTCTTTCCTATATACCCCTAATTCCTTTTTATAAAACTTATCTTTTTTATACAAAATTAAAACCTAGAACATATTTAACAAAAATTTTCTAAATTTAATTCCATAGCCGCGACTGGAAACTCTAATTTGAAATTGATCAATACTTCAGGGTGAATTTCACCAATCTCTCCTATTTCTTTGCCATTCAAATAAACAGTTCCGCAACGACCATCGATATAACTAGAATTTCTGCTAGTTTTTATCTCAAAATTATTTTTATATCCAAGAGCACCCATTATATAATCTAAAGTTGATCTAATCTCCGTGAAGTCTGCTTCCTCATGATAAGAAGCAACAGAAAGGTGAAGCTCTCTTTTAGCACCAGTTTCTTCATTAGGGCTCAATAAAATTACATCACCTACTTCAAATATTCGTAAAGGTTTCTCTTCAGATCGATTCAATAATAATGTGTCCATTAATTGAGGTAATAATTTGATCCTAGTCGTATTATATTCTTTTGAAACTGGATTTGCAATTTCAACGATATTTGCTTTATCATATTCTTGTTTCATCAGATCAAATTGTTTTTCTGAACTTGTTAGAATGAAATTAAGAATCTCTAAATATCCTCCTCCAATCATAATTTTTCTTATTTTATTCGAGAAATCGACTTTAGGATGATATCCACCAACCCCACCCTCTCTTATTGTAAGAGGTAGATTAAAATATCCATAACCAATTGCACATTCTTCAGTAAAATCAATTGGATGCATAATATCTCCCCGGTATGCTGGAACGCATATATCCAAATAACCTTCTTTTTTAGATTTCCTTACATCCATTCTAATTTTTTGAAAGCATCGTATCATTTCTGCTTCTGATAATTTCAAACCAATAACATTATTTATATAATCAACATTTACTTGCCATTTTTTAGCATCTAAATTTGGAGTATAAATTTCTTTCTCTCCTTGATAATTTACTTTAACACTTTCTATTTTAGCACCCATGTCTGATAAAGTTGTAGATAAAATATTCAATGCCAAATTAACTGCTTTAAAATCAGTTCCCGTTAAATCTAAAAATATATTCTCAGTAACATCTGTAACAGTAGTAAGAATTCCGTTTATAATAGGAGGAAATGAAAGAACTTCATTATTACTGTCAAAAATTATGGGATATAGTTCCTTTCCTTCTAAAATGTGAGCATATTCAATACCTTTATCATGCAATAATAAAATCTCTTCTAAATTCATAGGATATCCATCTCCATGCAAAGGCACAAAACTCACTGAATCTGGCTTTACGGCAGCATATCTATAAGGGGGCACAATTTTATCAAAATCATGAACACCTATAGCCACTTTTTTCCTATCTCTTCCTACAGCCCAATGTAATTGTTCCTGAATGTTCATTAAAGTAGCAACTTCATCCTCATCTAAATCAATATCTCGAATGACAGCACAAACGATATATGGTCTTACTTTCTTTACACTAGAATCCACATTCAATACAACTTCTCCTTCAAAGACCTCATATGAAGCAAGTCCTACTTCAAGGTTATAATACCCTTTAAGTGCTCTAGCAATACCCTCTGGACTTGAAAAATCAGGTCTATTTGGATTATATTCTACCTTAAATTTTTGCTCTTCAAGGTTAATATCTTCTAAATCTAACCCAATCCATTGTAAGTCATATTCTAATTCTTTTAAATCTAATTTTTTTCCAACTAACTTTTCTAATCTTTCAATTTTTAATTCAATTGTAGGCATTTTATCACCTCATTTTAAATATGATTGTTCTCTCAGCCACTTTATTGGATTAATATAAAAATCCCTTATATCTGTTCGTTCATAATATGGCATTGCTATTCTTTCAAGACCTTGACCCCAAGCTAAAACACGTGTAGGCTCTTTAATTCCCCATGGATAGGTAACTTCTGGTCGAAATATGCCTGATCCTCCCATTTCTAGCCATTCATCCAATTTATCATAATAGACTGAAACTTGCATACTAGGTTCTGTATAAGGAAAAAATCCTGGTTTAGTTATTATCTTTTTAAAACCCATTTTTCTATAAAATTCTGATAATAATCCAATTAATTCGCAAAGATTTGCATTATCATCAATTACAATACCTTCTACTTGAGTAAATTCGGCTAAATGAGATTTATCAAGCTTTTCATTTCGAAATACTCTATCTACACAAAATACTTTTACTGGTACTTTTTCTTTATTTCTATAAAATTGGGCTAATCTTCTCATTGTTGTAGCAGTAGTATGAGGTCTTAATAAGGTTTTCTTTGCTATATTTTCATCCCATTTGTATCCCCATCCAAGAGAACCACTGTCACCACCATTTTCATGAGTCTTTTTCACAGCTAAAACTCTATCCTTTTCTGGTAATTTCGCAACTTCTGGATTATTTAAATAAAATGTATCCTGTAGTTCTCTTGCAGGATGATCTTGTGGTTGAAATAAAGCATCAAAATTGTAAAATGCGCTTTCTATAATTGGACCTCTTATTTCTATGAAACCCATTGATAAAAATATTTCTCTTATTTCATTGATTAAATTAATTAAGGGATGAATTTTTCCTGCTTTTAATAACGGGCCTGGTTTAGTGACATCAAAAGGTTTTAATTCATAATTTTTCCAAGTTCTAGAACTAAGCATCTCTGGAGTAATTTTACTGATTTGCTTTAATTCTTTTATCTTTGAGATTGGAATCTTTTTACCCTTTTCAGTTAAATATATGGTTCTTTGAGTTTTACGAATTCTTTTAATTAATTTTCTTTTATTTAACACGTTAACTTGTTTTAATTCATCTTTAGATATTCTAGAATAATCAATTATAGGGTTTGGTTCGAATTTTTGAAGAAATCTTTCAATTTGTGTTTTGGGAAATTGTTCTGAGATTAAATATATTTTATTTTCTCCAGAAGCTTTGCTTTGAGCA
>SMTZ1_10001380_pt1 | contig 25678 bp, 22 predicted proteins | sample DeeMarSWOR136_30_FD_25667 | JGI IMG/M metagenome (IMG submission 25667)
ATACCGATTCTTATTCATATGCCGGCCATCATTCATTGCACAAGGTTCCGGCGCCCAGGAACGAGTATCGTTTTCAGGGCAGGATGTCCTATCTATTGCCCAATGCCAAGGGTAAGTTGACGGCATCGGCGTTCAATGAGCGGCGACAGTACATACCCTATGGATGGGGTAGTGTTACCTCGCCCTACCGATACAACAGGAAGTACTTTGCCAACCGTCCCATGGAGAAGCGTAAGAACTGGATTTATTCCGGGACTTTCAACTACATGGCGACGGCCCAGACCTTGCTTTCATTAAAGGTTGGTACCACAAAATACGAGCGATTTCGGACGAACCGTGACTATGATTGGGAAGAGGAAAATGATCTTCAGTGGTATGAAGACTGGCGTGCGGTTGGTGAGCAATATATTCCCTTGTTGCTCGACGAAAACCTGCGTGGTCCAGATGTCACGATCAGGGACGTGTTGGTCGACAGCTTGATACAATTTCACACTGAGCCGACCAACCGTGATGTTGAGGCGATCCGCAACTCGCCGTATCAACTGGAAGGAAGGCACTTCACAGCGGGCAGCGAGCGTATTTGGACTTATCAGAATAACAACGACTATCAGGGCCGCTTCGACATAACCCACTCGGTCGGCAAGGTCCACGAGTTTAAGACCGGCTTCGATTACACCCAATACCACATACGAATGTATCAGAACACTTTGCCTCATGATGCTAATCCCTTCTACGACATCTATGATAAGACGCCGTTCAAGCTTGCCGGTTATGTCCAGGACAAGATGGATTTTGAGGGTATTATCGCGCGTGTTGGTTTACGCTTTGACTATTTTGATGCCAAGCGGTGACCGACCGGATGAAGCTGCGTTTCAACTATGGCCGCTACTGGCAGATCCCTGACCTCTTTGATCTGTACACGACCAATGATACGAGCTTGATCAGGCTGTCGATCGTACGCGGCAACCAGCAGGTCGGTAATGTTTTGTTGAAGCCGCAGAAAACGGTGAGTTATGAGCTCGGCATCGAGCAGCAGCTTTCCGATGTCTTTGCCGTAGGGTTTACTGCCTATTACAAGGATATCTTTGACCTGTCTTCGTTCCGTGAAGTGATTGCGATACCGACTTCTTACTTCCAGTCTTTCAATGTGGACTACGGCAACGTCAAAGGTTTCGAATTGAACCTGCAAAAGCGTATGTCCAACATGTGGGCATTTGGCATCAATTACACACTGCAGTTTGCCAAGGGCACTGGAGCCTTTGCAGCCGATTGGTATAACCTCTACTACTATTATCAGGATGCGCCACCGGTAATCGATTACTATCTTGACTTTGATGAGCGTCATTCGGTAAACGCGAACCTCGACTTCACGCTGCCGCGTGACTTCTTCTTCGTGTTACTCCAGGATTTCACGAGTTCTTTTGTCTACTCAGCCCATTCGGGTATGCCTTATACGCCTAAGGATCTACGCGGTAATCGTTTGGGTGAGGAGAACTCGGCGCGTATGCCTGGATACTGGAATGTCGATTGGAACTTCAGCCGTCGGGTCAAGGTTGGTTCGGTCTATTTGACTCTGAATGGGCTCATTACTAATCTCTTCAATACGACACAGGTTACCAACGTGCACGAGACATCGGGTGATCCGGATTGGGCTGGTGATGATGAGCCGCCCCTTGATCAGTTCACGGTTCTTACGATAGCCGAGACACGGTATTCGCCGCAGGCCGATTACAACCACGATGGTCTCATCACTCGGGTTGAGCGTAAGCAGGATTACTTGATTGCGACCCGCGATTTCTATCGATGTCCGATAAATTACAACGATGGGTTCAAAGCGCTTTTTGGTGTAGGGATCGGTTTCTAATCCGTTCTCACTAGATGAATGGAAGAGATCTGAAACTCGGTAATACTGGTCGGCAAGATTTAATGGTGTCATATTCAAGAATTGTTGAAACTTGCGATCCACAGACCGACACCTGGGAGAGCAAAGCCCCCATGGTCGACTGACCATGGGGGCTCATCGATCACTTATGGCGTATGGTGACAATATTCCTGGCATGTATGTACAACTTCAGGGTCCACGTATATAGGATATACCGCCGCGTACACGTTTGGGGCAAAACAACCTAAAAAAAGAGAACACAGGAATCGGATAAGTGATATGAAAAGCAATTTTCTCAGTACTATCAAGAAGAAACGGTGGTTACTCGAAAGAAACGCAAAAATATTCAGGGTCGAAGAGGCAAAGGAGTTTGTTAAACGGTTAGGCCTGGTTTCGGCACTCTCAAATGAACACCTGCCGAGTCTCGCTAAAGCCATATACACTGCTGATTTGCCTAATAGATTTGAGGCTAGCCAGCGGTTGTGGGATTTCGTGCACATACTGATTACCAAGAAATGGGTTTATTACGGTCGGATCTTGCCGGCTCATAACACGATCGTGTCGATGGAATTACTACCCTGCTTTCTCCATCTTTATCCGATACCAGATTACCGATCATTGTATGAACAGAGGATCTTGAGTGAGATGGGAAAACAAGTAATGGATTTGCTGCATGAACGCGGACCGCTCATGACACAAGAGATCAGGAATCAATTAGGGATATCTTCGCTGCAAACCAGGAAGGAATTGGCGCACGCGCTGGTCGAACTTCAGAGGAAATCGCTGTTATGTTGTGCTGGCAAGGTCGCACAATGCAGGTGTCGCTGGCGTTTCGGCATCTGGGCGCCGGTCGATAAGTGGGTACCTCGAAAGATAAAAACAAAGGCGCGGGCGTTAAGTGACGAGGAGGCGAAACGCAGGATAATCGACAAGTATGTATACACGGCGGTCAGGACGACCCCGAAAGCAATTGCTCGATTCTTCAATTGGTCTCTGAAAGAGATAGATAGTACACTTTCCTCGATGATTGACAAGGAAGTGGTTTCATCCTATAATCACCAGGGTGAGGAATATCTCTTCAAGGGTAATCTCTAAACAAAATATCACGTCGGACAGGTTCCGCACTGCAAGGAGAAAATGAAAGGCAGTAAGCAGAAGAGGCTTGCTCACGCGATAAGAAAACAGATACGCATGCTGCGTGAGGATTTGCTCGCCTTTGTTCAGGACCTAGTCAGGATCCCAACCGAGAATCCACCGGGGATTCGTTATGCAGAGTGTGTCAAATTAATTGCGCAGAGACTGAACCGATTTAGTATACGTACAAAGATCTTGAGGGTGCACACGCGAGCTGCCGGCATTCGACCGCGCTATTGCTTGCTATCCTCATACGGTAAGGGGACGCGTACGGTCTATTTTCACGGCCATTATGATGTTGTTCCCGGCTCTGATCGCCATCAATTCAGTGCTCGGATCAAGGGCAATAGGTTGTATGGTCGCGGGACTGCAGATATGAAGGGCGGTTTAGCAGCCATGGTGTATGCGGTGCATGTCTTGCAGCGCCTTGACATCCGACTTCCAGGCCGGCTGTGTCTGGCCATTGTGCCGGATGAGGAGACGGGTGGTAGGTTTGGTACTCAATATCTGTTCAAGCATGGACATATAAAGGAAGAAGGCGGAAGTGCTATGCTCATGCCTGAACCTACTGGTGGCGCGGTTTGGAACGCTTGTCGTGGGGCAATTTCCTTAATGATCAGAATAAAGGGCAAGTCGGTTCATGTCGTGCTACAGAATAAGGGTACAAATGCGTTTGAACAGATGGTGGGTCTCTCCAGTGCCTTGCTCAAGCTCAAGCATTGTGTTGAGAGGAGAAAGACCAATTTTACGGTTGCTCCCGGTGAGTCAAGAAATTCGATACTCATGCTTGGCGGCATGTGTCGCGGCGGTGCGAATTTTAATATTGTCCCCGATGAGTGTTCATTCACTGTTGAAAGGCGTATCAATCCTGAAGAGGATTTTGAAAAGGAAAAGGCACGTTTATTGAATGTGCTCGATCGATTCCGAAGAAAGGGAATGCGTCTTGAAATCGAAGTTATTCAGGAGGGCGAGTCCGTGGGCATTTCTTCGGATCATTATTTGGCAGGTGTTCTGGTGAATAGCATCAAGGCGATTAGCGGACGGAGACCCAAATTCTACATGTGCCCGGGATTGCTGGAGATTCGTTACTATCTGAAAAGGGGAATTCCAGCGTTTGCCTATGGTCCAGGATTACTTACTTGTGCACACAGTCCGGATGAATTTGTAGATATCGAACGAATCTATGACTGCACCGCAGTGTATGCATTGGCTGCCATAAACCTGCTTTCTGGAGATAACATATGACAGAAATTAAGGTTATGAAGGGTGCTGACATCAAGTTCGCGAAAATGCTCAGCGAAATCGAACAGTGGGGTCATCTCACCAGTGATTTTGAAAGGTTATCTCGTCTCGATCCGAACGGCTGTTTTGTTGCGTGGGACGGAAGCGCAAGAGCCGGTATCGTGACGACCGTAACATACAAAGACTACGCATTCCTGGGCAACCTGATTGTTAAGCAGGAGAAGAGGTCAAGGGGCATCGGCCTGATGCTCATGCAGCATTCAATCGCCTATCTCGACAAGCGCGGCGTTGAAACGATCGAGCTCGATGGCGTATTTGCGGCGGTTTCTCTTTATCGTAGGCTAGGCTTTCGGGATAAGTATCTCTCGTTGAGGTTTGTGCGTAAGCCGGGAGAAAGACGGAAGGAGGCTGCGGGCGCAAAGGTATGTTCAGAGTCGTCTCAATCGTTGACTCTCTTCGACCGTGAGAAGATAGGTTTCGACCGTGGTGTGTTCTTAAAGGAATTAATAAAAGATCATACAGACACTACGTACTGTCTGACCGATGGGAAATTGCTGGCCTATGCCGTAACCAGAGGTAGAGCCAATGGTGCCGTACACATCGGTCCACTGGTCGCGGAGAACAGGATATCTTGTGATAGACTCCTTTCGACGATTACTCCCAAACACAACCAACGTATTCTGACGATCGGCGTACCAGAAATAAACCGAGCGGCCATTGAAATAGTACTAAGACATTGTTTTGAATACTGCCCGCCTTCATTACGGATGTATCGTGGCTCAAGAATAGATTATGAACGCCACGTGTACGGTATCGTGTCGTCAGACGTGGGTTGATTACTTTTATCCAATCCAATGTAGTAAGTTAAGTACTTTGTTATCCGGCAATTACATATTGACTTTAGATTTTTTTGGATTATAATGACGGGTGATCTTTTGCTTTATATTCTCTTGCTATGATAACGCAAGTGTTCTAGTAACATTCTCAAGCATTAGTGCTATATTTTTCGACTCAGAATCTTTCTGAACAAGCATGAACATAGAAAGAATTGTCGTCGGTGGTCTCGACAACAACTGCTATATTATCGGATCGGAAGGTACGGGTGTGATCATCGACCCGGGCGATGAAGCCGATAAGATCATTTCGGCAACGCGTGATCTTGAGGTCGGCCTTATTCTTGCAACGCATCGGCATTTTGATCACATAAACGCACTGCAGCAAGTGAAGAAGGCGACGAAGGCGAAGGCGGCGATTCATCCATTGGACTGGGTTGTCGGTTTTGATGTGAAGCTTGAAGACGGACAGAAGATTCAATTCGGTGAAGAAATACTGAGCGTAATACATACACCAGGGCATACGCCTGGTGGCTGTTGTTTTCTGGTTGGAAAATGGCTTTTTTCTGGTGATACCTTGTTCCCGAATGGCCCGGGAAATACATCATTCCCAGGCGGTGATGAACAGGCAATTCTTCAGAGTATACGACAGAAACTGATGCAACTTCCGGATGACACTGTTGTTTATCCGGGGCACGGTGCCGCGACGACCATCGGTAAGGAAAGAGAGCTATATTGAGGCGCCGACGATTTGATGGATTCGCAAAGGCGTACAAAAGAGAAGTGCTTAATATGTATGCCTTTGACTTGAGAAATAAGATGGGCGTGATAGCCCCTGGGATGGCGGTTAACGTATCGGCTCACGAGAAGCCAGTTGAGGCTCGTATACTACATAAATCGACAGCCGAGGAACGTGTTGCCCGAGGCGAAAAGATCTTCGTTGCTTATTACCAAAAGAATCCCATTGCATATCTTTTTGCGTCAACAGGCGATTGTTGGATAGGAGAAATAGAAGACTGGTTGGTTATCGATCCTGACGAAATATATCTTTATGATGCCTTTACCAGTCCCGAGTACAGGGGTAGGGGTATTTATCCCCTTTTGATTAACCGCGCGGCTGGTTATTTTAGAAATAGATCATATAGATATACCATGATTTTTGCGACCGGGAGCAATACTGAATCAATTAGGGGCATTGAGAAATGCGGTTTTAAATGCTATGAGATAGTGCATTATCGCAATTTCCTAGGTTGGAAGTCATGGCATTTCATAGTGGGAGAAAGGCATGTCGGCTCACGCCTTAGTAATGAGAATTGAGCAACTGTCATCCACAAAAGATGCATGGGCTGAATTATGGAATAAGGCTTTGACACCAATACCTTTTACGAGCTTCGAGTGGTATGACGCTCTTGCCCAGAATTTTCTCAAGAGCGATCCGCACGTTATGGTGTTTTGTGAGAATGATACGATAAGGGGAATACTTCCTGCATTCATTTCGGGTGAAACGATCAGATTGTTGGGAGACGAACGCGTCACGGATTTGAATGACATGATATATGCTTCGGGTTACGAGGAAATGATCGTTGAGCACTTGGCTGGTTACATAACAAGGAACAATTTGGGGGTCGACTTTTATCCTCTGGAGATAGATGGTCCTCTGGTCAGCGGTCTGAGCAACCGAATACCCGAACTGACGGTGCAGAAAAAGGATTGTTGCCCGCTCTTGCGTTTACCTGGCTCATGGAAGGAGTATCTTGCCAGTCTTGACGCTAAATCGCGTCATGAACTACGCAGGAAGTTGAAGAAAGTAAACGGAGTAGTCATCGAAGATGTCCAACCTACAGAAACGAAAAGACTTTTCGACCTAATGGCCTTATCAGATAGAAACAAGAGAGAATTCCTGGAACCTGAGACCATGGGTTTTTTCACGGAACTGGTAGATGCTTTTCATAAGAGGGGATGGTTAAGGCTGCGTGCCGCCGTTATGGGAAACCGCATAATCGGTATGATACTAGCCTTTAAATTCAGAGGCCGGGTCTATCTCTTCAACATGGGTTTTGACCCGGCATTCCGTAGCTTGTCGCCAGGGATTGTGACGATTGGTCTGGACATAAATTCAGCGATCGAGGAGGATTGTCAGTATTATGATTTCTTGCGTGGTGATGAGGATTACAAATATCGCTTGGGTGCGAAAGAGCGCTATACCGTGAGGCTCAAGAGATGAGAATTTGTGTTGTATCATATCATGCTTCTCCGCTGAACCCGGTTGGTGCCGGCAAATCTGGGGGCATGAGTATAGTACTTAGAAATCTCTATTGCCGTATGACAGAATTTGCCGAAGTTGATATCTTTGTACGTGGGAATGATCAAACGGTTAGTCTCTCACCAGGGGTCAACGTTATATATGTCGACCAGAACGATACTACTGGTTTTGCCGAAACCATCATTGACCGGCACGCCGAACGCCAGTATGACCTGTTGCATACACACTATTGGTCATCTGGAATCGTTGGCTTGTTAGTAAATAAGACATTAGGTATTCCGTGGTTGCATACACTACACACAGTCGAGATTCTAAAGACGATCAAACAGGACCGAACGAGGGTTGATATCGAGGAAGAGATCGTGCGTGCTTGTGATTTAGTCGTGTCTCCGACGCATCAAGAGGCAACCGCGCTCCGCGCCTTATATTCAGGTGTGAATGTAATCTCCGTGCCCCACGGAGTAAATGCAGAAATGTTTGTACCTAGTTTGGATGGACATAAGAACATTCTTTATGTTGGCAGAATTGATCCAATTAAGGGCTTGGATGTTTTGGTCGATGCTCTGAGAATTCTAAAACGTGATACGAATTTGATTGTGGTTGGCGGTCCCTCAAAGGGGCAGAAGAATTATGACGCGATTAAGACTTATGGCCGCGATTTGTCAATAGATTTCGCCGGACCGGTTCAGCATGAGGCCCTTGTTCGTTATTACCGCGAGACAGCGATGGTTGTGGTTCCTTCATATTATGAGTCGTTCGGATTGGTCGGACTCGAAGCAATGGCTTCGGCCCGGCCAGTGGTTGGGTTCTCCCACACCGGGTTGCGGGAGACAGTGGGTGATGACGCGGGGATCTTGGTGAAGATGGGTGCGCGTAATCTGGCCCAGGCGATAAAAACATTATTGGAGAATCATGAACTACGTCAGAAACTGGGTAATTGGGGGCGTCACAAAGCCTTGGTATATGATTGGTCGAATATCGCCCGTAGATATCAGGTGATATATGAAAAAGTCGTCCAGAAGTAGACTAATCGTCATGGCTCATCCGGATGACCCGGAGCTTGCCTGTGGAGGCAGTATTGCGCACTGGGCAGAAAATGGTGAGGTCTATTATATCATTGTGTCCTGTGGAGAAAAAGGTAGCTGGGATAAGGACTCCTCGCCGCTGGTCGTTGCCAAAAGAAGAGAGGAAGAAGCAACGAGGGCGGCTCAGTTTCTTGATGTCAAGAAAGTAATATTCTTACGTCACCCTGATGGTGAGGTCGCGACCATGAAGACCCTAAAACTGGAGATCGCAGCCCTCATCCGAAAACTCAGGCCTCATACCATTGTTACTCATGACCCTTGGTACCGGCACTTTCATCCGGACCACCGCGCAACAGCTCTTGCAGTCATTGAAGGCATCATGATCGCTCGGGATTGGCATTTTTACCCGTTTCTGTTGGAGATTGGTTTGAAACCATACCGGCCCAAAGAGCTACTTCTTACCATTACTGACCAGCCTAATCATGTAAATAATATTACCGAGTCCTTCAACAAGAAACTCAGGGCGATCGGCATTCACAGAAGTCAACTTGCCCAGTTGCCAGACTGGAAGAAGCACGTTCACAATCGGGCCAGGAAGGATGGAGGATTGGGCGGCTACAAATTCGGCGAGGGGTTTTATAAACTGCATATCTGACTCAAAAAGCTCAGACCTCGTACTTTCTGACGAAAATGCGGGACACTGAATTTTGCATTCAAATCTATAATTTGAGCAAAATTCACGTTGGGGAAGATTCGTGAAGGCAGAAGCCCCGTTACACTGTTGTGTAACGGGGTGCTGAATATTCCGACAAAATCAAGATTTTGGGAAAATTCGCAAAGGCTGCCCCCGAAATGTTGCTGCAGAGCTCCATATAAGGGCTTGAAATGCGTCAGTATTTCGGTAGAATAAGGTGTGGACGAGCACGAGCATAAACACAGTTTTTCTGAACACATATTTGAGTATCGCACCGTAGAGAAGAAAAAGCTCACGCTTTCCCTGATCATCACGGTCATCGTTATGATCGTGGAAATTGTTGGCGGCATATTGTCCCACAGCATAGCCTTGATCAGCGATGCCGGTCATATGTTCACTCACGCGTTTGCCATTACGATCAGTCTGGTCGCAATCGTCATTGCCTGCCGTCCACCCTGCCACCACCGCACGTTTGGGTTGTATCGGGCCGAGATACTAGCCGCGTTCATCAACGGGCTTTTTCTACTCGCAGTTGGGGCTCTGATAATATATGAAGCGATTGAAAGAATCATCAATCCACAGAATGTATTGGCGCTTGATATGTTCGTCATCGCATTGATCGGACTCGCCGTGAATATCGCGAGTATCATTATCCTACACGGTAGCCACCGCAGGAATTTAAATATTAAGGGTGTTTTCTATCATATGATTGCCGATGCCGCATCGTCGGTAGGCATTGTTGCTGCAGCGATAATCATCTACTACACCAAGTGGAATATCATCGATCCGTTGGTCAGTATCGGCATTTCGGTAATCATTGTTTTCTGGGCTTGGGGTATATTACGGGAGTCAGCGAAGATACTACTAGAGATGGCGCCCACCGGACTCAACGTTGATATTGTTATTAGAGACTTGAAGCAAAGGTTCCCTCAGATAAGACAATTGGAGCATGCTCACCTTTGGACGATTACGGCAGACATGTTGGTCTTTTCGGCGCATATGTTGCTCGACGATAAGAATCAGACCGCCGAAGCCCAGAACCAATTGCTATCAGAAATAAATAGTTATCTGAGTGAGAAGTACCATATTATCGAGAGTACGATTCAGACATTGTGCGAAGGTGACGCCGGGACATGCCCTCTGAGTCCCGAATCTGAGAAAACTTAGTATGGTTTTAACATACACGTTGATAAGTGTTTCGTTTGTTAGTCTATTGTCGCTTGTTGGTATTGTCACGCTTTCGCTGCGCGAAGCACGTTTGCGAAAAATTCTAATCTTTTTGGTAGCATTCGCCGTTGGGGCATTATTCGGCGATGTTTTCATTCATCTGCTGCCTGAATCCTTTGAGAAGATCGGCGCCAATCTGACAAGCTCGCTGCTGGTTATTGTCGGTTTTTTGATTTTCTTTGTCCTGGAAAAATTCATAAGGTGGCGTCATCTGGGTAGTGCACAGACTGTCAAGCTGCAGCCAGTTGTAACCATTAACATTGTCGGTGATGCGGTACACAATCTCATCGATGGTATGCTCATCGCCGCGAGTTTCATGGTCAGCGTGCCTATCGGTATTACGACCACGGTCGCGATCGTGCTGCATGAGATTCCTCAGGAGATTGGCGATTTCGGGATCCTTGTGAATGGCGGCATGTCCATCAAGAAGGCACTATTGTTTAATCTCTTGGCCGCCCTCATGGCCTTCCTGGGTGCGGTGATTACGATACTGATCGGCGCCCAGGTGGAGAACTATGCAGTCTATCTGTTGCCGGTTACTGCAGGCGGTTTTATCTACATTGCGGGGCCTGATCTGATTCCTGAACTGCAACAAGAGGTGAAACTCTCGAGTTCGATATGGCAGTTCTTAGCACTACTGATGGGCGTGGTGGTAATGGCGTTACTCTCTTTATTAGGGTAAAGAGTTGTGGCTACTTTTCGTATTGATCTAAATCCAATTTAATCGATAGAAAGTTCATGATATCTTTAAGGGCGATGATACCAGCCAGCTTGTTGCCCTCAACCACCATAAGCCGGCTGTTACCGGTTCGATTCATCTGGGACAGAACCTTTATGACGTCGGTCGCGGGGTCAATGGTGTTGTCGGTAGAGCACGCGTTGGCAACCTCCCCGACGGTTTTGGTAGACCATTCTGCTTTGGGCACCTGCCTTAACTGACGCGTGGTTATACAACCAGCTAGGATCTCACCTTCCACAATAGGAAACATCTTATAATGGTGTTTGTATACGTAATCTTCGACTAGTTCCTTGATGGTAGCAGTCGGCGGTACGGTAACCGGGTCGGTTATCATCAGGCTCCGTACTGTTTCGCCCTCCAAGGCTCGGCGCGTCACCAGTTGTTGGTATGACATGCGGGCAGCATTCTGCAGAAATAGACCGATCATGAACCACCAGATACCGCCGATTAGATTCCCAGAGAAGAATTGAATGACACCCATGGCGATGAGCAAAAAGCCGAACACCGTGCCGACGCGCGATGACACACGCGTTGCCCAGCTAATGTTTTGCTTCCATTTCCACAAGATCGATCTTAGGACACGCCCCCCATCGAGCGGGAATGCAGGCAGAAGGTTGAAGCCAGCGAGGATCCAATTGATGATTGCGAGATAACCGATCACTCCATTGACTGCTAAGGGCCAGCCCCCAATCGTACCAATGCTTCTGAGGATGAAAAAGATGATACCCAAAACCACGCTCGATGCAGGTCCGGCGATTGCCATCAGGAACTCGGCCTTGGCACTGGATGGTTCTTCCTCCATGTGCGCGACACCACCGAAGATGAATAGGGTGATACCTTTGATCGGTAGTCCGAAATTCCTGGCGACCAGTGAGTGTGATAGTTCATGAAATATTATTGAGAAGAAAAGACCTAATGCTCCGAAGATACCCATCCACCAGTACGTTGTGGACGTGAGGCCTTTGAAGTAGTATGGAAAGAGTCCTTGAGCAAGAGACCAGGTGATGAGAAAAGCTAGTATCAGCCAGCTGATATCGATCTTCACGTCAAAACCAAACAAGCTGAAAAGTCGTATTGATTTTCCGAACATACACTTACCTCCAGATTTCCGTTACTGTTGCCATGAATCGATTACTGCCTTTCGGGCAACAAGTTTTTTCTCTACCAAATAGCCGTAGGCGGCGAGTGCGGCCTTGGCCCCTTCACCCGCGGCGATGATGATTTGCTTTTCGGTAATGTCGGTTACATCGCCGGCTGCATAGAAACCGGGCGTTGATGTAGTATTGTCCTTGTCCACAATTATCTCATTGCGCTCATTCAATTTTACGAGATTCTTGACCGGTGCCGAGTTAGGTGTCAGCCCAATCTCGAGGAAGACTCCATCGACCCCTAGATCATGGCGCTCCTTGCCATCAACTGATTGAATACGGATTCCCGTGAGCTCGTTGTCACCGATGATTTCTTGTACTACATGATTTGTATGTATTCTGACATTCTTCGCTTGCTCGATCTCCTTAACGAGCGACGGGTCAGCCGTGAATGTATCACGACGGTGAACGAGATGGATCTCGCGTGCGAAGTTCAGTAGATCCCGGACTGAGGTGAATGCCGAGTTACCGCCGCCCACAACCGCAACCTTCTTGTCTCTATATAACGGCGCATCGCATGTAGCACAGAAAGCCACGCCCCGACCCATGAAGCGCTCTTCACCAGGCACACCCAACCTGCCATATTCTTTCCCTGCGCAGTAAATGATAGACTTGGCAGAAAACTTCTTCTCATTTTCAGTGGTAACAGAAAACGTTTCCTTTTTCTTCTGAACTTCGACAACATTAGCCCCCAGGTTTTCAGCAATAGGGAATTGCTCCATGTGCATGACGAATTGCTCAACCATTTCTTTGCCTTCGATACTAGGTAAACCAAGATAGTTATCGACCATTGCGGTGTAGGTGATTTGACCACCCAGGTCCTTGGCGATGAGCAAAACATCGAGTGCCTTGCGGACCGCATAAATTGCTGCGGACATGGCCGCGGTTCCTCCGCCGATGATGATTATATCGTATTCATGGCCCGGTTCAGCCTTGCGCACGTGACGATGCCCATGTGCTTCCCTTATTGCTTCTTCGATACGCTTATATTCCTGTGGGTTTACTGCTTTCAATACCTCTAGGTAGACCCGGTCTACTCCCATGGCGCCGACAAAAGAATGGGTTTCGTTGATCACTGTTTTTGGTGTTCCGGTCACGGCATAGCGCTGGGCGAGTTGCGGGAACTCCACGCTCTCAACCATGTCGGCGCGGATGTTTTCATTGACCATGGCGAGTTGTTGGGCGGCGTGCACCGCACGTGGACAGTAAGGGCATGTTAGCGTAGTCATCACCTCGATGTGTACGGGTTCGTCAACACGGGTAATCATTTCCTCGAGTTCTGGGGACAATCCTGATTTACCATCAGCGATCATTAGTATTGTCTCAATCAGTGACTGAAATTCGTAACCCGCGGTCAAACCATAAAAGCGTATTCCGTAATCATTTGTACCGATGACTGCGGTACCCGGGATCTTGTCGATACCTAATTTGGTTGCCTGTTCACTATCTTTGATAAAATCGTAGACCTTCAGTGTGATCTTATCGGCGAGCTTCGCGACTGCTTCCAGGAGATGTTGTTGTTCGTTGCATGAAGGGCAGGCGTTTTCTTGGGTAAAATAGACAATTTCAATTCTATCGCGTAACTTACCCAGGACACGTTTCAATTCCTTTTTAGTCTTTTCGTTCATTAATTCTGCCATGTTATGATATTTCTGTTGGTTTTCCCCTTGATTGCGCAAAGAGAGCCGCACCGAGAATTCCGGCATCATCACCCAACCTTGCCGGGACTATCTTGTAGCGACGGTGTTCGGCACCGAGGACGAGTCGGCGTGCAGTATCTCTGACCGGTGCAAAGAGCAGTTTCCCGGCGCGCGCGATACCACCCGAGATGACAACGATTTCCGGGTCGAACAAGGCGAGTATGTTAGCGACACCAACGCCAATGTAGTAGCCAACTTCGGCGAACGTCTGTCGTGCCACTGCATCACCCTGCCTTGCCTCACGTGCGATTATTTCCGGCGTGAGAGCATCCTGCCGAGTCAATGAGCTCTTTTGTCTTTTCATTTTCCTTTTAGCACGTGCCACTATGTACTCGGCACCAACATAGCGTTCGAGATGTCCATAATGACCACAGATACATTTCGGTCCCTTCGGGTTTACAGTCGTGTGGCCAAATTCGCCGGCAAAGCCATTAGCGCCGAAAAGCAGCCTACCCTCACAAATCGCCGCACCGCCCACACCAGTACCTAAGGTAAATAGAAAAACATTGTCACATCCCTGGGCGGCCCCGTATTTCCATTCACCTAGGCAGATTGCATTCACGTCATTGAGAACACGAATCGGTACGTTAAATTCCGAGTGCAAATATTCGGTCAAGGGTACGTTGTTCCAACCCTTGAGATTCGGTGAGAATATAACGACACCATTTTTGGAGTCGATGATACCGGCGATGCCGATACCGATGCAACATATCTCCTGTCGAAACGGCTCAATTACAGATTTCAATTGTTCGATGGAGCGTCTGATGCCGGCGTGGGCCATGCTCAAGATTTTTGTGCGCCGTTCGATTTTGCGCCCGAAAACTAGTGCGGCCTTGATGTTGGTTCCGCCTACGTCGACTCCGAGAATGCCTTTACAAGTCATGTTGTTTAGGGGCGCGCCGACTTGATGCGGTTTATCACCGAGTAGATACTGTAGCCGATAACGAGTACGGCGATCATCCAAAACCAGAAGGGTAGATTTCTGCCAAACAGCGCAACATAACCGAAGGGTGCGATGATAATTAAACCGAGGATGATGCCGAAAGTCCTGACTTGAGTAAAATTCTTGTCTCTGAGTCCAGCGATTATTTTATAAATCGATAACCAAAACGGAATCACACTTGCGAAATAGATTATGGCAAAAACGATAGGGTTGACGCCATGTTTTGTCTCTATCCCGCGCAGCCAGTCTTGTAGGTACGCAAACATGCTACTTGCCGATGCTGTCGACACCCATATACTTCTTCAACACCGCCGGTATCTTGATGCGTCCATCCTCCGTTTGAAAATTCTCCACGATCGCGATGAAGGTACGGGGTGTAGCAAGTCCTGAGCCGTTCATTGTATAAACGAAATCTACTCCCTTGACTGATTTGCGATAGCGAATGTTGGCACGTCGGGCCTGATATTGCTCGTAGCAGCTGATCGAGGAGACCTCAAGCCACTCATCCATGCCTGGCGAGTAGACTTCAATGTCATAGGTAATAGCCGAGGCGAAAGTCATATCGCCGGTGCAGAGTAGCATGATCCTATAGGGTAGTTCCAGCGCTTTCACTGCGGCCTCGGCATCCTCCAATAACCTTTCGAATTCTGCGTAGCCATGTTCAGGAGCAGTATATTTTACCAGTTCTACCTTATTGAATTGATGCACGCGGGTAATGCCGCGTACCTCTTTGCCATAAGAACCAGCCTCACGACGAAAGCACGGTGTATATGCTACGTACTTGATGGGCAGCATCTTTCCTGGTAGGATTTCTTCTCGATGTAAGTTCGTCAACGGTACCTCGGCCGTAGGTGAAAGATAGAACTCGTCATCATGGCACCGATACATGTCCGATTCCAACTTGGGTAGTTGCCCGGTGCCGTACAGACAATGCGTCGGATTGAGCACCGGCGGGAAGACTTCGGTGTAACCGTGTTTTGTCGTGTGCAGATCGAGAAAGAAATTGATTAGTGCCCGCTCCAGTAGGGCACCCATTCCCTTGTAGAGAATGAACCGTGACCCCGATATCTTGGGTGCCCTTTTCAGGTCCAGCATATCAAGGGCCTCACATATTTCCCAATGGGGCAGGACCTCAAAACCAGGCTTGGGCGGGGCTTTCAACCCGCGCACGAATCGGTTCGATTCAGCACCAGAACCGACCGGCACGGAATCATTGGGGATGTTAGGTAACCATTGAACCAGTTCTGCAAATCGTTCCTCGATTTGTCTGCAATCGTTCTCTTTTGTTTTTACGCCCTCAGCCAGCGTGCGCGCCTGTTCCATAAGCTCTTCTGGCTTGTTTGCCCGACGTTTTAACTTACCGATTTCTTCGGATAGCGCATTGCGTTGCTTTTTCAATTCTTGGAGTTCGGTGATGCAAGCGCGACGATTCTTATCCAGTTTGATTATCTCATCGAGATCAAGCTGGGCGCCCCGTTTTTGCAGTGTCATACGTATCAATTCAGGATTTTCTCGCAATAGTTTGAGGTCGATCATCGTGGTATTATACCGTAATTACTCCGTAAGTCAACAAAATATGTGGTAACCGCACAATTTTCCCCTTATCGTTGACATAAACGTGTATTCGGATAGAATATGCCGTGGATCTGAAATACGGAAAAGGTTCTCTAATTTTCGAAACCCCGCCCGGATTCTTAGGTTTTATTCAATCGGGGGATGTTGCGGTTCGCCCGGTTGATGTTCTCTTGAAAGAGAGTTTCGTGAAACCGGTGGGCCTACCGTGTTTGAAGGATGTTCTGCATAAGAACACACCGGGTGATGTCGTGATTATCGTCTCAGACATCACACGAAAAATCAGCAATTATGCAAGAATTCTGGAGTTTATTGTTGGTGAATTGGTGGATGCGGGCATCGACGAGAAGAACGTTCAGTTTGTGATTGCCCTGGGTACGCACCGTAGACACACGGCCGAAGAGAATGAACTTCTGTACGGCCGTCTCGTCCAGGATTTCAACTTCTCGGAGCACGACTGTAACCGTGATCTGGTTACAATCGGCGCAACATCAACGGGACTCGATGTAGGGATAAACCGAAGAGTCATGGAGGCGGATTTTGTGATTGCCACGGGTCGGGTCGATTTTCATTATCTGGCGGGATATTCAGGAGGCAGAAAATCCATATTACCTGGGGTCGCTTCCTACGAGACGATCCGAAACAATCACAGCAAACTCGTGCGCAACGGTGTACGTATTGGTCAGCTTGAGGGTAATGTCATTGCCCAAGAGATGGCCGAGGCCGGGAACCTGTTGGGCATCGATTATCTGGTCAATATTGTGGAAACCCCGACTCGGGAAACAGCTCAGATTTTCTCTGGACATCATGCCCATGCGTTTGAGGAGGCGGTAAAGCAGTTCACCCGGGCGCGCCAAGTCAAGATTTCTGAGAAGGCCGATTGTGTTATCGTGTCTGCGGGTGGTTACCCCAATGATAAGAATTTCTATCATACCCATAAGTCCATGAATCTTGCGACCCGGGCACTTAAGGAAAGGGGTAGCATCATTCTCGTTGGTCAGTGTGTTGAGGGTTTTGGCAATGAAAAATTCATGCAGCTCATGCTAGATAATGAAATTGAGGCGTTGTTGAAGTATCCAGAAGAAAAAATCGAAGTTGGTGGACACCGTGCTTTCTTGACCGCGAAGATCTTAAGTAACCATCGTGTCTATGCGTTGACCGGTTTGGAACCCAACGTGGTTCGGCAGATTGGCTTCACCCCGATTAAAGATATGAAAGAGGGTATCGATGCGGTGAAGAAAGAATACGGTGAAGGTTTAAAGACATTGATTGTGCCTAATGGTGAGGCGGTCTTGCCGTCGATGAACGGCAAGAGAGGCACTCCATATCATTCAGGAGGCTAACATGATGCAAACGTTGAGGAAGAAGACACGTGTGGTCTTGTTTATTGCCTTGGCAGGATTTGCTCTTTTGATATTCTTTCAATGGGGTTTGAATATCACCGGTACCCGCGGGGAACAAGAAACTGATGTTGCCAAGATCGAGGGTCAAACCATATCATACCAGGATTATCGACGGTTCGTGATGAGTAAAGAGGCCGAAAACAAAAACGTTACGTCCGATCAGATATGGTCCATGCTCGTTAGTGAGATAATGTGGCGCAAACTGGTCAGGAAGGAAAGAATAGACGTTGTCGCAGACGATGAAATCTGGGCGATCATCCGGAGTAACCCACCCCCAGAGGTTTATACTTCAGAATATATGCAGGACGAAAATGGCGAATTTGATTGGACCAAGTACAATGAGCTCTTGAGATCGCCCCAGAGTCTACAGTGGCTCTACCAGTATGAGATGCGATTGCGCGAGGACTTGCCCAAGGAAAAACTCCGTTCATTAGTCTCGACCATGGCGTGGCTCTCTCCATTTGATGACAGCATGGCCCTATATGAACAGACTGTAAAATATGATATCTCGTTTCTTAGGTCATACTCGAATCGCTTGCGTGATCAGGTGAAAGTCACCGAAGAGGAAATGCGCGAATACTTTGACACACACCAGGATGAATTCGCAACTCCTGAGTACAAGGTTCTTAAATATGTCTTTTTTGAACGCAAACCGTCTTCTTATGACACGTTGGATGCTAGACAACGGCTTGAGGATTTTATCGCACAGGTGGAAGAGGGTGAAGATTTTCTCGAATTAGCTCGGGAGGTTTCAGACGATACAACCATTGAGCTCAGCTTTGAGAATGAGAATTTGCTGAAGCCTTATATGAAAGACGTGTATCGCTCGTTGAGAAATGGTGAAATCTCTGGAATCGTTAGTGCGGCACACGGTTTCGAGGTGATGAAGAGGGTGCGTTCAGGATTGCTGTACGTGGTTAAAGCGAATGTTGAGGTGTCGCGAACTACGATCGGGGAAATCATGGACAACACGGTATCCTTTCTTGAAACTGCTCAGGACATCGGTTTTGACTCAGCGGCAGTCGATTTTGAATTAGCCGTGCGCAAGACCCTTCCTTTGGTCAAAGAAAGAGTTAATTTTCCGGTACGCAACGCCGAGGCGCTCGGGGATTTTCTGGGACGTGTGAAGCAGGGTGACATTGGGGGTCCGTTTAGTAGTCTTGGTGGCTATTATCTTTTCGCCCTGGATTCGGTTGCCCCGGCAACTACGCCAACACTTGAAGAGGCCTCGCCGCGCGTCAAAACGGTGGTCGAACAGGAAAAACTCAACGTGGCGCTAGTCGACTATCTTGATGGACTATATGCTCAGCTTGCAGCCGGGAAGGCAATGGAGGCAATTGCCCAATCGGAAACGATCGTGCTTTTTAAGGATGACATAAAAAACCGCACCCTCTATGAGTTACGGAGCGGTTATGGTGATAAATTTGCGGGCGCACTAGTTACCCTAGAACCGGGTGAGATATCGAGGCCTGTGATTCAGGGTTATAACGGATACATCATACGTTGTGACCGCAAGGAAGAATTGCCGTTCGACTCCACGATGATCGGTGTGCTACAATGGAAGCGGCAACTCAGACTTCAGCAGATAACCCAGAATCTATTTACGCCAGAAGAGTTGGTTGACAATCGTGATAAATTCTTTGAGTAGTCTAGATTATCCATCTGTTTGACAGGCCGACTACTCGAAGATGTAACCGAGCAATCCTTTGCCGATCGATACTTCAGGGATTGACTTGATGCGTATTTTGAAATCGTAGCGCCACTCATCACCCAACTGGTTGAAGTTTAGCACCGCTTCCCAGCAGTGGAGGTCCCGGGTGAGGCCGAAGCTGTAGTCAACGAGCCTCTTGTCCTCCCAATCATATCGTGCCGAGTACCTCAGACTCCAGTGGCGCGTGGGTTTGATGTCGCCGTTGAGCCATATCTGGTAGGTGCCTTCACGCCGGTAACTTTGATTAATGCTTAGCGATAGAAAATCGAGTTTGAATCCCGTCGTATTGGTTATGCTATATGTGTAGTCTCTTGTATAGGGGTCGATGCTGCCGTCGATCTGTGTCGTGAAGGTGGTAATTGGTTTGGGAAAGGGATTATAGGGTAGTGAAACAGAAAACGCTGCGTCGGACAGTGAATCGCTGATTAGATTGTAGGAACTTCCCAGGATGAATCGTAGAATATTGATTTTTTTCGCGTTCTCGCCGATCTTCGCCTCGAGTTCCTGCGTTAAACCGAGGCCGACACGATTCGCGTGAGCATAGGTTGGAATGCCGGTGACCCGAGGGTATCTCGCGAAATTGAAATCTGGAGTATAGGTATAACTGATCGTTGGCAGAATCTTGTGAAGTATACCATGAATCCCGAGCACATTAATGTCGAAGACGCGGAAGAGGTTTGAACTCGCGGTAACAATAAAGGAATAGCCGACGCGTGTCGGCCATTGATTGCCCAGTGTGTCTTCGTCGAATATCGCGAGATCGAAATCAAATTGTGGTGAAAGAGAAAACAAATTCAGGATGTTTCTTTGTCCCGTCGGAGAAGTATGTATGTTGGCGCCTATGACTTCGCTTGTGCTGTCTGGTGCATCATAACGGTCCCGGCTTATGTGTCCAGATACGGAGTAGTTGACGAGCGAAAAGAGCATATGTGATGGTCCAGTCAAGGAATAATACGGCAACCTCTCGCTTGTAGTAGAATCCGTGAAGACCTGTTTGCGTTCGAAGGAAAAGTTGTTTTTGTAGCCGGCTATGGTGCGGCTAAGCGTAGCGCTCGAGATAATTTCTTGCTCGAGCCATATAGCGGTGGTTTCGGCATAGTCTTGACGGTAGCTATTATCACTGGCATATTTAATATCGCAGTTGAAACTCGAACCGAAGAGGAAGAGTTCTGAATTATTACGTGCTTCGATGCTATATCTTACTTTTTCCAGTTGAGTGTCATTAATATACGATGCGTAAAGTATCCCCTTCGAGTAGGGAGCATAGTCCCAAACCCCCTCGACATGTGGCATGATGCCCTTTTTCTCCATTGCATCAATCTGAAAGGTGATGTCGGCGTAATCAGAGAGTACAAGATAGTATGCGAAGTCCCGTATGTATTTGCCCCAGTTGCTTGAATTTCCTAGGCGGAACGGTAGGAGACCCGATTTTCTTCTTGAGGAAATCGGCACGAACCAGAATGGAGCACCTAGGACAGGCACATCGTGGATGTACAGGAAAAGCGGTTGAGCGATGATCATGTCACCGAGATATACCTTCATCTTAGGTGAATAGAAATAGTAGTGCGGTGGTGAATCGTCGCAGGTCGTGTACCTACCGCCATAGCTATTGATTGTTTTGTCATCGACCAGGTATATTTCATCACCTCGAATGAAACCATGCTCGATCTGCGTTTTCCCTTGCGTCATCAATGCTTTTTTGTTGGTTAGATTGTATTTAAGATGATTACCTATTATAGAATCTTCCAGCTGCCGCAAATCACATTCACCAAATGCCTCCAAGTAGTTTGTTTCTACATAGTAGTAAGCGCTATCCGATAGCAGTTTGATGTCTTTGTAAGTGATGACAGATGAATCGTTTAAGACGATGATCGATTTATCTAAATCATAGGTGATTCTACCGGCTTGATAACGGATAGCATCTACGGTGTCGCTCAGGGTGGTATCTTGTAGCAACCCCAGGCACAGAAAAAAAATCATTCTTTGAGGATTTCTTTATAGCTGTCTAACACAACCTTGTAGTACTTCAGCGCCTTTTCTTCCTCACCGAGAGATCGATACACATCTGCTAGCCCCTCGTTGAGTGCAACAACAACCTCGAGGTCGGCGACATCTCTCTTGCGTTGGCATAACTCAAGGGCTTGATTGAAATAGTCGATCCCAGACTCATAACCGCCTTTGCGTACGGCCAGGCGCGCTGATATCATTAAGTATTCTATCGCCTTTTTGTAGTTGTCACTCACTCGGAAGTGGAATGCGGCGTGCTCTTCGTGACCACCGAGTCGACTGTAGTAATCGGCCAACCGAAGATGCTGTGTTTTCTTGTTTGACGCTAAGTCGTATATTTCATCGTGTATGATCGGATTCACAAACATGTAGTAATCGACTTGTTTCTTCAGGTATCCCAATTTTACAAAATCCTCAAAAAGACCCATGTTTTTATCCTCAAGAGGAAATTCGTCAGGGTGAATCTTGATACCGGCTATCGCCAGATTGGATATGAATTCCTTCTTATCACCCAGAAGCTCAAACCGCCTTTTAATTAGCGTTTTCACATCGTGGTAGGATAAGGCAAAGCTGGCGATCGACGTTTCACCTTGATATTGGCGGTATAGATAGGCAAGTTTTTCTTCATTGTAGAGCCTGATATATTGTGTAACGTGGAATGGTGTAGTCGGTGGCAGCGCCATACTTTCGCCGATTGCATCTTCCACGAGTTTCGATAATTCATTCTTTCCGATTTCCTTTAGTTCAAATTCGTGCAGCCCAGAAAGGTTAATTTGTGATAGGTAGGAAGAGAAAATGAAACTCACTTCTTCTTCAGCGAGCTTTGCCATTAATTGTTGCATGAATGTCGCTGATGAGGCATCCATATTTTCTGCGTCCTCGATGACTAACGCGACTGGGTATTTCCAGGATATTCGTTTGATGACTTCGGCTACTGTGTCGGTCAGTACCTGGACTCTGGTCTTCAACTCGAGTTTTTCTAGGATCGATTCCCCATCGCTCAGGGCTAGGAAGTCTAAGATTGTAAGATAAGACGTTCCGATATCAACCATGCCCAATTCCTTGAGTCGTGTTTCTATTTTTCTACGCTTCTCCTCAAGTTCGGGCGTGTCATGTATCGCAAACATTTGAACGATGAACTCGGTGATCGGCTGTAATGTTATGCCCCGGATATGTGATGGGCACGTCGTGCGATAGACAATTTTCTTTTCTCGCCAGTGGTCGACCAGTTCGTCGAAGAAAACAGTCTTACCACCGCCAGTCGGGCATACCACGAGGAGTGCTTTGGAAACGCTCAGATGATGCTCGAGCGATTCGACCTGCCCCTTTCGTGAGATATGCGGGGAGCGCGGCTTGAGTGGCGGTAGTTCTAAGTCTTCCCTGGTTGGTCTTTCCAGACGACACACAAGAAGTTCATTAGCCATGCCCTGGATGGATAGCATTCCAAGACATGTTACATAGAAATCATTTACGGCCATTTTTTCGATTTCTTCGGATACTAGTATCTCACCCTGCTCGGCGATTTTAGAGAGTCCCTTTGCCAAAGCGGCGTGTTGCGAAAACCCAAAATGCGCCTCGGTGTACTGATCCTTTAGCTGTAGCAAGCAATTCAACATGGTTATGTCTTTGCTACGTCCAATTACCAAATCTTTTTCTCCGGATTCAATGCGCCCCCAGCATCTTTCAATCACGTCGGCAATGTCCGAGAATTGCTCTTTGGTTAATCTTGGAATATTGATGCTGAAGTGAAAATCCATAATAATTAAGACATCACTTATGTAACTCAAAAGGTTTGACCAGCAGAGCCTTAAGGGGGTGAAAATGGAATTCATTTTTCTTGTTCATCGTTGCGATGACTATGTCTGGCGCGAATTCGTTGAGCACTTGCAGGCATGCACCACACGGCAGTATGAAATCCACCTGTGGTGAGTGAATGAGTAGCAAGACAAATCTCTTCTCACCCTCAGAGATCGCTTTGAACAATGCTACTCTTTCTGCACATATCGTTAGAGAATATGAGCTGTTTTCGACGTTGCAGCCGGTGTGTATGCGTCCGCTGCCGCAATAGAGTGCCGCCGCTACCGAGACCTTAGAATAAGGAGCATATGCATTCTTGAGTGCCCGTTTGACACTCCGCATCATTTCTTTCGACAACTTCTTATGAGATGCAGCTTTCGAGGAAATCCTCGCCATGTCTTATTCCCTCAATACCAAAATAACGTGCGATTGTTTTTGCCAGGTCGGCGAACGTTTTTCTTATGCCGAGGTCTTTGCCAATAATCCCGTTACGATAGGCCAGAATGGGTACGTGCTCCCTGGAGTGATCGGTCGAAGGTGTGGTCGGGTCATTACCATGATCAGCCGTAATGAAGATCAAATCGCCGTCGCGGGCTTTGGTAATGATCCGTCCGATGCCTTCATCCATTTCAATCAAGCCATTCTTGAAACCCTCAACGTCGTTACGATGCCCCCAATCCATGTCAAACTGGACGAAGTTGGCGACGATCAGTGCCGCATTCTTTTTTTCCATCACTTCTAATACAAGATCTATACATTCCTGATCGTTCACCGAGTGATATGATTTATCAAAACCGCGATGGTTGAAGAGGTCATCGACCTTACCGATCGCGGTGACACCCATGCCGTTTTTTTGAACGATGTCCAAGAGAGTCGGTTCCGGTGGAGCTTGCGAGAAGTCACGTCGATCCTTGGTTCGGTAGAAATCGGGCGGTGTGCCCGCGAACGGACGAGCAATCACCCGCGCCACTCCGTACTCACCCTGCAAAATGGTACGGGCGATTTTACAGAATGAATATAATTCCTCATTGCTGAAAACATCGGTGTGACAGGCAACCTGAAAAACACTGTCGGCCGACGTATAGATAATCGGCTTCTTATCCTTAATGTGGGTCTCCCCCAGCCGTTTGATTATTTCAGTGCCGGATGCTGGTATGTTGCCCAGAGTCTTGTGGCCGATTCGTGATTCGAATTCGGTGATGATCTCAGGGGGGAAGCCACGGGGAAAGGTTGGAAAGGCTTGCTCCAAGATCACACCACACAGTTCCCAGTGTCCTGAGGTCGAATCTTTGCCTGGTGATTTTTCGGCCATCTTACCATAACTGGCAGAAGGTTCTCCCACTCTCATGATTCCTTCGATGTCGGTTATGTTCCCCATGCCTAGTTTTTCGAGTACAGGCAGTTTCAGACCGTGACAATCTTTTGCGAGATTGACGAGCGTATTGCTGCCCTCATCGCCGTAGTCTGCTGCATCCGGGAGTGCACCAATGCCTACACCATCCATGATCAGGACAATCGCCCTTTTCATTAACGAATTATATACTTATTTTTATACTTGTAAAGAATGTAATCCAAACCGCAAAACATCATTGTATGCAGGTAATGTATGGCTATTCCTCGAGATTTGGGAGTTTGTTTGAAATTTGATGTTTGTTGTTCGGTATTTTACTGAAGGTTCCTTTCTACAAAGGGTTTCACTTGAACAGTTCTAGATAGTTGCTCTTCCATGTGGGAATATTGTAAGATTTGTTTTGTATATATAGATAGAAGGAGGAAACATGAAAGACCACAAATTGATGTACGGAGTATACTTGCGCACCGGCTTACTGGCGAGCCTTGTGATATTCATTCTGGGTTTCCTCTTCATCCCTTATGCAGAACCTCAAGCCTATGAGCTGAAACGAGAGATCGTGACTATGGTTGAAGAAATATCAGCTCAGATGGAGAAATTCGAAGAACCACCACCGCTGGAGCGCCCCAAGGTGGCAGTCGAGGCCGAGAGCGAGATCGCCGAAGAGGACGTTGTTGAGACCATTGCGACCACCGAGTTCCAGGAGGATCTCATCCGAACCATTCCCATCGGTCCAGACATCGAGATCGTGCCATACTACAAGGTTGAGGTGAAGCCGAAGCCCATACATCAGGCGAAACCAAGATACCCTGATTTACCCCGCCGTGCGGGTATTGAGGGGCAGGCAGTAATCAAGGCGTTGGTAGACATCGACGGCAGCGTCATGGATGTACAGATATTGAAATCGAGCGGGAATCAGATGCTGGATGAGGCAGCCCTGGCCGCAGCTCGCAAGTGGCAGTTCTCGCCGGCAAAACAGCGCGACAAGTATGTACGCGTATATGTCT